>Ga0075419_10003227_pt1 | contig 10435 bp, 8 predicted proteins | sample SoiMetdeltSBSDD3_FD_76900 | JGI IMG/M metagenome (GOLD analysis project Ga0075419, IMG submission 76900) | Bulk soil microbial communities from a Populus tree surrounding site in Tennessee, USA - Soil MetaG P. deltoides SBSDD3 | ecosystem: Environmental > Terrestrial > Soil > Tree plantation... | reverse complement strand
CTAATTTGCCAGTTGCCGCCACAAATAGCTCATCTGTAACTTATGGCAATGCTCTGGAAATGCAATATGCCCGACCCTGGCTCGATGCCCAGAACAAACCAGTCGTTTCATTTGGCAATGCGCTCGAGCTGCAGTACGCCCAACCTTGGCTCCATGCTCAGAACAAACCAGTTGCGGCATTCAGCAATGCCCTCGAGCTGCAGTACGCTCAACCCTGGCTAGATGGGCAGAACAAATCGGTTGTCACATTCGGTAACGCTCTAGAAATGCAGTATGCCCAACCCTGGATTGATGCTCAGCAACAGATCCCGCTCAATTGTCACAGCAGCCTCGAAATGCTCTACGCCTGCCAATATGGTCGCCCATAAGATCATCGATCTGCTATTCGATCAATGAGTAAAAACAAAATCCTCAACAAACCGTCGCTGGGAGTGCATGCCTGGGGACGGTTTGTTAGTGTTCGTTCAACGCCAAAGCAACTGCCTGGTCCATTGACATTTTCTGACCTTCATCATATGAGTCTGAAAATGCAGCCTCACCCATTTTGATGATACACGCTGTGATGATTTTATCCACATCTGCTTGCTCGAGTGATGGACGCGTATCTGCAATCTTCTCGCGGGTTGCATCCGCCCATCCTATCAATCGCGCCGCAATATTTGGCCTGTCGACTGCAACGTAATACTCCGCCATACCTTCCACGGTGAAGATAACACCAATCGTGCTTTCATCCGTTTTGAAGCTCTGAGCAGTTGTCAATAAGGTTTGACGCGCTTCACTGATATTGCCTTCGCGTAAATCGAGATAGGCCAATCGTGCGCGTATCCATAGATATAACATTCGGTCTCCCGATTCTTTACCGAAAATTTCCATAGACTGCCAAAGAGCACGCGCCTGCTCATAATCACCGCGTATGAGTGCGATTTGTGCATATCCACCCGTGACGTTCTTCGATGTAAAATTTTTAGCATCCAGTTGCTGCTGCAACAACGTCGATTCGTCCAAACATTTCTGTGCTGACTCTATATCTCCATTCAGAGCGAAGAAATATCCCAGGGTAGCAAGCTGTCCAGCTAGAAATCTCACGTCGTCTGTTTTACGAAATAGATCAATCGCTTTTTCCCAATGACCAACGCGGCTTTTGAAATCATAACTATCGGTCCAGCCCAAAAAAGCAAATGCCTTTGCCTGCCGCCACGTATCGCCAAGTGATCGAGCCAGCGCCAAGGCTTGGAGGCTAAGCTCCAAGCTTTTCGGGGCTTCGGAAATAAATCCCAGCAAAATGAGGGACTCTACTTCGCCCTCTTTATCGCCGCATGCACGGTATATATCCAGGCATTCTTGTGCAGCCGAGCGTGCCTCAGAAGATAGTTGCATCCATTGAAGAAGCCAACCTTGTGTACATAATGCCTTCGCTCTTGCGACAGGAAAGGCCTTGGACTCGGGTTTTCGGAGAAACTCACCCAACCAACTTGAGCCTTCGCGCATATCGAAACTATCCCAAAAACGATCAAGCCTACCTAAGATGTACAATCCTGTTTCCACATCAAATGTTTTACCAGCCCACACAAGAACAGCACGGATGTTATCGCGCTCATCAAATATTCTCGAAAACCACTTTACTTGTTCAGCGCCTCTCAACGCAATTTCCGCTTCTTCGGAGAGTTTTAGGAAGTAATTCAAATGTTGCGTGCGGACATTTTGTTCCTCACCAGCTTCGACAAGTTTTTGATAGGCATATTGACGGACGATCTCATGGAAGCGATAGCGCGTATCGTTCTCTGACTTTTGATCTACTCTAATCAATGATTTCTTCACGAGCCCGCTGGTCAAACTCAAAACGTCTCCATCGCAAACTGCTTGTGCAGATTCAAGCGTCCAGCCGCCTGCGAATACAGAAAGTTGTTGCAAGAATCTTTGCTCCAATTCGTTGAGTAATCCCCAACTCCAATCCATCGAGGCTTGAAGTGTTTGTTGGCGGGGCAGTGTCCTTCGACCATCACTGGTAAGCAATGCAATGGACTCATTCAATTGGTTCAGAATTTCTTTCTCGTGAAAAATGTTAATTCGTGCAGCCGCCAATTCAATGGCCAAGGGGATTCCATCTACCTTATGGCATATTTCAATCACTGTTGGAGCATTTTCATTCGTTAACATGAATGATGTTAAAGCCAAGGAAGCGCGATCACTGAATAATTGAACTGCTTCGTAATTGATTAGTTTTTCTAGTGATACACCATCCGAAGGAATGGAAAGAGATGGCAAATAATATGCGGCTTCACCTTCCATATTCAAGATCTCACGGCTGGTCGCAAGTAACTTGAGATTGGGGCAATTCGTGAGTAAAGCTGTTATAAGCTGTGCACAACCTTCCAGCAAATGTTCGCAGTTATCAAGGATCAGCAAGGCGGTTTTTTGGCGCAAAACATTCTTCAATATTTCAATTACAGGTCGTTGAGAGCCTTCTCGAATATCAAATATAGAAGCAATAGCCTGTGGAACAAGCGCGGGGTTCGAGAGTGAATCAAGTGGTATAAACCATACACCATCGGGATAGTCGTGTAGCACCGCCTGTCCCACTTCAAGTGCAAGACGGGTTTTGCCAATGCCGCCAATACCTGCAAGGGTAACCAGCCGATTCTTCACAAGGAGATGAATAATCTCATTTCGTTCCCTTTCGCGGCCAATAAAAGTGGAAAGTGATGATGGCAAATTATGTTTGGGCGTGATAGGTTCGAATTGTTTTTCAACGTGAGTAGACTCTATTTTCCTCGTGCGAATTTTTTTGTAGAGTGCTCGTGTCTCAGGTTGTGGGTCCAAATTCCATTCTTTGCGCAGGATTTGCTCGCAGGTTTGATATTGTTTCAATGCCGCGCTGTGCTGCCCTGCCTGAATATAAATCTCCATCAATTGGCGATGGGCGGATTCATTTAGAGGATCAAGCGCAATCAACCGCCGTGCAAAGGGAATAGCTTTATCTACCTCACCTAGCGCGCAATAATCTTCTGAGAGGATGCTCAATGCCTCTGCAAGTTGGCGGCGCAATTCTTCTGATTCAGCATATGCCCACTCGTTGAAAGGAAAGGCATCCTTCAGGCTGAAACCAGTCAGGAAGTGATTGCGATAGAGTTTCGCGGCCTCCTTTAAGAGGGAAATGCGATGAACTGCATCAATTTGCTCATGACTTTGAACAATCAAATCTTCAAATCGAGCGACATCCAATTCGATTTCTGTTTCTGAGTTTAGCCAAACTGACTCGCGATCGGCGATCAGCCAGTTTTCTCCCAGAACTTGATGAACTTCCCAAATGGTGCGTCTCAAGTTGGAAAATGCTTTCGACTGATCATAGTCGGGCCAGAAAAACCCACTTAAGAATTCCCGGGTATATTTGCCGCGACCAACTGCAAGATACGCGAGCAAAGCCACGGCTTTACGACGATCCGTAGTAATGGGCGTATCATCAAGATTTAGTTGTGGAATACCGAGAAAGTGCAAGGCAAGATGGGGAGACATGCCGCTCCTTTTCCCTTTGAACCAGCCACTCGTGCGATTATATCCCCTAAATTCTACTCAATAAATCGAATCACGTGATTCGCAACGGTTTTCGAAACGCCTGGCAAACGCAGCATCCGTAAACTGGGGTCATGTTCAAAACAAATTCACAAAAGGAGAATGTCATGAACAAGTTATTCAAAACCCTGAGTTTGATTGTAGTAGTTGTGGTGTTCCTCACTGCCTTTGGCGTTCAGGCAGCGCCCGCCAGCCTGCCGTATGGTTTAACCATGCAGGATACGATGGCGAGCGTGGAGCAGAAGCTGGGCCAGCCCAAAATAGTGTTTGCTCCACAAGCCGGATGGGAAGCTGGTCTGCCCGATGCAGGAGGCACACCGGATCACATTCACTATTGGGCGATCTACAAGCGCTTTGGCCTGACGGTGGTCTACAACACGCCATCCATGTTTGACAAGAACGCGACCATCTTCGACATTATTGTCAACGAGTAGCATATCGTCATGAAGAGGCGGGGATATGGTGAGTGCCTTCTACTCAATAACCGTGACGGGACATGAATGCTCGGTCACGGTAGTCTTAGAGAAATTACCTCAGGCGCTTTCGATACCGGAAAGAAAAGCAAATCTCCGTTTATATATTGAAGGAAGAGAACGTCATGAACACGCTTATGAAGACACTTATTTTTCTTGCTGTGCTATCTCTCCTGATCAGCGCATGCGGTGGACAGAATGTTCACGCGGAACCAGCAGATAGTGTGACAGCAATCAACTATAGAGCCGTGCTGGGTAAATCCCTGAACGATAAGGATGTTGCCGACTTCATCGTCAGCAATAACTGCTCGCCTGCAGCCGAATATCAGCTATGCAAAGACGTAGGTATCGCTTTTTGGATAGACGCCAACCAGATCGTGAACATGGTCTATCTGTATGCCGGGAACGCAGGTGATTTCAGGCGCTATCGAGGTCAGTTGCCTTTTGGATTGTCATTTTATGACCCGAAGTGGCGAGTTGAAGAGAAATTAAGAGAACTGAATTCAGATGACTCCTTATCTCTGCAGGAAATTTGGCAGGCCGGCCTGCCAGATGAACAGTATTCGCCAGATCACATGCGCTTTTGGGCTTTTTATGAACGATATGGAATGACTGTTATTTATAACTCTCCCGGTGATGACGAGGACGCTTATATCTATTCAGTTATTGTCAGTGAGTAAGTGCGATTGATCTATCATGCATACCCAATATCTTATCCCGATTGGAGGGCTTGATATGAAGTAATAAAGAGGAGACAGAAATGAACATGTTAGATATGTATACACGAGAGAATGCCAACAAGATTCATGTTGACAAAATGCAACGAGACAGACGCTATCACAGACTGCTGCGTAACATGCACTTGATAAGCAGCGCGGCTGTCTCAAAGAGGATGAGGCTTATGCTGATCTTCACAACATTGATTATCTTGTTTAGTGCTTTCCTGATTACTTGCCTAAATGGTTATTAACCAACGTGGATCGATTGTGATTTGAAGCTATCACTCTGTAAATGGAATTACTAGTCATGGCAAACTTATCTGATCTCACCCAACGCGAAATGCAAATCCTTCAGTTGGTTATGGAAGGTAAAACCAATAAAGCAATTGCCGGTGAAGCTTGCATTAGCCAGAAAACCGTCGAGTTTCACCTTGACAATATCTATTCCAAGATTGGTGCTCGGACGCGCCTGATGGCCAGCGTTTGGGCAATACACAATGGCCTCCAAATAAAACCTAGGGAAATTCCTAGCTAGTCCATCCGACGTGAGGCTTCTAGAATTCAGCTAATGTAATGCTGGAAGCAATTTTTCACAAATCAGGAAGGGGGCAAGGGGGGATGCGAACAAAAACGTGACCGGATGCTCGGTCACGTTTTGTTATGGTTATGAGGATTTTGTAATTAACTTTTTATATCAATTGCTCTCAATCGATGAATGAAATAAATCATCAATGCGAACAACGTCAGCGCGCCCGCTTGATGAGCAAGTGCAATCGCGATCTGTACGTGAAGGAGGACTGTCAAAATCCCAAGCAAAATTTGAAATACGACAAGTCCTAGTAGCCAGTTTAAACCGTTCTTGATCTCAAGCGAAACATGATGATTGCGCGCCTTGAAATAAAAAACAATGATTGCAATTAATACCGCAAACGCGAACCAGCGATGGATGAAGACAATCGTTTGTGGGGTTTCAAAAATATTGATCAATGAACTGAATAGATTCGGCGGAATCAATTTGCCCAACATCAATGGCCATGTATCTGAAACATGACCGGCTTTGAGACCCGCAGTCATGCCGCCGTAGGTGATTTGAATGATCAACAATATGAATGAAATCAAAGCAAGCTTGGATGATGTTGACCATTTGGCTTTTTTGCTCGAATCCACAGGACTGCTTCGCTTGTCAGGAAAACCATATTTGTGTCCTAGCGCGATCCAAAGGCTCAGACCAAGCAATGTCAATGCGAGGAGCAAATGGATCGTTAGATTGAAATGACTCACGGATGGGCGATCCACGAGTCCGCTGGCGACCATGATCCAGCCTGCAAATGCCTGAGCGATGAATAGCAGTCCCATCACGAAGTAGATGCCAAATTCCTTGAGGGGGATTTTCTTCGTAAATAGAAAATAGAAAACAGGAATGGCATAGATAAGCCCCACGAGTCGAGCGAGGAAGCGATGAATCCATTCAATCCAAAAGATATATTTATATTCTTCTAGCGTCATGTTGAAGTTGATCTGTTTGAATTCAGGTGTTTGTTGATATTTTGTGAATTCTTCCTGCCAGGACTTTTCACTGGTTGGCGGAACAGATCCGCTAACTGGATTCCATTCAGTGATTGAAAGACCAGAACGAGTGAGGCGGACGAATCCTCCAAATACAATGAGAAACGCCACGAAGCCGGCAAATAGGAACAGCCATCTCATAACAGAGCGGTTTTGCGAAGTGCTGGCAAATTTCGAAATGGAAGCACTGGTTTTTTCCCAGTAAGTTTGCGTCATGTGCTGTGAACTCCAAATGTAAAGTCGTGGGGATTATAGCACTCGCTTCGCTCAGCGCGATGAAAAGAAAGACCCGCCACAGCGTATGGCGGGTGAGACTTATTAGCCGGATTGCAACTGCATCAGCAGTTGACGGTATTGTTCCGAGTTGGGTGGCCCTATTAACAGGATCTGGTTGATGATGGCCATTGCCTCCTCCTTCTTGTTGGCAGTTAAAAGCGCTTCAGCCACAGAATCCAGTTGCGCGATAGCCTCCTCCATGCGACCTGTTTGCTGATAGGCTTGTGCAAGGGCGCGGCGTAGGATCGGGTCATCGGGTCGTTCTGTAAGCAGTTCCTCAATGAAGGTCACACCTTGCGCGCCATGATTGTTGCTCTGCAAATAGGAAAGATAGCTCTCGAGTTCTGCGGATGCCAGCGCGGGCTGGCCCATTCGCAGGCTGAGTTCGATTAGATTTTTTCGCACCCCTTCGTCGTCCGGGCGAAGCGTGCGGATCTGTTCATAGACGCGGATGGCCTGTTTCCAATCCAACCTTTGCATATCAATATCTGCCATGCGCTGGAGGATGTGGACGTTCCAACTGCGATCCGCATTCGCCTGTTGGATGAAGCGCAACGCGGTGGTGTAGGTTTTGCGCGCCATTTCAAGTTCGGCAAGACGGTAGGAGATATCGGCAAGGTCAATATATTCGCGGATGGCATCGTCCACCTGGCCGCGCGCGATGAGCTGATCGATCAGTTTGGTGCGCACGTTCATATCCATGGGTGCCAGTTGGATCACGCGGCGCAGCATCTTGGCAGATTGTGCAGCTTCACCGCGTACACTGTATGCCTGCGCAACGACCATATATTTTGCGAGGGCTTCCTGAGTATGGTTCTCGCGGACAAGCAGATCGCCCATCAGTGTATGTAGAGGTAAATAAGTTGGGGCGTAGGTAAGCGCCTGGAAGGCCTCGTCCATTGCAGAGCGTAAACGCCCGCTGCGTGCCAGCTGGTGGACGTAGTTGATCGATTCAAGTACCTGGCTCGATTGTGCCTGCAGGATCACTTCCGCGAGCGGCATCGGCATATCACCGTCCTGTGATTTGGGCATTTGCTCGCGTAATTTGTGCAGATGGTTGCGCCAGCTTTTGCGCATGAGCATATCGTTGATATTGTCACACAGGCGTTTGAGAGCTGCCTCATCTGTTTGCATTGCCTGCGCTTCTATCAATGGTTCATACATCTGCCTGATTTCATCCGATTGCTCAGCAGGAACGATCATCGCGTCTGCGAGCTTCAACGCTTCGAGATATTCAATGGATGCAGGTCCGAATCGATCCAACTTTTGGTTGATCTGCCCCATCAACAATCGCGCTGCCAGACCGAAGTCATTGTGTTTGACAGCATGTTGCAAATGACGGATCGCAGACTCGAGCCGGTCGCCATTTGATTTGAGCAGACCCAGATCAAAATAGAGGGCGGGGTGATTGAAACCTGCTTCAAGCGCGTGCTCGAGTTCCTCCGCGGCTTGAGACTCATTGCCTTTGCTTTGGGCGTCGATTGCCTGACCGAGATGCAGCACGACTTTCGTCTGCTCGGAGGATTGCATGGAGAGCTGCCCTGTACCGCGCATGAGTGCCTGCAAGCCTCGCCGTTGTTGCTGTGCCGCGCCATCGTCCGTGGTGTATTCGAAGAGAATCTCTGCCAGCCGGGTTAATGCTTTTTTGCGCGCTTCCGCGATCGGGTCCAGTCCTGAATCGGCTTCCTTCTTTGGTTTTTCCAATTGTTTGACTTGCGCCATTGCGATGGGGCCTGTCCCACCCTTTGGTCGTAATGGCTTTGGCAGGAGCTGGCCTGTGCGCAGTAAAGTCTGTGCCTGAGTCGCTTCGGCACTTTCCGGAAGGATCTGCAGCGCTTTATTTACAAGTTCAGTTGTCTTCTGCGCATTGCCTGTTCGTTGAATAAGACTGGCAACCGCGATGTATTCCATAACTGCTTGTGGTTTGTGACCGAGCCGTTCGTGTGCCAGGGCAAGTCGCGAATGCGCCAGAACATGTTCGGGGTCGAGCGTTGTGACGCGCACCCAGTTCTCGATTGCTTTGTCAACATCGCGCTGGTTGAGGAAGAGGTCTGCAGCTTTAAAAGCTGCCTCAATGGCTTCCTTGAGATGACCGGTACGTTCGAGGAGCTGCGCGAGTTTTTCCATAGGCACAGGATCTTGCGGCGCGATCTGTGCGACGCGCTGGTAGATCTGCAGGGCCTCATCGAAGTTGGCTTGCTGGAACAAGGCCAAACCCAAACTGTTAAGAGCCTTTGGGTTATCTGGCATCTCTTGTAGGGCCTTGCGATATGCCACAGCTGCCTTGCTCCACTCCTGATCCCAGGCAGCGGAGTGTCCCTCATTCATTGCTTTTTGGAAAATGTCTTCTCGTCCGGGCATAGGTCGATTATATCGTAGGTCACGTTTCAAACGTGACTTACATTTATATTGGTTTCATTTCACCCCAATTTTTTCCATAGCGCGCTTCGGTGGAGAGGGGAATGCTTAGTGGATAGGCATTTGACATCACGTCTTGAATGACACGCGCTGTCTTTTCCAACTCTTTTTCAGGGGCCTCAAATACAAGTTCATCGTGCACCTGTAATAGCATCTTGGCTTTAAGTCCAGCTTGTTTCAACGCGGGAGGGATTCTTAACATGGCGATCTTCATAATGTCTGCAGCAGTGCCTTGCACGGGCGCATTAATGGCTTCGCGTTCTTCGCGGTTCTTGACCTGGACGTTTGCCTTGCTCTGCAAAGCCGGGAAGTATCGCCTGCGCCCAAGCAGAGTCTCGACATATCCCTGTTGCGCGGCTTGCTTGCGGATTCCATCGAGGTATTTTTTAACACCGGGGAATTTCTGGAAATATGCTTTTACAAATGTCTCTGCTTCAGCGAGAGTCAACTCAGTAGTGCGTGTAAGCCCAAACACAGACATCCCATAAATGAGGCCGAAGTTGATCGCTTTCGCATGACGACGCATATTCTTGGTTATTGCTTCAGGTTTCACACCGTAAATTGCTGCGGCTGTTGTCGCATGAATATCTTCATCCGCACGAAATGCGGCTAACATCCCTTCATCCTCAGCCATGTGCGCGACGATACGCAGCTCGATCTGTGAGTAATCTACAGAGAGCAATACATTTCCTTTGCCCGCGACGAAGCCGTTACGCCTGCGCCGACCTTCTTCGGTCCGAATCGGTATGTTTTGCAGATTTGGATTATAGGATGACAACCGTCCGGTCACGGCGCCAATTTGACTGTAGGATGTATGCACACATCCTGTTTCTGAATTCAGCGCGGCCTGCAGTGCATCCACGTATGTTGACTTGATTTTCGAAAGTTCGCGATGTTCCAATATCAGGTCCACAACCGGATGCTTGCCGCGTAACAGGTCAAGTACACCTGCTGAAGTGGAGAAGTGTCCGCTGGCAGTTTTGTTTCCTCTATCGGGTGGCTCGAGCCCGAGTCGATTGAAGAGCATATCCGAAAGTTGTTGCGTGGAGTTAAGATTGAAAGGCTTGCCAACAGAGTCAAATACCTGCTTTTCGATCTCAGCCATTCGTTTCTCAAGTCGTTTCGAGGTTTCCTGGAAAAAGGGCAGGTCAAGCGAAATTCCCGTCATCTCCATATCGGCAAGTATGGGCGTGAGCGGCAGGTCGATTTCTTCGAGTAGCTTTTCGCCATTGACGCGTTTCAACCCTTCTTGCTGAATCGGCATAAGTCGCAGCGTAACTTCGGCATCTGCCACGGCATAAGGCGCGGCGGATTCGATCGCCACTTCTGCCATGGTGATCTGTTTTTTACCCTTGCCGATGAGATCCTCGATGTGAGTCATCTACTCACCAAGTTTGACGAAGGCAAGGTTTT
>Ga0075419_10003226_pt1 | contig 10435 bp, 10 predicted proteins | sample SoiMetdeltSBSDD3_FD_76900 | JGI IMG/M metagenome (GOLD analysis project Ga0075419, IMG submission 76900) | Bulk soil microbial communities from a Populus tree surrounding site in Tennessee, USA - Soil MetaG P. deltoides SBSDD3 | ecosystem: Environmental > Terrestrial > Soil > Tree plantation... | reverse complement strand
TGTTCACGGAGTAGAAATTACGCAGTTCGACGTAAGGCTTGGCTGGTGACGGCCATCGGTGGTCCTTCCTAGGCTCGGTACACGGCGTTCGAGCCGGTCCTTCTGCACGGGAGGCCTCAATGGCGCGCAGGGCATTGCTGATCGGATCGCAGACCGGTCGGCTCACCGGTGTCGGCAACGACATCAGTTCCATGTCGACAACGCTGGACCAGTGGGGGTTCACCAGCATCCGGTGCGAGGGGGAGAACGCGAGCAGAGCCGGGATCCTCGACGCGTACGAGCGGCTCATCGCGCGGACCGGGTCTGAGGATGCCGTTGTCGTCTACTACAGCGGACACGGCGGATACTGCCGACCGCCGGCTGACCAGACCGGCGGGCCGGGTCGCCGGACGATCCAGTTCATCGTGCCCACCGACTATCATGCGTCCACCGAGGACGACTTTCGTGGCATCACCTCGTTCGAACTGTCGCTGTTGCTCGCCCGGCTGACCGAGAAGACCAAGAACGCCACGGTGGTGCTCGACTGCTGCCACGCCGCGCACATGTCCCGGGATCCTGACGTGGTCGTGAAAGCACTCTCCCGGGCGGTGTCCTACAGCCACATCGCGGCCCATCTGGACAACCTGCAACGGCGTGGCCAGCGGCTCGACCTGTGGACCCCCCCGGGCAACCCATACGCGGTACGCATTGTCGCGTGCGCGCCAGAGCAGTCCGCGTACGAGCGCGACAACGAGGATGGCGTCCGGACCGGGATGCTGACCAACGCTCTGACGTCGGCGCTGGCCGAGGTGAAGGCGAGCGACCTGGACGTGACCTGGTCGACCGTCATCGACCGGGTACGCCAGCAAGTGCTCACCGCCATGCCGGTTCAGCGTCCCGAGGCCGAAGGCCCGGCTCAACGGCTGGTGTTCGACGTGGCCGAGTCCGACCCGGTCGCGACCTTGCCGGCGTCCTTGGCGGGCGACCGGGTCCGGATCGGCGGCGCGGCGCTCCTCGGTGTCCGGCCCGGCGACGAGTTCGTCATCATGCCCGGCGACAGCCCAGGCCCGGACGACGACCGCAAGATTGGCGAGGTACGCGTCGACCGGGTCGACTCGACCGCGGCCTGGGGTTCGCTGCGGCCGAGGCAGCCCGAGCTGCCGGTGCCCATCGGGGCGCGGGCACACGCGGTACGGACGGCCGCACCGGTCCTGCCCGTCCGCGTGGCTCCGGGCAGTCCGCGCCGAGCCGAGCTCATCCGCGCCCTGGGCTCGACTCCTCTGGTGCGCCCGGCGGAGCCCGGCGAGGACTGCACCGTCGAGGTCGCCGTCGACTCAGAAGGCGGCCTGACGCTTCGCGACGAGGTCGGCCCACTCCACGATCCACGACCCGCGGACTCCGTCGGGATCGGGCACGTCGTCCAGGACCTGAAACGGCTGGCCCAGGCCAAGGCTCTGCGCCGCTTGACCGGGGAGCCGAACCAGACGCCCCAGACACCTGTCACCGTCGAGTTCGGCCGGGTCGAGAACGGACAGGGCCGGCCGCTATCGATCTCCGGCTCCGTCCTGTACGCCGACCAACCCATCTACGTACGCGTCCGCAACGACGGCACCGACACGGTGTACGTGTCACTCCTCGACATCGGTGTCTCGGCACGGATCACGCTGCTGAACACGTCGTCGCCAGCTGGCGTGCGGCTCGACGCGGGCGGGGAGTACGTCTTCGGTGGCAACGATCTCACCGGCTCCCTGCCGGGGGTACGGCTCAGCTGGCCAGACGGCCTCGACCGAACCCGGCCGCGCCCCGAGACGATCGTCGTGCTGGTCACCTCCGAGCCAACGGACGTCCGTATCCTCGAACAACAGGCCATCCGCAGGGATTACCGGCGCAACGGGTCGAAGCTGGAACGGTACTTCGACCAGCTGCGCACAGGTGGCCTGCGGGACGTGCCCGCCGAACCGGGGCCGGGCACCCGGTTCATGGTCCGGACCATCGACTTCGACCTGGTGCCGCTCCCGACGCCTCCGACCGAGGTCGCCACATTCCAGGTGGACGAGCGGCCTGAGGTCGGGACGCTGTTGTGGAGCCCGCGGACCGCCGCGCCGGCGAGCGTCGCCCTGCGGCTCACCAACCTCGTCGTCCATCACAACCGCGCGTTCCGTAGTGCCGACATCAGGCTCGACACGGTGGTGGTTACTGGCGGTTCGCAGTCGGAGCCGGTGTTCCACGCCCGTACCGAGCGGTTCAGCAACATCGTTGACGGCCAGCGACTGCCAATCGACAACATCATGGTGTATCACGGGCCTGTCGCCGACTACCTCGACATCGCGATATGGGTGTCCCGCGACAGCGCGGGAAGCCTGGCGTTGAGCGACCTCCTGCGGAAGACCTTTACCGACGCCGACACGCAGGTCGCGTTGGGTCAGGTCAGTGCACTATTCCTAACTGCCCCGCAGGCCGCGGCGGCGGTGGCCGCGATCGGAGCCAGCGCGATCGTCGTCAATGCCGCCTACCGGCTGCTGAGGCTGACCGTCGGCGACAGCATCGGGCTGTATCGGACCACGTTGTTGGCCCATGAGCAGTTCGGCGTCGGCCGGCAGAACGGCCAGAATGCGGTGCGGGCTCAGGACCTCTCGTTCACGTATCTGGTAGAGGATGTGAGCTTGTCCGCCGCTCCGCGCGGTCCGTCAGCGGGAAGGTAGGGATCCATTGACCGACTATCCAGAGAGGACCGTGGCATGGGTCGCAAGCGGGTCATTATCGGCCAGGCGGAGTGGGGTATCGGCGACAGCGAGGCGGACGCCGTCGCCGCTGACATCGGAGAGGCGATGAGGAGCGGCACGGTGGCCGCACTGCAGCTTCTGGACGGCGCCAGCCGCCCCGTGACGGTCTATCTCAACGGCGGCGCCGCAGCGGTGGTGGTCGTCGACCTCGATACCGAACCGAAGCCGAGCGAGATCTCCGGCTGACGTCGTCACCTACCTCGAGCGGTCCGGTCGATCATCGGCCGGGCCGCTCCTCGCTGGATGCATTACCCACACGCCGGACAGGTCATCGACCAAAAGACGACCCTGATAGGAGTCGGACTTACGTTTGCGGACGACGACCGCAGAGTCGACCGAGTCGCCCGTCATGACAGCTTGGCGGACCAATCGTGCCGTATCTCCAGAAGGTAAACCCTGCCAAACTCTAGTGATAGCACCAGACTGCGATCTTCTTCACGACGCCTCTGTCGAAGTCTTTTTGCGGTCTCCGGAAGGGATCATGCGGTGTCCGTTAGCAATCCGCCGACCTGGCGCCCTGGCGTTGATTCCGCGAGCGTCGATGTCGTACGCGACTTCGCGCGTCGGGGAGTACTCGCCCCACGGGTCGCTTCGGCCTCGGTGGAACGGCGTAGGATCCTCGTCAGCGCGGTCTACGAGGTGGCATGGCCGGTGGTTTTCAACCGGCTCACCCGCGTCCTCGAGATACGGCGTGGACATGTGGCGTGTTCACATTCGGTGCTCAGCTTGGCGGACGGCTGCCTCGACCACTTCCATGACGACGTCGAGTCCGCGGTCGAGTATGTCCTCCGGCACGCCGGCCGTCCCATCGCCAACCTCGAGGCGTGGCTCGCCTCCCGGCTCCGCGCCGCGACCGTGGACGGCCATCGTCGGCGCCGCGGACGGATGGGCGCCCTGCAGCGCCCCCGAGTGCCCCGGTGGCTGGCGAAGGACCTCGGTGAAGACCGCTGGCTGATGTCTCTGGCCACCCAGGTCCTGCTCTGGGTGGGAGTCCCAACGACCGCCGGCAGCGGGCTCTGGCCGGTGTCTGCCTGGGCGCATCGGCGGGGTCTGGCGACCGGGGACTGGCTGGGCAGCAGCCCCGCGACGGTGAGGCGTGAGGTCGAAGAGGTGCTGGCGGCCATGCGCCGTCGACCGAAGTGGTATGTGGACCACGTGGAAACACCCTTGGGACGCAAGCAGGCACCCGTGGTGACCCTCGTGACGGAGGACGGCACGAACGCCGAGCCACCCGCCCTGCCCCTGGTGGAGGAACACGAGCTGGACGACGAGCGCCTGGCCGGGCTGGCGGCTGACGCGATCTACGCCATACAGGCGCGGCTTGGTCGGGGCGAGGACGCTAGGACGGTCGTCGTCGATGTGATCCGTACGATGTTCTGCTCGGACCTGGGAACGCCGGCTCTGAGCCGCGCCCCGCACCGTGCACCCGACGGCGACGAGGCCGTTCTAGTCCTGCTCGACGATCCGGAGAGGGTGGCGCGGGTCGTCGAAGCCGCCCTCGGCATCGTCGTGGGGTGCCGCGTCACGGTGCATTGACCTCAGAACCGTGCGGCGTTCTGTGACGAGCTCGGCGAGGTCCTCTGGCGTCGCGCCCCTGGCCAGCGCGGCGGCGTAAGCCGCTCTCAGCTCGGATCGGAGCAGATCCGCCAGCTCGAGTCTGGCGGCTGAAGGCAGCTGGGAGGGTGTACCTCCTCGCTGGTCCGGATCTCCGTCCATCGTATTGCCCTCCGCCGGATAGGTGCGCGATGCCCTACGCTCGGCTTACACCCGGTTGCCCGATCATGACATCCGGCAGGTCCGCTGCCAAGCTCTCGGTCACGTCGGCGCCAAGAAGGTCGAACGGCGCATCTCGGGCTGCACCAGACTCGACAAACTTGTCGGGGTCATCTCGTCATCTACTTCTGACGGACGTAGGGTCGGCCCCCGGTTCGTCCGTCATGGGATCGTTGGACCTTCTGTCGATGGGTGACTGCGCCATGACCACCTTGTCCATGCCGGCCGGTAGCACAGTGGACGCGAAGCCTTCCCTCGACGAGCGCATCTTGCTCCTGATCTCGCTGTGCGCCGATCCGCCGGACGACGCCGACGTGCCCGAGCTGACCGGTCAGCTCGGCGGCGACTTGCCGGTCGGAATCAGACGGCGTCAACGGCGCGGGGATCGGGCGCGGTATCGACCGGCTCTGTGGAGGCCTGACCATGGACGTTAGCGGCCGAGGTGGGTGAACGCGGCCCAGTTCAGCGGTTGAGCGATGTCGGCGCGGTCGCAATGGGCGACGAGGTCGGCGGGCATGCCGGACGGTGGCTGGCGGTCCGGATCCAGCATCCACAATTGGGCACGATGTAGCGCGTCTGCTGGTGAGGGGCACTCGCCGTTTAGGAAATGGTGCACCATGAACATCAGCAGCGAGGTGCTGGTATTCGGAATCGTCCACAGTGAACCGAATGCGGTGTGTACGCCGGCCGCGAGGAAGGCGGTGGCAAGGGTGAACGCCTCGTCGTAGTCGGAGCCGGTGACGTTAGTGGTGCAGGCGGCCAGGAACACCCGGTCGAGTTCGACCTCGGCCAGCCGTGACGCCTCGAGCAGCCGGCTGGCCGGCAGGATCCCGTCGGCTAGTACCAGGTGGGCGTCGGCCGGGTGGGCCGGATCGACCCGCCCGTGGCAAGCCAGGTGCAGCAGGGAGGGCCCGCGATTCCCGGCCGAGATCCACGCCAGGACGTCACTGATCGTGCCACGGCCGGCCGTACCGGTGCGTTTGTCGGTTTCGGAGCGACCGAGGTACGTGCCGAAGGGGTAGAACGTGCGGTGCACCGCACGGGCTTCGATTCCGGCGAACGGGAGATTGTCCTCAGGATCCCCGATGACAAGAGCGGATTGTGGTGCCCGTAGTGGGTGGCGGGACGAGGCGCACAGCATGCGCGCGGATACGCCGTAGGACAGCACCAAATCCTCGACCGCGTACCTCCGCCGCGAGGCTTTACCGTCGTACGCCGCGTGCCACGGAACGACTCCGAGCATGCCCATCGGAACCAGTACCAGCCTGGCCGGCCGGCACTGGTGCCACCGCTCGGCGTACCTGAGTAGGTCGGCCATGCACGCCGACCACGCCAAACGGCAGACGTCGTCGAGGCGGGACCCTGGCGGCGGGACGGATGTGCCGGGCGGGCCCGGACAGTCGATCGGGCCGACGTCGCGGCCGTCATTGCTGCTGGTGACGAAGCCGCCCACCGGTGAGTCGGGCCCGATGCGGAGTTCGGGCAGGGTCAAGATGCTCACCGTTCCAGCGACCGGTAGGACAACGGCCAGCCCGGGACCGTCCACGTCCGCCGGGACAAGGTAGACGAGCGCGTCGGCGCCCACCGCGGCAAGAGCGTGGCGGGTCTCCGCCACGCTCACCAGCGCTAGCAGTGGTGAGCCTGCCTCTGCGCCATCCGGGTCCAGTGCGTGAAGCACACGCATGCGCAGGTCGTCCGGCACCGCGAGGGCATCGGCCAATCCAGCCACGCTGGCCGTTGTGAGGTCGCGGCCGAGCCCTCGGATGGCCTGCCACTCCGCTGCAAGGTCGGCGTGGCCTGCTGCGGTGAGTTGGTCGGAGACGGCGCGTGACACGGTGGCGGCCTGCAACACAAGGCCGCGCCCGGCATCGAGCACTGCGGCAAGATCGTCAAGGGCCGCCGGGTCGCCGGCTGCGTCGTCCACGCACCAGGCGGCGACGGCGCGGGCGTCGGCTGCGGCGCCACGGGCGGCTTCCATTGCGTATTCAGTGCCCGACTGCAGCAGGACCTGCCGGGCATGGGCGCGGAGCACCGACCGTCCCAGGCGGCGGCTGCCCGGGCGGTCGGGTTCATCTGCTAGCCGCAAGCCTGCGGCATACTCCTGAGCCGTCAACCTCCACTGCTTGTGCTGCGGGCCGGTGAGCTCCATCGCCTCGGCGAGTCGGCTCATCGAGCGGTGGTACGTGGCACGGTCGGCCGGGTCGAGCCGTGCGATCGCCGCCTCGGCGAGGCCGGCGGTGGTGGCGGCCGTGATTCGGGCGGGTAGGAACGCCGCCGGGATCGATTCGAGAAGGGCGCCGGACGCGGCGGCGACCCGTCGCAATGCGCAAACATCGTCACGTCGCGACGCCGCGACCATTGCCAACCAGAGTTCGACCGCTTGGATACCGCCCTGCAGCGCCGTCGTCGGCGCGGCCGCCGGCGACGTGGTTGGCAGGTCGGGCTCCTGGCCGTCCACCATCTTGCGAGCCTCGCCCAGCAACCGCAGTAACGCCCGAGTCAGGTCTTTGTCGGCCGAGGGCGGCTGGTCGGCTAGCAGTTCCCGTGCCCGCTCGGTTCCGGCGTCCAACGCCGTCAGGTCGCCGCGCTGGCCGTCTCGCATCGCACTGATCAGCGTCGTTAGCGCCGCGCCGGTAGAGTCGGTGCCGGGCATGCCCGGCAGAGCCACCGCGGCGTCGACTGTGCGGAGATCGCCATGGCTGAAAGCGCGGTTACCTAGGAACCGCGCACGACCGGCCCGAGCAAGGCCTGAACGTTGGCGGAAAGGCCCGGCGTGACGGCGAGCTGTGCCAGCGCGTCCAGGCTGGGGGCGGCACCGTCGTCGGCCTGGTCGATCGTGGCCCAATAATCTCTCATTGCCTGCGCGGCGGTCATCAGAAACCGCCAGTCGGCGCCGCGGTGCTCGGCGCCGGCGCCGCCTGCCACTAGGGCGCCGATCCGCTCAAGATCTATCCCGCCGGGCTCGTACGGGGCGAGGGACAGCTCGATGTACGCGAGCCTGCCGGCCACATCGGCGCGCAGGTCTGGTGTCGCCGCCGGGGTCGCGGCCAACGCCTCGCACGCCTCGTCGACGAACCCTCGCAGCCGCGCCGCCAATGCTGATGCGGGCTCGTCCGGCGGCCGTTGTTCGTGGTCCCACGCACTCATCCCGACCAGCGCGCGTTCAAGATGAATCTTCAAGAGGTCGTCGTCGTTGGCGGCACCCCGCCGCAGCGCCTCGTCGAGGCAGCGCAACGCAGCGTCGAGGCTGCCAGGTATCTGGCCCAGTTGCCAGGATGCGTGGTGCGCCGTGCCGAGGCGGTACCAACGCTCGGCCGCAACCGGGTCGTCGCCGACAGCCAACGTGCCGGATTCGATCAGCGGTACCGCGTCGGTTGCATCGGCGAGCCTACCGTCCCGGTGCGCGCGCTCCACGAGCAGGCTTCCGCAGTTCGTCGCGGCCCAGTCGTCTGTGTCGTTTTCGGCGAGCACCGCACGCCAGTGATCGATCGCATGGTCGGCGTCGGTCGGCTGGGCGGCGCGATGCCAGCGCTGCTGATACGCGATCGCGAGCTGATAGTTGAGCGGCGGCCACTCGGAGCGGTCGGGCCCGGTATAGGGAAGCCACTGCGCACCGACCGCGATCGCCCAGGTCCAGGGTCGCGATGCTGTCGGGTCCGCCGTCGTCGGCCTGCTGCCGGTACCCTCTGACGAGGTCCACCACAGCCATTCCACGCCAGGCGGTAGCCGCCGGCAGACGTGGCAGGGCGTCGGCCAGCCGGGTCGTCCCGGCGTCCAGGTCCGCCCGCTCGCCAGTCGCCTCGAAACGCCTCAGTAGCGCCATGCCGTGCAGCATCCGAAGGTAGGCCACATCCGGGTGCTCGTTCGTATTGGATTTTGCCATCAACAACCCTTCCACACTCATCTCGTCGACGCTGTGACGGTTCTGACGGTCCGTACGGTGCAGCAATCCCCCGGGGCTGGGCATCATCAAGTGGCGTCGAGCCGTCCCGGCGCCTGGTCGGTGGCCGCCGACGTGCCGTCCGAACTGAGGCGGCGGGTCATGCGAGCGCTAGCGACCGACCGCTCCTTCGGTGGGGCGGGCTGCTGGAACCCGTCGGTCGCGGAGATCTCCGCGGCGCTGACGCCGGCGCCCGCCGATGTCCTCGAACCTGGCTCCGTTCGACCCTAGACGCCGGCGGCTGTGGTGGTTCCCGGACAGGTACGTCGGCCACGGCGCTCTTGACGTCAACGATACGAATGTCCGCGTCAGGGCGGGGCGAGGAACGGCGGGCGTCAGCGGCGGCGGACGGCCTCCCGGCACAGCAGCCGTACCAGCCGTACCGGCGCCACGACGCACCAGGTGAGCAGCTGGCAGTAGCCCCGCCACACGGTGTCGCCCAGCACCGGTACGAACCGCCGGAACAGCAGTAGGGCGATCGTCGGCAACAGGAGCACTGAGGCGATGCTGCACACCAGACCGGTCATGCCGTCTACAATGGACTGCAACAAGGCGTACCTCACTTCGACTCGTACACCGTCTTGTGGCTGGTCTTGTCGCCGTGCTCGAGCTTGTCGCCACTGACGACGTCACCGCCGATGACGTCTCCGTTCACGTTCTCGATCCAGACGGTGTATTCCACGGCCGGGTTGTCGATCGCGGTCACGACCCGCAGCCGCAACTCGTCGATCTTCGATTTGTCCAGGCTGACGACGGCCGCCCGCGACATGCCGGCCATCTGTACCCGCAGGACGTGCAGGGGCGGCCAGGTCAGGCGTTGGACCAGCCAGTACACCTGGAAGCCGTTCACCGCCAGCACCCCGAGGCCGACGAGAACCAGCAGCGTCGTCGGTGCCGACGCGCAGCTGAGTACCAGCAGCGCTAACAGACCGAGGGCAAGCCGGGCCCCGCCCTTGCGCACGAACTGCTTGACGACGCGCCAGCGTTGGACCTTGTACTCGACGGTGCGTACGTGGGTCACGTTCGGCAGCGGATAGGCCGACTCGCCCACCCACAGCACCCGCTTGCTGATCCGGACCTCGATGGACTCAACGGGGAGAAGCTGCATCACGTACCCCTCACGGCGGCTCGACCAGGAATGTCTGTTCCGCGATGCCCGGCGCCGCGGCCAGTACCGGCGGGTGGGCGCTGATCTGGCGCAGTGACAGCCGGTTCTTGCCGAGATCGAAGGCTTGCCGGACCGACATTCCGTCCGCGGCGGCGGCATAGAACCCCGCGGCGAAATGGATGGCGATGTCGTCGGGTACCGGGCCGCGCATACCGACCACACAGGGCCCGCGGCCCGCGATTGCCTCCGCCTGCGCATCGGTGTAGCAGGCGTTGAGAACCACGCACCGCAGCGGCGGCGTGAAGATCGCGACCAGATCGGCGAGCGCCGCAGCCGGGATCCGTCGGCGGTACCCGTCGCTGTCCTCGATCACCACGCCATCGGTCGAACCGTGGCCCGCGAAATGCAGCCCCACCGGCCGGTACTGGAGCAACCGGTGATGTAGGTCGTCGACCTGGACGGCGTCGGCCATTCGTACGTCCAGCCGGGTCAGCGCCTGCACCGCCGCGATGCTCTCGACGATGCGTCGGCGCTCGTGGTCGAGCCGCAACGGCGTGGTGTCACTCGGGTTGGCACTCAGCACGAGCAGGGTCGGCCGTTCCGGTACTCCCTCCGCCGGGAAAGGCGCGACCACCTTGGTGCCAACGACCTTGTCCCCGTACACCAACTTGTCGCCGTGGACCACGTCACCCATGCCCGTTCCTGACGGACGGCCCGCGTGTGTCCGTCAGGTAGAGACGTCCAATCCCATTTAGCCTCGATCCGTGGACTGGTCGTTGAGTCTGGCCGGCGAGTTCAGCTAAAAGATCTTGGCCTGGCGGTGTGTGGCTGGTCGGCTGGCCCGGTGTCCAG
>Ga0075419_10003219_pt1 | contig 10448 bp, 7 predicted proteins | sample SoiMetdeltSBSDD3_FD_76900 | JGI IMG/M metagenome (GOLD analysis project Ga0075419, IMG submission 76900) | Bulk soil microbial communities from a Populus tree surrounding site in Tennessee, USA - Soil MetaG P. deltoides SBSDD3 | ecosystem: Environmental > Terrestrial > Soil > Tree plantation... | reverse complement strand
TGTAAAAACAACAGTACAGTTTACTCCATTGATCAAATGATCACCTTCCGGATAAAATTTATACACCGGTTCTGATGCCGCAACACCCGGCATGTCACTTTTATCATTGCCGGCCACATAAACGGAAGAAACAAATATATCGGATGGATGTTGTTGCAAAATGGTTTTTGTATATGCCCTCAACTGGTAGAATCCTTCACCGCTGGTATGTGGTACCAGTACGGACCCATTGTATTGAAGCGCTTCTTTATTTAAGAGCGTTCTTCCGACGACAATGTCTTTATCATTAACCAGCTCAACATAGATGATCTTATTCTTTTCATCCTTTGAAAAGCCGTTTGAAGAAACCGAATACCCCCTGAACCAAATATCTGTGCCGGGCCGGTAAACCGTTTTATCGGTTTGAAGAATGATCAGCTCTTTGGCACCAGCAATGTACTCGTTTGTAAGTTTTGAAGCAAGCTGATCAAGTATCTCTTGCGCCGGGATGAGTGTGCTTGTATATAAACAAATAACAAGGACAATATATTTTCGATATGGCATACTGGAAATTAAATTAAAATCGCAACAATTAGTTTGATATTTTTTAAACAAAGGTTGAATTTCGGCTCTTTCGTCTCATTCCTTTAGTTGATAAAGTTTAAATTTGAAAAAAAGGACAGCAGTTCCATAAAAATGAAACATGAACCCCTTCTTTCAGAAAATAATCGTCGATTCCGTGATCCGGCAAAAGAAACGACAAAGCCCGGACAACAAGGATTATTCTTCATATGAATTTGCCAAAGCCTATCACGAATTTAAAATTAACGTAGCCGATCTTATCCGGGATATTGTATTTATCGCCCTGGGAATTATTTCGGCCACATTCGGGTTGAAAGGCTTTTTGATACCAAATAATTTTATCGACGGCGGCGCTACAGGTATTGCCCTGCTGGTAAGGGAATTGACCGGGGCAAAACTTGGCGTAATGCTTATCCTGATCAATATCCCATTTTTGCTTTTAGGGTTGGGCACCATCGGAAGAAGTTTTGCTATAAAAGCCTCACTGGCTATAACAGCGCTTGCCTTGTGTGCTGCATTTATAAATTTCAAGACGGTAACCGATGACAAGATACTCGTTGCAATCTTCGGCGGATTTTTTCTTGGTGCCGGTATTGGACTTACCATTCGCGGCGGTGCTGTTATCGATGGCACCGAAGTGGTAGCACTTTTCTTAAGTAAGCGCCTGGGCACAACCGTTGGCGATATCATCACCATTATTAACGTCATTATTTTCGGTATCGCAGCGTATTTTTTATCTGTCGATATTGCATTATATGCGATGGTTACTTACCTGGCGGCTTCAAAAACAGTCGATTTCATTATTGAAGGTATTGAGGAGTATACCGGTGTCACGATCATTTCCTCCCATCATGAAGAAATCATGGATATGATCATCAATAAGCTGGGTCGTGGAGTTACAGTCTATAAGGGCAGGGGTGGCTACGGCAAGCAAGGCCATACTGATGATAAAAATATTATTTATACCGTGGTAACAAGACTTGAGATCAGCAAGCTGAACAACGAGATCAATAAGATCGACCGCAATTCATTTGTAATAATGAACACCATCAAGGACATCAAGGGCGGGATGATCAAAAAAAGAAGATTGAAGCATTGATAAGCTCATTAAAATTAATTCCCTTTTATTTATATCTTTAGCTTAGCCAACGCTGACTATGTATCAAAAAACCAAGCAAAAGGTTCATATTCTTCTGCACCCTGAACTCGGCGAATCAAAAGCTGATAAATTCATCAACGTCTTCATCATTACACTCATCGTGCTGAATGTGATCGCTGTAATGCTTGAAACAATAGAACATTTACATCTTCAATACAGAATTTACTTCGATTGGTTCGACAGGATATCCGTTTATATATTTACCATTGAATATGTATTAAGAGTATGGAGTTGTACGCATGACCCAAGGTATAAGGGAAGTGTGAAAGGAAGAATTAAGTACATGTTGACCCCTGGTGCCATCATCGATCTGCTCGCATTCTTTCCTTATTATATCCTGGCGATTGCGGAAATCGATCTGAGAACTTTACGTCTCCTGCGACTTATCAGGTTTTTCCGGCTGTTCAGGCTTACTGCCTATACAAGATCGGCAAAACTGATCTTCAATATATTTAAGACAAGAAAGAACGATCTTATATTGAGCTTTATTCTTATTCTTTTTCTTATCATTATCGCATCCTGCGCACTTTATTTTACCGAACATTTGCACCCAATAAATAAAAAGCATTTTACCAGCATTCCTGCAACACTTTGGTGGGCTGTGGTTACGCTTACTACCACCGGTTATGGCGATATGTATCCTATGACAGTGTTGGGGAAAATAATAGCAGGCATCATTATGCTCTGCGGCGTTGCTTTTTTTGCATTGCCGGCTGGTATCATCGTGGCTGGTTTTCTTGATGAATTAAAATTCATGAGAAAATATAAAGGTCATGATTGTCCTCATTGCGGCAAACCGTTGGATTATCATCCGAAGCATAACGAGGAAGACGAATGATCATTACGTAATTAAACGGTAAAATAAAAAACGGGAGATAACTTCTCCCGTTTCATTTTATCGATAATCTATTATCAGAATGGTTTTGCCGGAGTGGTAGCCGGCTTGATATCGTATTTCTTATTGAAACGCTCATTCAGCAATTTGTGCTTATCTGTAAGATCGATCTCACGACCTTGTATCAGGGCAACACTTACTTTGCTGGTACGCATATCAAGAAGATCGCCATCGCTGATCACAATGTTTGCATCCTTTCCCGGTTCAATGCTTCCTGTTTTATCGGCAACACCCATGACCTTTGCGGCATTCAAAGTAATCGCTTGCAAAGCTTCTTCCTTTGATAACCCGTAAGTAGCAGCGGTTCCCGCATTGAATAAAACATTCTTACCACGTGTTTGAGGATCATCATCAGAGATTGCAAATGTCACACCTGCTTTTTGCAATGCCGCAGCCGATTTATATGGCTGGTCGATATCATCATCTACCGCTGTTGGAAGACTATGCATTTGGGTTAAGATGACTGAAACATTATGTTGCTTTAACAGGTCAGCTATTTGCCAGCTATCGCTTCCACCAACAATAACCACATCAAAGTTGAATTGTTTTACAAAATCCAAAGCGATCAGCATTTGTCTCACAGTGTTTCCATGAACATAAAATTTCTGCTTCTTATCAAATAAACCCTTTACCGCTTCAAACTTCAGGTTGGTTTCTTTATGTGTTCCTTCGGCCATGTACGCCTTCGCCTGTGTAAAAAATGATTTCAATTCTTCAATTTTATTCAACCCTTCCTTTACAGGATCGGTAGCCGTGTTTTGCTGCGGACCAAAACGGCCACCGCCGCCACCAAAGCCCCCGAAACTTGGACGCGGCATCAATGATGGCATATACAAATGCATACCGGCATCAGTTTTTACTGCGGCATCCTGGAAGTTCCATGCATCTAATTGCACTACAGATGATGAGCCTGCCAAAAAGCTTCCCTGCGGAACAATATTAGCAAGTAACACACCTTGCGAACGAAGTGTATTGATCACTTTAGAATCCGTATTATAAGCTACGATCGATCTTACATTCGGATTCATATCACCGATCTCTCTTACATCGGCCGATGCTCTTACAGCCGATATTTCAACCAGGCCAAGATTACTTACCGGTAAAATAATGCCCGGGTAAACTTGTTTTCCCTTTGCATCGATCGCTTTGGCACCAGCAGGCACTGTAATATCGGTTCCAACTTTTTCGATCTTACCATCTGTGATTTGAATAACGCCATCATTGATGACGGTTCCATTACCTACATGAATGGTAGCATTTTTAATGTACATCGTTCCCTTCTGCGGTGGTGTGGGTAAAACGGTTTCCTGCGAAACTGCCGTAAGGAACAAGCCACCCAACAGTATTGAAAAGAATATTTTTTGCATCACTGAATATTTTATTGGTTATTGATATCATCAACATCGATAGTTAACAGACCATGACTATGACCGTGATCGCTGCACGTATGCATGATCTGGTAACTTGGCGTTGCAGGAACCACAGGAGCACCGCTTCTTTTCTCTCCGTTCATTTTCCTGATCAAACGGGTTCTTTCATTATCCACCCATTTTTGCATATCTGCATCTTTTGCCCTGTCAAAATAAATTGTCCCATCTACAATAGTGTATAATGATTTTGCATAAATGCTGAGTGGATTATCACTCCAGACAACAACATCAGCATCCTTACCCACTTTCAGGCTTCCTACTCTGTCGGCTACATGTAACATTTTTGCGGGATTCAATGTAACCATCTTAAATGCTTCTTCTTCTGTCAGATCACCATACTTAATTGTCTTAGCCGCTTCCTGGTTCAGGCGGCGGGCCATTTCAGCATCGTCAGAATTGATAGCCACATTTAAACCAACTTTGTGCATGATAGCTGCATTGTAAGGTATCGCATCTTCGACTTCCATTTTATATGCCCACCAATCAGAGAAGGTAGAAGCATTTGCCCCATGCTTCAGCATTTTATCTGCCACTTTATAACCTTCAAGAATATGGGTGAATGTATTTACTTTGAAACCTGCTTTATCTGCAACATCGATCAAACCGGTGATCTCACTTTGTACATAAGAATGACAGGTGATAAATCTTTTTTTGTCTAAAATCTCAACAAGCGCTTCGAGTTCAAGATCACGACGGGGCATTACCAGGCCAGTCAAAGATTTTTTTGCTTTTACCAGTTTATCTTTTTCGGCATGATAATCTTCCCATGCTTTTTTATAATCTTTTGCACGGGTAAATGCATCGATCAATACCTGCTCAACTCCCATTCTGGTATCAGGATAACGGGTATTGCCTTGTGTAGAAGCAGATCGTTTTACATTTTCTCCAAGAGCAAACTTGATAAAGCCATCCCAATTCTTGAATTTCAGGTCTTCTGCATTGGCGCCCCAGCGAAGTTTGATCAATTGAGTTTGTCCGCCAATAACATTTGCAGATCCATGAAGAATATGTGATGAGGTAACACCACCACTTAGCTGGCGATAAATATTAATATCATCGGGGTTGAGGTTATCAGTTATTCTTACTTCAGATGTCACTACCTGCGCACCTTCATTAATAGACGCTGCAGCAATATGTGAATGCTCATCGATGATACCGGGGGCAACATGCTTACCCGTAGCATCAATCACTTTTGCATTTGCATCAGAAAGATTTTTCCCGATCGCAGCAATTTTTCCATCTTTTAATAATACATCTGTGTTTTGAAGAACGCCGTCTTTTTCATTTGTCCAAACTGTACCATTCTTAATCAGGATCGTTTCCTGTTTTGGTTGACTTCCATCTTCAAAACCAAAAGGCTCGAATGGATACAACACTTTACCAATATTAACCGGCTCTTTCTTCTTTGCACTATCGGGTTTTACATCCGCTGCTTTTTCTAACACAGCAGTCCAGGTCAAAGAATTTCCTAATGAATCGGTTCCTGTTCCATTCCATTCGGTACCGCTGCTGTACCCGGCGAGTCTTGTAGCGGTTGCGGGTAATTGAGCTTGTTGTCCACCTCCAAAACCACCTCCACCAAATCCACCGCCTCCGCCGGGGCCTCCGCCTCCTCGTTGCCTGCGTTGCATTTGAGCATAGCTAAGTTTTACTGACTTACCATCATAGGTAAACTTCGTGCTCATCGTGTCTTTTCCATACATATTGGCAGAACTGTTGCTCTTTACATCAAGTGTATAATTTTCTGCACCAGCTGGAGTGTTTACTGTAAGTTTATAAGTACCGGCAATATTTGTCCATGCATCTTCTTTTACGGAATATTTTTCGCCCTGTATCCAATTTTGAATGATCACAGATTTTTCGTTGAAGACCGGTCCGCTGGTAATGATGAAGTTTGCGATCTTACCTTCATCAAGACTTCCCACCTTATCATAAACACCAAGAAGGGTGGCCGGAGTTTTTGTCAATGCTTCCAATGCTTTTGCTTCTGTCAAACCATATTCCATTGCTTTGCGCAGGTTTGTCCAGAACTGCGTCACCTGCCTGAGATCGGCTGTTGTTAAACAGAAATTGATTCCCGCTTTTTCAAAAGATGCGGCATTTGCAGGCGCCATTTCCCAATGTTTCATATCGCTCAATGAAACAAATCTTGCTTCGTTGGGATCTTCAACATCCTGGGCTTGCGGGTAGTTCAATGTAATAATGAATGATGCTTTTGCCTCCTTCATATCTTTTATGCGCTGGTATTCATTACCGCCGCCTTTTAATATATATTGAACGCCAAACTCATCACCTATTCTGTCAGCACGAAGACAGTTCCATTTATCGTTTGCGTCAAATATCAACGGCAATGAAAGATGATCATTCCATGCCTGTAAGCTGACATTCACTCCTTCTTCCGTTGGCCTTTGCTTATACCATTGCGCATCGAGAAATGATTGACGAAGCAATGCAATGCATCCCATCATCGACCCAGGGTAGCTTTGAGTAGAAGTTCCTTTGCTAAATGAAAAATGTGCAGATGCCTTTTCTTTAAGCATGACCAGGTTTTCTTTGGAATTAGCAAGGGTAACAACAGTACCAGTGCCGCGGGAGATGCCATCTCTCATATGGCTTAATACGGTACCAAAACCTGCTTCACGAAGTGGCTTGGCCTTATTATCATCGATGGTAAAAATTTTATAAGCATCAACTTCGCTTTTAATGGCCTGGTTCCAGCCATAAGGACCTTTGGCATTAGAAGTAAATTGTTGTTGTGCAAAAAAACCACCACCTCCTCCCCCTGCTTGTGTCTGTGGTGTGGGAAGCGTAGTACCATAATCTGCATAGATATCAATAAATGAGGGGTAGATGTATTTTCCCTTGCAATCAATTTCAATAGCACCCGCAGGAATTTTAGCCGAAGTGCCAACGGAAATGATCTTTCCATCTTTAATGATCAGTGTAGCGCTGCTCAGCGTAGTTGCTACATCCTTAACAATGGTGGCATTTGTAAAAGCATAGGTGCCATGACGGGGGTCCACAACTCCATTCTCAGGAAATGTTGCCTGTGCCAAAAGCGCCGATGTGACAGGAAATAATGCTAATACAAAAACCAACCTGTAGATAAACAGAGTTTTTCTCATTGCGATTAGTTTTTTGAATAAGATGTTTTTTTAAAAAAGAACTTGCGAATAAGGACGCCGAATTTATAACAATTGGGGGAAATGAACCCGAAAGACTTTATCGGCGGGCTGAGGCCTGAAGTCCGTAGTCTGACGCCGGAAAAATGAAGCGGGTTAATGATTATTGATTATTCTGGACCACCAGGTTGATTGCCGACTGCAGACTGAAGACTTCTGTTTTCCGACTTCCGACTGCAGACTCTCGACTCCCGACTTCTCATTACCTTTGAGCTCAATCAATTTGCTATATGTCAAGGGTTAAATCATTAATGGTGCTTCCGGATTTTAGCTTGTCGCCACGTATTGACCAGGTTGGTGCAGAAGAAAGAGCCTCCCGTTTTACAAAAAGAAGTATTAAGAAAGAAACAAAAATGAATGGGCTGAAGCTCGTGCTGAACATGATCGACCTGACGACATTAGAAGGAAAAGATACGGACGGAAAAGTGAAACAGCTTTGCTATAAAGCCATGCATTTACATGATGCTTTGCCCGGGCTTCCGACTGTCGCTGCGGTTTGTGTTTATCCTTCGATGGTGAAAGTTGCTAAAAAAGCGTTGGGAGATTCGGGTATCAATGTGGCTTCAGTAGCCACAGCCTTTCCAAGCGGGCAGGCACCTAAAGAAGTAAAAATAAGAGATACGAAATATGCGGTTGAACAAGGCGCCGATGAAGTTGACATGGTGATCAGTCGTGGTAAGTTTCATGCAGGTGAATACAATTTTGTGTTTGATGAAATAGCCGCGATCAAAGAAGCATGTGGGGAGGCAAGGTTGAAAGTGATATTAGAGACCGGTGAATTAGGAACGATGGATAAGGTTCGTCGTGCAAGTGATATCGCCATGTATGCGGGTGCCGATTTCATTAAAACATCAACGGGCAAAATTCAACCTGCCGCAACAATGCCTGTAACATTAGTGATGCTCGAAGCGATCCGGGATTTCTATTATAAAACGGGAAGAATGGTTGGTATGAAACCTGCCGGCGGAATTTCAAAATCAAAGCTGGCATTACATTACCTGGTAATGCTAAAAGAAACATTAGGTGAAGATTGGATGAATAATCACTGGTTCCGTTTTGGCGCCAGCAGTTTGGCAAATGATGTACTGATGCAAATTGTGAAAGAACAAAGCGGAGTTTACCAGGCGGCGAATTATTTCAGTGTAGATTAAAGAAGTTATTGGTTAATAGTTAATCGTTAATTGTATGGAACAAATTCGTTCTTTTGAAGATTTGGAATGCTGGAAAGAATGTACAGATTTTAGAAAATTCATTAGAAGTATAACAAAGAAATTACCTGCCGAGGAAAAATATGAACTTGTGAGTCAGATGAAAAGAGCATCAAGGAGCGTAACAAACAACATAGCTGAAGGTTACGGCAGATTTCACTTTAAGGAAAACACACAGTTCTGCAGGCAAAGTCGTGGCTCTCTTTACGAATTGAAGGATGATTTAATAATAGCCTTGGATGACGAATATATTACAAAAGAAGAATTCGCTGAAGGCGTACAAAAATTTGAAAAATGTGTACTGATTTTGAATGGATATATTAATTACCTGGTAAAAGCAGAAAACAATAAAATTAATAGCCCATAAATTTAGAATCGTTTTTGGTTAAATACGATTAACTAATAACCATTAACAATTAACTTTTCTACATGTCAAAAGCAATTTCAAAGAAGAAAAACAACACGGTCAAATTGAAGTTTGATACCTGGCAATATGCGCCTGCACCGGAAAGTAAAAGTGCAGCGACGATCAAACAACAGTATGATCTTTTTATCAATGGTGAATGGATAAAGCCTTCAGGCAATAAATATTTTGACACGATAAATCCTGCAACAGAGGAAAAATTAAGTGAAGTAGCGGAGGCAAATGTTGCTGATGTGGATAAAGCCGTTTCATCTGCAAGAAAAGCTTATGAGAAGGTCTGGAAGAAAATGCCGGCAAAAGAAAGAGCAAAATATATTTTTAGGATCGCAAGAATGGTACAGGAAAAGGCAAGAGAGCTTGCGATCATTGAATCATTGGATGGTGGTAAACCCATTCGTGAAAGCCGCGACTTTGATGTGCCCACGGCCGCCAACCATTTCTTTTATTATGCAGGCTGGGCTGATAAATTGGAATATGCATTTCCAAACAGAACCACTGAACCGCTTGGTGTTGCAGGTCAGATCATTCCCTGGAATTTCCCGCTACTCATGGCTGCCTGGAAAATTGCACCGGCACTCGCAACCGGCAATACAGTTGTACTAAAACCTGCTGAAACAACTCCGTTGACTGCATTAAAGCTTGCCGAGATCATTGAAGAATCTGGTCTGCCACCGGGTGTTGTCAATATTGTGACAGGGGCCGGAGCAACCGGTGCCGCGATCGTTAATCATCCTGATATAAATAAAATTGCATTTACCGGTTCTACTGATGTTGGTAAAATAATTCAGAAAGCAATTGCCGGGACAAATAAAAAAGCGACACTTGAGTTAGGTGGTAAAGCAGCTAACATAATTTTTGAAGACGCACCAATTGACCAGGCTGTTGAAGGAGTGGTCAATGGGATTTATTTTAACCAGGGACATGTTTGTTGTGCGGGTTCAAGATTATATGTGCAGGAATCGGTGGCAAAAGAAGTAATAAGAAAATTAAAGGACCGTATCGAATCATTGATCGTTGGAGATCCGTTGGATAAGAATACAGACATCGGAGCAATCAACTCGAGACAGCAATTGGAAACAATTCATAAATACATCAAGATCGGTACAGAGGAGGGAAATGAAATGTATCAGAGCAGTTGCTCATTGCCTGGCAAAGGTTTTTGGTGCAGACCGACGTTATTTACCAACGTTGCGCAGAGCAATCGTATCGCACAAGAGGAGATCTTTGGACCCGTGTTAGCGATTCTCACTTTCAGAACGGATGATGAAGTGATCGAGAAAGCAAATAATTCTCCTTATGGATTAAGTGCAGGGGTATGGACAGATAAAGGTTCCAAGATCTTTAATATGACCAGGAGAATGAGAGCCGGTGTTATTTGGGCAAACACATTCAACAAATTTGATCCTTCATCTCCATTTGGCGGTTATAAAGAGAGTGGTTATGGAAGAGAGGGTGGGTTGCATGGGTTGTTGCCTTATTTAAATCTAAACCCCCTGTCCCCCTAAAGGGGAGACTTAGATTGAAATATCTTTTTGTTTTAGAAAGAAATAGACACTAAAATGAGTAAATCGGAAATAAAAAAATCATCA
>Ga0075419_10003218_pt1 | contig 10450 bp, 7 predicted proteins | sample SoiMetdeltSBSDD3_FD_76900 | JGI IMG/M metagenome (GOLD analysis project Ga0075419, IMG submission 76900) | Bulk soil microbial communities from a Populus tree surrounding site in Tennessee, USA - Soil MetaG P. deltoides SBSDD3 | ecosystem: Environmental > Terrestrial > Soil > Tree plantation... | reverse complement strand
CTTTGCGGCGGTTCCCTTCAAGCCTTCGCCGGTTACCGCCAAAGTAGCAAGCCCCTTCGCCCCAAACCCTTTGGCGGCCTCCGTCAACGCGTCTACTTCCTTTCGAGAATAGTCCGCGCAGCCGGGCGCAACGATACACTTTATCGCTCCACCAGCCTCCAGTGCAGATTGAAAGACGCGGAAATCGCTCTTCGCGAAGATATCGCTTACTTCAATCAATTCCATTCCAAAGCGGAGATCAGGCTTGTCCGTCCCATATCTCTCCACGACTTCTTTATAAGAGAATTTTGGCCAGGGTGAAGAAAGCAACTTCTTCTGGGGTGCGACCGTCGGAATCATTTCCGTATAAAGTGCTTCGACCAATGCAAGCACATCATCCCGATGCACGTATGACATTTCAAGGTCAAGTTGCGTAAACTCAGGCTGGCGGTCGCCACGCGAGTCCTCATCGCGGAAGCAACGCGCGATCTGGAAGTAACGGTCCATGCCCGCGACCATAAGCAACTGTTTCAATTGCTGGGGCGATTGCGGCAGTGCATAGAACTGACCAGGGTAAATGCGGGATGGGACGAGATAGTCACGCGCGCCTTCAGGCGTTGCCTTGAACAGAATCGGGGTTTCGATTTCGATAAAGTTTTGCTTATCGAGATAATCTCGCATGAACTTCACAACTTTATGGCGCAGGACCATGTTGCGGACCATACGGTCGCGGCGCAGATCCAGATAACGATATTTCAGGCGCGTGTTCTCATCTGGCAGGTCATTCTCACCGCTGACCATGAAGGGTAGTGTTTTTGCCGGGTTTAATACTTCGATGGATTCGGCAATGATTTCGATTTCACCTGTTTGCATTTTTGGGTTTTCCATACCCACAGGTCGTCTGTGAACCACGCCTTTGATCTGCAGTACCCATTCCATGCGGACGTTTGCAACGTGCTCAAGCGTTTCTCTCGTGAGATCGGGATTGACTGTCACTTGAATAATTCCATAGCGATCACGAAGATCGAGAAAGATGACCCCGCCATGATCACGTCGGCGATGTACCCAGCCTGCAAGAGTCACTTTCTTGCCCGCGTCGAACGCTTTCAGCTCGCCACAGGTATGAGTTTTGTACATAACGCGCCTCCAAGAATTTCTAAACACTAAGGACACGAAGTGCTCAAAGGTTGTAAGTAGGGCACGACACGATAAATTCTTACAGAATTTCTTTTGTGTCCTCACCTGCACTTCGATTTGTGTTGCAAATCGTGCGGGTGCAAGTGTGGTGTCCTTTGTGTTTAAGTCGAGATAAAATAAATCGCCCTTCGCTACTGCGTTGGGCGATTGGTTTCTTTCTAGAACTTACTTTTTAGCCAGCAAAGCTTCGCCCAACGATTCGGAGATCGTCATTATCGTTGTTATTATTATTGGCGAAGCAGAACTGGTAGTACTGCATAATGACCATATTATAGCACACACTTTTTTGGCAGAGAGATTTACCTTGAATTTTGCTTTCCAATTCGCTCTATAAACCATCCAACCACACCGGCCGACAATATCCCGGTTCCCAGATCCACCAGCAGAGCCGTCGGATTGATTTCAAATCGATATGCAAAACCGCCTTCCTCGTAAAATCGAAACGGCCAGCCCGCGCGTGCAATGTCATCGGCACAGGCATCGCGTCCGAAGACCGCGGGCAGGCCACAGTCCGAGGCAAGATGCGCCGAGAGCAGGTTGATAGCGGTGAAGAGGAGGAGTCCGATTGCAAATCCAGTAATGAAGCGCCTAGTCATAGGTTTCCAGGAACAGGATGTAAAGATGATGTAAGTATAAACTCTTCCATTCCTTTTGAAGATGCTGTATATTGCTTCATAAGTTCCGAAGCGAAGTCCAAAAGGAGAACAAAATGAATTACCGGATCATGTTCCTGGTGAACGCGCTGGTCGCTGTCCTGTTCGGGCTGGCGTTCTTATTCTTCCCGGCCCGGGTGCTGGGTCTGTTTCGGACTGAGACGTTTGTTGCTACAGTCTTGATGTCACGATTCTTTGGAACTGCAATGCTCGCGCTTGGCCTGGTATTGTGGTTCGTAAAAGATATAGCCGATGAAGGTGTGCAAAAAGGGATTGGTATCGCTTTGCTGGTTGGTGCTGTGGCAGGACTCATTGTAACGGCTCTGGGAACATTTGCCTCCAACGCCGTGATTCGTGCGAATGGATGGCTTGCGATGGTGATTTACGTCCTCTTTGGGCTGGGTTACGCATATTTGTTGTTTATGAACCGACCTGCTTCTTCGACCTCCACTGATTAAAACTTCGTTGCATCATACTGAACTGTGGTTTGGCCCGGTAACTTTCAAAAGTGTTTGGCGTCATGCACTAGGTGGGAGCTAGACTAGCGCCCCGACGCTGGGCATAAGGAAATCCCATGCGAAATTGTTACTTACAATTCAAGTCTGGTGGCAAATTCGCATGTTTGTTGTGTTCGACCACAGGGCAGAGTAATTGCCTGTGCATAGGAGTTTTATTTGGTTATGAGTCTTGATAAAGTTGATCAGGCTGGAGAATTCGTTCTGCCTCACCTGACAATCCTCGTTGTGGATGACGATGAATTGAGCCAGCGTATGATGAAGCTTGTATTGTCGCGCGAAGGGCACCAGGTGGAGTTAGCCTCCAATGGCTTGGAAGCCTTCGAGGCAGTAAAGTCCAAAAAATATGATATTGTATTTATGGATCTGCAAATGCCCATTATGGACGGTATGGAGGCGAGTCAGGAAATTCGTAAATGGGAAAATGGAGGTCTGCGCACTTTCATCGTGGCCCTGACTGCCAGCTATCTTCCTGAGCAGGGTCAGGAACTGTTCGAAGTTGGTATAGATAATTATATTTCCAAGCCTTTCGAGATTGAACATGTTCGGCGCATGCTCAAGTATCGAACGGATGCCATCCTGCATTTAACTGCAAATGCAGAGGTGATTCACAACGAGGAAATTTCCCTTGGAGAAGTTCTTGATTTTCAGAAAGGCGTAAAACGTGTCGGTGGCGATATTGACACCTACTGGGAGTTGTTTGCCGATTTTATGCAGGAGCTTCCCGAGAAGACCAATCGATTGCAGCACTTTTTCGAGCTTGGGAATCTGGAGGAACTTGCTCGGGCAGCTCATAATCTCAAAGGGGTGGCTGCCAATCTGGGGATATTGCAATTATCTGAATATGCCGACAAACTTGATAAGCAGAGTAGCGAAGGTTATACTCAGAGTATTGAGGAGTCTCTCGATAAAATAAAGGCCATTGTAAGCAAGTTGGAAACTGTAGCGCAAATTTTCCTTACTGGTCGAAAATTTCATGCTGAGTAATCATATATATTCATGTTTGCCAGGAGGAGCAAATGCGGGTCTTACTGATCGACGATGAACAGTTCTACTTTAAATTATTAGGAAAGGCACTTAAAGCGGCGGATTACGATCTCGAATATGCAAAATCAGGTAGTGAAGGCCTGGCTAGAGTCCCGTCCTTTCAGCCTGAAATGCTTATTGTCGATCTCAAATTGCCAGAGATGGACGGCTTTGAGATCCTCCTACGCTTGCGCCGAGACCCCAACTTCGGCCACATTCCTGTCATTGTTATCACCTCAAAGGATGAACTCAGTGAAAAGCTAAAAGCATTTGAATTGGGTGCAGATGATTACGTTGTAAAGCCATTCCAGCCGGAAGAGCTGGTGGCACGCATGGGCATTCTGGCTCGCCGTGGTAGAGCAATGCAGATTGTCCAACAGATGGAAAAAACGGCGAGCAAAGCGAATGCGACGGTCATCACAGTCCATAGTTTGCGGGGCGGTCTGGGGTGTTCAAGCATCGTTGTAAATTTGGGATTGGCTTTTCACAAACTTTGGGGAAAGCAGACTCTTCTCATCGACGGCATATTAACCGCCGGACAAGTGGCGTTGATGTTGGATGCAAAGCCCGCTGCAACCTGGGAAAACCTCGTAGGCGTTGATTCTGAGAATCTCGATGACGCAGTGACTAGCGAAATGATGTGCTTACACAACAGCGGGATTCGTTATATTGCTTCTCCTCGGTATCCCATAGCAGCCGACACATTTACAAATGAGACGCTGAAACTTTTCATGGACACGCTAAAAAGCCAAACCGATTTCATTGTTGTAGATATCTCCCACGATTTTTCAGATATGACAATTCAGATGTTGAGTGCGTCGAACGCGATATTGTTGGTAATGGCACCTGAGATGGCCTCGCTGCGCACCACCATGAGTGCGTTGGAAATATATGATCGGCTGGGAATCCCTCTTGAAAAAGTGAAGATTGTTTTGAACAACAATTCATCCAATCCTGCCATCAAGCAGGCGCAGCTTGAGAAAGTATTAAAGCGTCCTGTCGATTTCGTTTTACCGTTTGAAGCTGGTGCCGTGAACCGCGCACTTAATTTTGGACAACCCTTCATTTTAAGCAATCCCGACCTGCAGATATGTCAAAATCTGGAAAAGATGGCATATATGCTCAGCGGTAATGCATACACATCGATTCCACCCGCCGTCCCATCACCGACATGGAAACGGGTGACGAGTCAACTTTCCACTAAGTAGGGGTAATGCGGAAAAAAAACCGACATTCCTCTTTCCTGATCCTTCTAATGCTTGGGATAGGACTGCCAGGTTTTATTGGGATACTGGGTGTCCAGGCGAAGGCCGTCGCCAGCCAGCCTGAAATCATCAGTTCGATTCTGCAAATTGCGGGCACCTCTACACCTACCCTGATTCCGGCAACTGCGACACTTCTTGCTTCCACCTCGACTGATTTACCCCTTGTCAATCTGCTGACTCCCTCCGGCATATTCTCTCCCGCGCTACACGCCTTCATTCAAGCGCCAACCGGACTTGTTTCAAAGCCTTATGTCATTCTCACCGCATTTTCCTCCCTGCCTAGAACTGAGTCGGTAACGATTAGAGGATTTGTTAACTCGCAGGAATTTATCTGTACACAATCTCCTTGTGTGATCACCCTTCAAGGCGATTCAAGATTTGTGTTCAGAGCATTTACAGATTCAGGCGCAAGCAGCGAGGAGATTATTGCATCAGTACGGGTGGTCCAGACCCAGGATGGATACCTTGTAACAATTGATTCCGTTAACGTATTTACCCCAACTAACGATTCTTGTTCTCTTACCTGGGGAGTACAGGATGAAACAGGTGCCACCTGGGATTCATTTGTTCAGTTCCCTTACGAGCTTAATACGAAGAAAACCCTGCATACCCTCGCCACACAACTTATTCTGAACGGCATCGTTGATACTCGAGATTGCCCCGCTGGTGGGTTAAGCCTGAGTATGAATTGGCCCACTGCCTGTGGATTGGAGCGTGCCTCAACCAAGATGATCGAATGGCAGAATCAATTCGATGAACATATCTGGCTGGCGAGCAAAAATCAGGGTATTCCACCAAAAATCTTAAAAACACTGATTGAACTTGAATCACAATTTTGGCCCGGAAACTCACGTTTTTATGTGGATGAATATGGTCTGGGTCAGATCAATCAATTAGGGATTGATGTGTTACTGCGCAGGGACCCTGGCTTATATCAGAAGGCATGTGCACAAGTGCTTTCGGATTGTTTCACCCCCTACGCAAGTTTGCCGCCGAATCAGCAGGCATTGATTCGAGGTGCGGTTGTCAGTCTTGCAGACGCTACTTGCCCAACCTGCGATTACGGATTGGATCTGAATAAAGCAAAGGAAAGTGTTTCCCTTATCGCAATGCTTCTTCGCGCAAACTGCCAGCAGGTGGATGTGATCCTGGATCTTGCTGCCAAAGCTCACTTCGATGAGGATGCAGATGCTGCCACTGCCACTGCCGCGGTTGCAACTGCAACTGCGGGTGGAACCGGCCTTTCCAAAACTACCTATGAGGATCTCTGGCGATTTACATTTGTTGCATACCACAGCGGTCTAAGTTGCCTGCAGACAGCAGTACTGGCGGTTGAAAAGGCCAATTTACCCGTGACATGGGAAAACGTTGCCGATGCAATGAAGTGCAAGGGTGCCGTGGAGTATGCAGATGGATTTATGGGCAACCTGCTTGCGTTTGATCTTTATCTCTTTCAAGTTAGCCAGTCAGATACCTCACTCGCTGCACCTACATTTGTGCCGACGCGGACTCCTATCCCAACACCGACGGTCTTCATATCCACTGCGCAGATCAGGGTTCAGGTATTTATGGATCGCAACAATAATGGCACTCCCGAAGAAGGCGAATGGATCGATGGGATGACTGTGCTAGTTACGACATCAACAAATCAGCAGATTACACAAAGAACCCAAAATGGCATCGCGATCTTTGATATGACCGGATATCCGCCTGGTATTGATCTTACTGTAAGCCTGCCAGGTTTGTACCGGAGTGAGAGTTCTATATTGCCCGAACAAGGCGAAGTACTTGTGACGTTTAGGTTCGAACAACCTGCGTTGCCTACACTTCTTCCCTAGCGAGAAAATACCATGCCAAAGAAAAATCGAAAGCCAGATCGTGCAAAAAAAATGTTTGAAAAAACCGATATTGAATCCGTGGAAGCGCATGTCGAATCAACGCAATCCGAAAAGGATCAGATTGAGACGGCTCTTTCTGATTCGATTCCGCCAGCTGCCGTGAATGAAAGCAAAAGTGATGAACAGCCTGCCAATGCGGCATCCGTTCTTCCGGCTAACGACGTAACTGCTTCAGACGAACCCCCTAAGGTCGAGGATGAGGATTCAGCAGATAGTATGCTGGATGATGTTCGCCAGTCTTTAATTGAAGACGAAACCGTCAAAGATGAGAAAAAGTCGAAAAAATGGTGGCGTCGAGTCGCCAAGGGCTTGCAAAAAGATAAAAAGACTGAAACAGAAGTACCTGTTGAAGCAGAAGCAGATTTGACGCCTGTGAGCGTGCAGACGGATTTGCCGGAAGAAAAAGAGACAGAAGAATATAGCGATGAGATCGATGAACTTATCGATATGCTTGAGGCCGAGACAAGCGAGGAAACCGCGCAAGTCTCTCATGCAGTAGTCACGCCGGTCGAGCCGGAACCAGAAGTTGATATTGAGGAACTCAAAAAACAGGCCTTTCGACCGCGTGGTGAGGGCGAAGAAGAGCAGAGTTTATCCGAGGTCCGGTCGGTCGCTTTGGCGGATGGCGAAGAAGTTTTTGTGGAGGTTCAAGCGACCACTCAGGATCCTTTGGAGGAACGGCTGGCGTCATTGGAAAACCTGCTGCGTCCCTACAGGAGTTATCTCTATTTTGGGTTTGCGGTTCTGGGCGTTGTGATGGCGGTAATTGCTGGAGCAGTTCTGTTAAATATTTACCGGCAGAGTCAGCCTGCTGCCCCTGTCGTTGATCCAAATTTACCATTTCCAACTTCCATAAGCCTTCCGGGTGGACTGAATTTCAGCCTGGGCAAAGGAGCACTCAAAGACGGCCAATGGAATCCACGCGGACCTGAGTGGCTGGAGGGAACCGAAGTCTGCCGCTGGGTGGCCATTCCGTGGAGCCGTCAATTGGAAGCCGTGATTCGAACCTTAAACCCAAATGACCGCATTGAGCTTGTGATGAGCAACAATGACCGGTTGGTATATGAAGTGTATTCGGTACAGCAATTGACCAACGCCGAACTGCAAGACGTGAAATCAGATTCCCCCTGTCTGCTTCTCATACTGGCGGAGGCAGAATCAGAAACGCGCTGGGTTCTTACAGCCCTGCCATAGGTTGTCGGTCAGCTGATCTAACGGAGCTGCCTGGTTGAGTTTATTTAATTGAATACCCTGGTTCAATAACAGAAAGGTTACAGGTGACGTCTATATTTGGGGCGGTTCCTTCTTATAGGTATGATTTGTCTATATATAGCGGTAGCTGTTCTGGACGAGTTTCCAGGCGGGGTAACTTTTCCCCTATTGCTTCGTCTTGCTTTCAATGATTTAAGCGAGCATAACTGCTGCAATTAAAATCAATTCATAAATGGAAATAAATTTTGGGATGCAAAGACCTGGTGACGAAAACTGGTCGCAAAACCCTTATGGGTGTAGTCACTGGCGAGCGATAGCGAAACCGACCCGTATTTTGGTCGGTTTTTGCTTTCCTATTTTTGATAGAGTTTCTAGGACTTATAACTCGATGTTCATAAAAAGATTTTTCAATGGAAACAAAGTATTAGAGGGCCGCGCGCAGGCGATGGTAGAATTTGCGATTGCCTTGCCCATTCTGTTGGCGTTGTTAGTGGGAATACTTGAAGTGGGGCGCATGGTTTTCATTTATTCAGCTGTTAACAATGCGAGCCGTGAAGCAGCTCGCTATGGCTCTGTCATCGGACTGAACGATGGTGGCACTAGTCCGAAATATCAAGACTGTGATGGGATTAGAGCCATTGCGAAGCGATCTGCTTATTTCATGAATTTAGCAGATTCTGATATCGTCATCTCATATGATCATGGTCCCGGTTCTGGTTCGCCTTTTGACGAGTGTCCCATTGGAATGCCAGCGGATCCCACTATTCAAGTAAATACTCTTGCTGATCCTGACCGTGTAGTTGTTACAGTGACATCGACGTATAGTCCCATGGTTACTCTGCTTCCGATCAGTTCGCGTCCAATTACTTCATCCAGCGCGCGGACGATATTGGGAATTCTGGACTTGAATTCAGGCAACAGTGTGGTGCCCACAACGGGTGTGTTCCACACAGCTACAGCAACGAGTCCATCAACGGCCGTCCCCACTAACACGGTAACAATGATTCCGACAGGCCCATCCAACACACCAACTGCGACAGATACGCCGGGCGGTCTAATAACATTCACACCGCTGCCTACCGGTACTCCAACACTTACACCCACAAACACGCCAACAGCGACATTGACATTCACACCGTCTTTCACGCCAACCATGACATTCACGCCAACCAACACTTCAACACCAGTGCCAGGATGTGGCAACATCACGGCAGGTACAATCACTACGGCCAATAACAGCAAGAATATGACGATGACGATCACAAATCCTCATGCGGCTATTACAGTCTCGAACGTCCAGGTGACTTGGAACAGTACGACTGGAGCATCAGGTAATAACCAACTGACGTTACAAAGCATAACTCTGGGAAGCACATTCTGGTCAGGTAGTAGTACTGCAGGAACAGGCCTAACGATCACACCTTCAACGAACGTGACCATCCCAGGGAATAACATAACTTCGACAATCATTTTCACATTCGACAAGAACTATCAAAACCCGAGTGGTAATTCAATTACGATCAATCTCTCAACAGTAGGCTGTGAGAGTTACCCAATTCATAGACCCTAATGGTAGTAGTCCTTAGGAAGGAGAAATTATTATGAAATCCATAAAAAGTGAACGCGGACAGGCATTGATCATCTTTGCGCTTGCGGCGATTGGCATTTTTGGCATCGTCGCACTCGCTATAGATGGCAGTGCGAAATTCTCAGACCGTCGCCATGCGCAGAACGCCGCGGATGCCGCCGCCCTGGCTGGTGCGCTATCGTTGGTCAATGGGCAAACGACAGAGATCGACGGTGTCCAAATTTGGGTCCTTGACGCACTGGATCGTGCGCTGGACAATGGTTACGATGACAATCATGTGTCCAATGATGTATGGGTGTACCGGTGTCATGATGTTGATGGCACTTCGCCTGTTGATTGTGGACCCTATAACGGCAATCCTGATTACGTTCAAGTGGCAATTAGGTCGCATGTCAATACTTATTTTGCCCGTGTGCTTGGCATCAGTGAAACAGTCAATACCGTGAGCGCAGTGACCTATGCCAAAAAACGCGGACCATTTTATGATGGCAATTTGATCGTTGCGCTAAACCCAAATCCTTGCTCGGGCGGAAATGGTAATGTTCAGTTGGGCGGTAACAGCGATGTCACTCTTTCAGGCGGTGGGGCATTCGTCAACTCCGGTGGGACTAACTGTGGAATGGAACAAGGCGGGAGTTGTCCAATTATTACAGGCGGTGCTGCTATTGGTTCGACCGGCGACGGCAACATTAACCTGGATGGCTGCTTAGGTATTCCAACACCAAGCTACAATTCTGATCCCTATGCCTTCCCGCCTGAGATGCCAGCCGAGCCAGGTGAATGTACTTCTCCTTCAGGAACCTGGTCAAGCAACAGTTCCACGCAGACCACTACTTTGCAACCAGGCAGATACAATGAGTTTCCTCCATCAACAGGCGGCGGTGTGACAGTCTACGATAATGTAATTATGAATCCTGGCATATACTGCGTGAATGACGTAGTAAAGCTAGTTGACCATCACTTAGTCCTATATGGCCATGATGTTACAATTTATATTCGCGCTGGTTATGATTTTGATATTCAGGGAGGTACAATAACTCTTGATGCGCCCGATACAGGATCTTATGCTGGCTATTTGTTTATCGTCAACTCGGATTTTACCGGTACAGTGCCAGAT
>Ga0075419_10003217_pt1 | contig 10451 bp, 6 predicted proteins | sample SoiMetdeltSBSDD3_FD_76900 | JGI IMG/M metagenome (GOLD analysis project Ga0075419, IMG submission 76900) | Bulk soil microbial communities from a Populus tree surrounding site in Tennessee, USA - Soil MetaG P. deltoides SBSDD3 | ecosystem: Environmental > Terrestrial > Soil > Tree plantation... | reverse complement strand
TTTCAATCGTACTCCTATGGGCTACATGGGCCAGCCATCAGATATTGGCGATGCTGCATTATTCTTAGCAAGTGACGCAGCGAAATATATCACCGGTGTCGTGTTGCCAGTTGATGGTGGCAATAGTATTGGGTTTTAATTTTTTGTTGACGGGCTGCATCGCTCCGATTGAACTTTACTTGCGACGCTCCTTTCAACTTCTGAATCACGATTGAACAAATGAAAAAGCTTTTCTTCTTCATATTTTTTTCTGTTATCGGGTACTTCGATATCATGGCTCAGCTTGTAGCAGAAAACAAAACACCGAACTCATTCGCATTATCCGATGTAGTTATATATGTCGACGAAAACGACTATGCTCTCGTAAAAAAATCTGCTCAATTATTACAGCAGGATATTGAGGCGGTGACAGGGAAGAAAGTATTGGTGAAAAATAAGATATCTCCCTCGTCTAAGAATGTCATTATCATCGGATCAACCGAAAGGTCATCATGGATCAAACAGCTGAATGAATTGCGCAAGATCAATATAAAATCCATAAGAGGCAATTGGGAAGCATATAGAGTTGAGACAATACGTAAACCCTTTGCTGGTTCAGACAATGCATTGGTTATTGCAGGAAGTGACAGACGGGGAACAGCTTACGGTGTTTTTGAAGTTTCAAAGCGTATTGGGGTATCTCCCTGGTATTGGTGGGCGGATGTTCCTGTAAAAAAGAAAACAGAAATATTTGTCAATGCCAATACTTACTTCAGTGACTCACCGAAAGTAAAATACCGGGGCATATTTATTAATGATGAAGCTCCTGCCCTTTCTGGTTGGGCCAAAGAAAAATTCGGCGGCTTCAATCACAAGTTTTATGAAAAAGTATTTGAACTGATCCTTCGTTTGAAAGGAAATTATTTATGGCCCGCTATGTGGGGCAATGCATTTTATTATGACGATTCATTAAATATCCGGTCGGCAGACGAATATGGAATTGTTATCGGCACATCACATCACGAACCTTTGATGCGGGCACATGAAGAATGGAAATATTTTGGTAATGGACGAAAATGGAATTATGATAGCACAGAAGCAGGATTAAAGGAATATTGGAAAGGAGGTATGCAAAGAGCCTGGAACGAAAAAATAGTCAGCCTCGGTATGCGGGGTGATGGTGATGCACCCATGAGCAGAGAAACCGCAACCGGTTTATTGGAACGAATTGTAAAAGATCAGCGGCAAATAATTGAAGAAGTTACAGGCAGAGCGGCAAGTGAAACGCCACAGCTTTGGGCATTGTATAAAGAAGTACAGGACTATTATGATAAAGGAATGAGAGTGCCTGATGATGTTACATTATTATTATGTGATGATAATTGGGGAAATATTCGCAAGCTTCCGAAAATAAGCGATCCTCCAAGAAAAGGTGGTTATGGTATCTATTATCATTTCGATTATGTAGGCGGCCCAAGAAATTATAAATGGGTAAATACAAATCCGATCCCAAGAGTATGGGAACAAATGCATTTAGCATATGAGTATGGTGTTAGGCATATATGGATCGTGAATGTTGGCGATATCAAACCCATGGAATTCCCAATCTCGTTTTGGTTGGAGTATGCGTGGAATCCTGAAAAGATCGGTGCTGATGATCTTCAAAAATATACTGATAAATGGGCGGCGGCTCAATTTGGAAATAAATATGCAAAGGAGATCGCCGGGATCATTTCAAAATACGGTAAATATAACGGAAGAAGGAAGCCGGAGTTGCTCGATCAGAATACGTATAGTTTAAATAACTACGCTGAATTTGCTACTGTCGTTAAACATTATAATGACCTGTTAACAAAAGCGGAACAGGTCGATCGTCAACTAGCCCCGGAATATCGTGATGCATATTTCCAGTTAGTACTTCATCCTGTAAAAGCTTGTGCTACACTCAACCAGATGTATCATAATGTTGCCCTAAACAGAGAGGCCTATGAAAAAAAATATGAGAAGTCCAATGTGTATGCAGAAATAGTAAAACAATTGTACATGAATGATTCGCTTATCACTCTTCAGTATCATAACCTTAACAATAGTAAGTGGAACCATATGATGAGTCAAACTCATATTGGCTATACTTATTGGCAGCAACCACCAAGACAAAAAATGCCAGAACTGAAATATGGAGTTTCAAATTTACCAGATACAAATTCATCAAAAAAAGTAATGCGGATTGGCAACAGTCCCGATGATAAATTTTATTATCTCGTTCCCAAAGACAAGAAATATTCAATTTTTTATGAGTATGGAAAATATGTGTCAATTGAAGCGTCAAACTTTTCAAAGGCAGTCAACTCAAATGGGATCACCTGGAAAGTTTTGTCAGATCATGGAAGAACAGGCAATGCTATCACCGGCGTTCCTGTTACCTCCGCGAATCAAGCACCGGGAGGAAATTCGCCACGTGTAGAATATGAAATTTATACGTATAGTTCTGGTGGTTTTAAGATCAATGCCTACTTCTCTCCTACATTGAATTTTCATGGTACTGAAACAGGTTTGCAATATGCAATATCAATTGATGATGAAACTCCCCAAATTATAAGTATTAACAGTGAAGATAAAAACAGTATTTCTGGTATTTGGAATAAATGGGTGTCAGAAAATATCATAATTAAAACAACAACACATAAAATAAATATTCCGGGAAAGCACACAGTGAAATATTGGATGGTGAATCCGGGTGTTGTGTTGCAAAAACTTGTATTAGATTTTGGCGGAGTAAAACCAAGTTATCTTGGTCCGCCAGAAACAAGGAAGAAATAATTGCTCTCAGAAAACACAGATGATCACAGAAATTCTGTATAAATCCGTGACATCTGTGAGATGAAAAAAATACACAATATAAAATGAAACTGCTGTATTCATTTATAAAAAACAAGGCATATGAAAAATAGTAAACAAATAATCAGCTTGACTTTCTGTTCTTTATTTTTTTTGATACCGACAATTACTCCTGCACAGACAGAAGCTAATAAAATAACGCCTGGTACTTATAAAACTATTTATGAGATGCTTCGGGATGTACCAGGGCTGGATGTAAAAATTACAAGTGATAGAAGCGGAGGAACTATTACTGTTAGGGGGATTAGCAGTTTACAGAATCAAAAACCACCGCTATTTGTTGTCGATGGATCTATTTACTCGGGAGATATCGGCAGCATTAATCCACAGGATGTAGAAGATATTAGTGTGTTAAAAGATGCAGCTTCCACTTCTACCTATGGAGCCCAGGGCGCATTCGGGGTAATTCTAATTACTACAAAAAAAGGAGCAGCCTCCAAAAGCGGCGCGGTTGTTTCCAATTATAACAAGTCTGCATATACTTATTTTATTGAACATAAAACGCCACTTAAAGTATTTGGTTTAGCAGACCAAATAATAGTGGAAGGAGTTATCAAAGAACAACGAGACAGCTCACTTGTTTTTATAAAGAAAAAGAAAGAACTGCTTGTGCCAATAAAAAACATAAAGAAAGTGGAGATGATACCTCAATAACATTAATTGCAAAATTTAATTTAAAATGAAGTTCAATTTTCATTCCCTCGCCATTGTATGTATATCTATTGCAGTCACCAGTTGCAATAATGAATCAAAAGAAAGCAAAACGGAACCAACCACAGAAACGAAAACTGAAACAAAGAAGGAATATCTATCTCAACCATTGGTTTCTCATATTTACACGGCCGATCCATCGGCGCATGTGTTTAATGGCCGTATCTATATTTATCCCTCGCATGATACCGCAACAGGAACCAAAGAAGATGATCTTGGGAGTCATTTTGATATGAGAGATTATCATGTTCTGTCAATGGATTCTGTCGGTGGCCCGGTAACTGATCATGGCGTGGCATTGGATATAAAAAATGTTCCCTGGGCTGGGAGGCAAATGTGGGCACCCGATGCCGCTTTTGCCAATGGAAAATATTATTTGTATTTCCCCGTAAAAAATAAACAGGATGTTTTTCAAATTGGTGTTGCCGTAAGTGATAAACCAGAAGGTCCGTTTACTGCTGAAAAAGAACCGATCAAAAATAGTTACAGTATAGATCCGTGTGTGTTTAAAGATGATGACGGAAAATTCTATATGTACTTTGGCGGCATCTGGGGTGGTCAATTGCAGCGATGGAATCATAATAAATATGACTCAACTGCTAAAAACCGAACAAATGAAGAAATGGCTGCATTACCAAGAATAGCAAAGCTAAATGCAGATATGAAAAGTTTTGACGGACTTGTTAAAGAAATTAAGCTTGTTGATAAAGATGGAAAAAGTTTTGGTGAAAAAGATAATGATAAAAGATTTTTCGAAGCGGCATGGGTCTTTAAAAACAAAGGGAAATATTATTTCACGTATTCAACTGGTGACACACACTTTCTTTGTTATGCTACTGGTGATAGTCCTTACGGGCCTTTCACTTACCAGGGAGTTTTATTAAACCCCGTTGAAGGATGGACAAACCATCATTCAATTATTGAATCAAATGGCAAATGGTATTTGTTTTATCATGATGTGCAGTTGAGCGGTAAAACACATTTGAGAAATGTAAAAGTTACCGAATTAAAATTTAATGATGATGGAAGCATTCAGACGTTAAACCCTCAAAAATGAAAAGAAACTTTCTCATAGTTGTTTTATTTTTTTCATTCAGTTTGTACGCACAGGATTATAAATCATTTCCCATGTGGGATTCTTCATTGCCGATAGAGCAACGAGTGAATGATGTTGTGAGTCGTTTAACATTGGAAGAGAAAGTAAAACAAATGCTCAATGCAACGCCGGCCGTGCCGAGGTTGGGTATTATTGCCTACGATTGGTGGAATGAAACATTGCATGGGGTGGCGAGAACTCCGTTTCGTGTTACATCTTATCCGCAAGCGATCGGGATGGCGGCAACATGGGATACGGCTTCATTATACAAAATGGCTGACTATTCAGCATTGGAAGGAAGAGCAGTACACAATAAAGCAATCGAATCAGGAAGAACCCGGGAAAGATATTTAGGATTGACTTACTGGACACCGAACATCAACATATTCCGTGATCCACGCTGGGGTCGCGGCCAGGAAACTTATGGTGAAGACCCTTTTTTAACTGCCATGCTTGCCCGTGCATTTGTTCGTGGTTTGCAAGGCGAGGATCCAAAGTATTTAAAAGCGGCTGCCTGTGCCAAACATTTTGCAGTTCACAGTGGGCCGGAGCCATCAAGACATGTCGATAATTTTAATCCTACTACCTATGACCTCTGGGATACTTATTTGCCTGCATTCAAAGAGTTAGTTGTAAAAGCAAATGTTGCCGGCGTGATGTGTGCTTACAATGCAGTGAATACCCAACCTTGCTGTGCAAATGATCTGCTGATGAATGATATTCTGCGCAAGCAATGGAATTTTACAGGTTATGTTACCAGTGATTGCTGGGCTATTGATGATTTCTTTAAATATCATAAAACACATAAGGATTCTGTGACGGCGGCAGTTGATGGTGTAATGCATGGAACGGATATTGAATGTGGCACCTCGGTTTATTATACATTATATAATGGCGTAAAAACTGGTTTGATCACAGAAGGACAACTTGATATTTCATTGCGACGATTGTTTATGATCCGTTATCGTTTGGGCATGTTTGATCCCGCTTCCATGGTAAAATATGCACAAACACCAGCGTCAGTCTTGGAGTCTACAGAACATAAAGCGCATGCGGTGAAAATGGCTCAGCAAAGTATTGTTTTATTGAAAAATGAAAATAACACACTGCCTTTGAAGAAGACAATAAAAAAGATTGCTGTCATCGGGCCAAATGCTGATAACAGTATTTCTGTTCTTGGAAATTATAATGGAATTCCGTCTGTGGTGGTTACTGCTTTGCAAGGGATAAAAGATAAATTAGGAAAAGATGTTGAGGTGATCTATGAAAAAGCCGTCAACTTTACGAATGATACATTGCTTGCCTATGCCGATGTAAACAATCAATATAGCTGGGATGGTAAGCAGGGATTTAAATCAGAATATTTCAATAACCGTGAATTAAAAGATGCCCCGGTGGTAAGAACAGAAAATAAAATTGATAACTTCTGGCAGGAAGGATCGGGAGTGATTGGTGATATGAGAGCCAATAATTTTTCTGCACGTTATACAACAAATTTTACTGCTGCAAAGGATGGCGATATAACATTTGAAATAGAAGCTGTTGATGGTTATCGCTTTTTAATAAATGGCAAAGAGGCATTGAATGCATGGCAAAGAAATCGCTGGGGCGCCAGGACATTTAAGTTGCAAACAAAAAAAGATTCTATTTATAAACTTGTCTTGGAATACTGGCAGGGAGAAGGAAAAGCAAATGTGAGACTTCGAGCAGGAAATTTTGAAAAGACAAATTTCAATGTCTTAGCAAGTCATATCAAAGCGGCTGATGCTATAATTTATGTTGGCGGTATCTCTCCACAGCTCGAGGGTGAAGAAATGAGAGTTGATTTTCCAGGCTTTAACGGCGGCGACAGAACAACAATTCTATTACCCGCGGTACAGACTGAACTGATGAAGTCATTGAAGTCAACTGGCAAACCTGTGGTTTTTGTGATGATGACCGGCAGCGCGATTGCGATTCCATGGGAAAATGAAAACATTCCTGCGATTATAAACGCATGGTATGGAGGACAAAGTGCCGGCACAGCCATTGCTGATGTGTTGTTTGGTGATTACAATCCTGCGGGCAGACTACCGGTTACGTTTTATAAAAGTGATAGCGATCTGCCTGGTTTTAGCGATTATTCGATGAATAATAGAACTTATCGCTATTTCAAAGGAGAAGCTTTGTATCCATTTGGTTATGGATTGAGTTATACTACATTCAAATATGATATGCTCACCATTCCTGCAACTGTTACTAAAAACAAAAACGTCAAAGTAAGTGTGAGAGTAACCAACACTGGTAAACTAGATGGTGATGAAGTAGTGCAATGTTATTTACAACATCAAAATAATGCAGGTAAAATGCCGCTTAAAGCACTAAAAGCGTTTCAGAGAATTACCTTACGAAAAGGTGAGAGCAAACTGGTAAGTTTTGAATTAACGCCAGAACAATTGTCTTTGGTAAATGAAACCGGAACGATTCACCAACCCACGGGTAAAATTTTAATAAGCCTCGGCGGCGGGCAGCCGGGTGTAAAAAATAAAACAACAAGTAATACCGTAAATAAAATCATTACAATACTATGAGAAAAATACTTCTTCTTATTGGATTAGCCAGTACGAAACTCCTTCCTGCGCAAAACACAATTGTATTAAATGCAGATAAAGGAAAAGATATCATTGACAAAAATATCTATGGTCATTTTGCCGAACATCTTGGACGATGTATCTACGGAGGATTTTATGTTGGTGACACAAATAAAACAATTCCTCATAAGGATGGAGTAAGGCTTGATGTGATCGAAGCTTTAAAAAAATTAAAAGTGCCTGTTCTGCGCTGGCCGGGAGGATGTTTTGCCGATACGTATCATTGGAAAGATGGCGTGGGGCCAAAAAAAGAAAGACCATCAATGCTGAATGTATGGTGGGGGAATGTGAAAGAGGATAACAGTTTTGGTACAAACGAATTTTTAAATATGTGTGAGCTGCTTGGTGCTGAACCATATTTGAGTGGCAATGTGGGAAGTGGTACCCCACAGGAACTTTCTGATTGGATCAAATACACGACACATCCCAATGGCAGCAGCCCGATGACTGATTGGCGGCAAAAGAATGGTAGACCAAATCCATGGAAAGTAAAATTCTGGGGACTTGGAAATGAAGCATGGGGCTGCGGTGGCAACATGAAAGTGGAATATTATGCAAACGTGTATCGTCAATATGCCACATTCATGACCAACTGGAACAATAGCGATCGCCTTTACCGCATTGCTTCTGGTGCGTCTGATGCAGATTATCACTGGACAGAAATATTGATGAAAGAAGTGCCTGCAAATATGTTTGATGCGTTGGGTTTACATCATTACTCAGTGATTAATTGGAGCAAGAAAGGTTCAGCAACTAATTTTTCAGAGGAAGAATACTTTACTACGATGAAACGAGCCTTGCAGATGGAAGAGTTGGTATCGAAGCACAGCGCCATTATGGACAAATATGATCCACAAAAGAAAAAACATTTGGCTGTTGATGAATGGGGTGGCTGGTATGATGTGGAACCTGGAACAAACGGCGCATTTTTATACCAACAAAACACAATGAGAGATGCGGTATTAGCTGGAGCTACGCTGAATATTTTTAATAATCATTGCGACAGGGTAAAAATGGCCAATCTTGCACAGATCATTAATGTATTGCAGGCGGTGATACTAACCAAGGAAGAGAAGCTTGTCCTCACTCCTACTTATCATGTAATGGAAATGTATAATGTGCATCATGATGCAACCATGCTGCCCGTAGACGTGAGCAGTAATAAATATATTCTTGGGAAAGATACATTGAGCAGCATCTGGGCATCAGCATCAAAAGATAAAAACGGAGCAACGCATATTTCTTTAGTGAATGTTGACGCAAAGCAGCCTCAGGCTGTTTCGATAAATATTAATGGAGCGAATTATAAAACAGTTAGCGGAAGGATTTTAACATCGGATAAACTGCAAAACTATAATAGCTTTGAGAGTCCGGCCAAAATTGTACCCGCTGCTTTTACCAAGGCTCAGTTAACCACCTCAAAATTAAACTTAACTATTCCGCCATTCAGCGTGATAGTGCTTGAATTAAAATGAAAATCGACTTTAAACCTATTTTGCTCTTAGTTGCTGTTCTCTTTACAGCTAGTTTTTCTTTTGCCCAACAGGCAAAAACAAAAAAAACAAAACCGGTTGTCGATATCAATATTGATAGCGTATTAACAATAGCAGCGGGAAATAAAAAACTACTTTCATATCAATTCAAAAACATTTATCCTCCGCAGGGTATTGATACAAATTACAAACGAAGTGGTTTTATTCATCCGCTATACACTCCGCACGGACAAGTTCTCACACGAATTCAGCCACCAGATCATTATCATCATTATGGGATATGGAACCCATGGACTCATACATTTTTTGAAGGCGATACAGTTGATTTCTGGAATATAAAAGGGCACCAGGGAACTGTTCGCTTTGCAAAATTCACTTCACAAATCAGTAATAAGGAATTCGCTGAATTTACTGTGCTTCATGAACATATAGTATTCAAAAAAGATGGCAGTGAAAAAGTTGCTTTGAATGAATGGCAGACTGTGCGGGTACATGATCCGGGAAAAAACAGTGATCAATACATTGTTGACGTCACTTCAAAAATGAGTTGTGCGTCGCAAAGTCCGTTACTGATCGTTGCTTATCGCTATGCTGGTTTTGGCTGGCGGGCAACCGAATACTGGGATAAGAATAATTCTGAAATGTTGACATCTGAAGGGAAAACACGAGATAACACAGATAACACAAGAGCAAGATGGTTAATAGTGTATGGTTCTTTGCCGGGTAATGACGAAGGCGGTATTGTTTTGCTATCACACCCATCAAACTATAATCATCCTGAACCTTTAAGAATTTGGGATAAAAAGCAAAATGGAGGAAGAGGTGATGTGTTTGCAAACTTCGCCACCACAAAAGATAAAGATTGGTTATTAGAACCTGGTAAAACGTATACGTTAAAATACAGGTTGGTTGTTTTCAATGGGAAGTTTGACGCGGCAAAAGCTGAAAAAGAATGGGAGGCATTCATTAAAGGGGTACAATAAAAAGTTGAAAAAAATTACAGAACCACAAGAGTGTTCTTCGATATTTCGTGGGTCTCACGCCTGATTAAAAAATATAAAAAATGAAACAACTAATAATAGTTTTTCTTTTATTGACCACATCATCATTGATAGCGCAGAAAAATGATTCATTACTGTCAAACGTGTATTACTGGAATAAACTTGAGACAAAGAAAGAAGATACAAGGATAAGAAAGCAGGTATTAGAAGGAAAAACTTTTGCACTTGCCTATTTTGAAATACATGCAACGACATTGGAGCCAGGTAAATCTCCTCACCCAGCCCATGTTCATGATGACCAGGAAGAACTCGTAATTGTAAAAGACGGACAAGTAAGGATCACGATTGCAGGAAAAACTAAAATACTTGGGCCAGGAAGTATTGCATTCGCTATGCCCGGCGATGAACATGGATTTGAAAATGCCGGAACCACGCAAGCCACTTATTTTATTTTAAAATATAAAGGCAAACTGCCAATGAACCTGGAAAGAGCCAAACAAGCGGGCGGTTCATTCATGCTTGATTGGAATGAATTGCAAACAAAAAACACCGGCAAAGGATACAGAAGAGATTTTTTCAACAAGGCTACATCGCAATTGAATCAATTCGAAATGCACACGACTGCATTGAATGCTGACTCGGT
>Ga0075419_10003216_pt1 | contig 10452 bp, 10 predicted proteins | sample SoiMetdeltSBSDD3_FD_76900 | JGI IMG/M metagenome (GOLD analysis project Ga0075419, IMG submission 76900) | Bulk soil microbial communities from a Populus tree surrounding site in Tennessee, USA - Soil MetaG P. deltoides SBSDD3 | ecosystem: Environmental > Terrestrial > Soil > Tree plantation... | reverse complement strand
GACGTCGCCGGGCTTCAGGAACACCGGCGTCGGCTTGATGCCCAGTCCGACACCCGGCGGCGTGCCGGTGGCGATGATGTCGCCGGGGAGCAGCGTCATGTACTGGCTGACGTGGGAGATGATCTTGGCCACGCCGAAGATCATGGTGCGCGTGTTGCCGGTCTGCATGCGCTGGCCGTTCACGTCGAGCGCCATGTCGAGGCTCTGCGGATCGGGGATCTCGTCGGTGGTGACCAGCCACGGACCGATCGGCCCGGCGGTGTCGAAGCCCTTGCCCTTGTCCCACTGGCTGGTCGACATCTGGAACGAGCGCTCCGAGACGTCGTTGACGATGCAGTAGCCGGCGACGTGGCTGAGCGCCTCGGCTTCGCTCACGTATTTCGCGGTGGTGCCGATCACCACGCCGAGCTCGACCTCCCAGTCGAGCTTGGTCGAGCCGCGCGGCTGGATCACGTCGTCGCTCGGCCCGCTGATGCAGGTGGTCGCCTTCATGAACACGATCGGCTCCGACGGGATCGGCATGCCGGCTTCCTTGGCATGGTCGGAATAGTTCAGGCCGATGGCGACGAACTTGCCGATGCCGACGTACGGCACGCCCAAGCGCGGGCTGCTGTTCACGAGCGGCAACGTGTCCGCCTTGAGGCGCGACAGCGTCTTCAGCTGGCGCGGCGAGATCTCGTTCGGGCCGATGTTGTCGATCACTTTGGAGAGATCGCGCAGCCGGCCTTCGCCGTCGATCACGCCCGGTTTCTCGTAGCCGGGCTTGCCATACCGGCACAGCTTCATATCGTCATTCCCCCGTCGATCGAATAGGCGTTCCCGGTGGCGAACAGCGACTCGTCCGAGGCGAGGAACACCAGGATCCCCATGATGTCGTCCACCGTGCCCAGCCGCCCCATCGGCTGGCGCGCGACGAAATCCTTGCGCGCCTGCACCGGGTCGGCGAAGGCGTTGATCCTTCCCTGCAGCGACGGCGTATCGACCGTGCCGGGGCAGATGGCGTTGCAGCGAACGCCCTGCCGCACGTAGTCGGCGGCGATCGATTTGGTCAGGCCGATCACCGCGGCCTTGCTCGCGCCGTAGACGAAACGGTTCGGCAGCCCGCGGATGGACGAGGCGACCGAAGCCATGTTGATGATCGACCCGCGGCCCTTCTTCAGCATGCCGGGAATGAACGCGCGCGACACCAGGAACATCGACTTGACGTTGACCGCGAAGCCCTGGTCCCAGTCCTTCGGCGTGGCGTCGAGGATGCTGCCGTGGTGCACGATGCCGGCGCAGTTGAAAAGCACGTCCACGTCGCCCGCCTCGCGCGCCACCCGGGCGATCGCCGCCTCGTCGGTGACGTCGAGGACGCGGGTTTGAATCCCCTGTTTCCCTTCCAGGTCGGAGAGCACGGAGGCATTCATGTCGGTCGCCCACACCCGCGCGCCCTCGCGCGCGAAGGCGAGCGCCGCGGCGCGTCCCATCCCCTGCGCCGCCGCGGTGACGAACGCGACCTTGCCTTCCAGACGTCCTGCCATGAGGGCAGCGATTATACTTCGCGTAACCGTGAATCAGCTTGATTTCGCAGGCCGGACCGCAGTGGTCACCGGCGGCGCGCAGGGTATCGGCGCGGCGATCGTGGAGCGGCTGCGCACCTCGGGCGCGCGCGTTCAAATCTGGGACCTCGACGGCACGCCGAAGGTCGACGTTTCCGACCCGGCCTCGGTGGACGAAGCGCTGAAACACGCGCTGAAGGAGCTCGGCAAGATCGACGTGCTGGTAAACAACGCCGGCGTCGCCGGCCAGAACGTGCCGACCGTCGAGTACCCGATCCAGGAATGGGAGCGGGTGCTGCGGGTCAATCTCACCAGCCAGTTCCTCTGCTGCCGCGCCGTGGCGCCGCACATGGTCAACGCGCGCTACGGCAGGATCGTCAACATCGCCTCGGTCGCGGGCAAGGAAGGCAACCCGAACGCGGTGGCGTACTCGGCGTCCAAGGCCGGCGTGATGTCGCTCACCAAGTCGCTCGGCAAGGAGCTCGCCCAGACCGGCGTGCTGGTCAACTGCGTGACCCCGGCCGCGGCCAAGACCGCGATCTTCGAGCAGATGACCGAGAGCCACATCCAGTACATGCTGTCGAAGATCCCGATGAACCGCTTCGTCAACGTCGACGAGGTGGCGGCGCTGGTGTGCTGGCTCGCGAGCGAGGACTGCTCGTTCTCGACCGGCGGGGTGTTCGACATCTCCGGTGGCCGGGCCACTTATTGACGTCAAAACTTCGGTGAGGAGGAGGGATTCATGAAGTTCCGTCTGCTTGCACTCGCGCTGCTTGCCGTAGTGCCCGCCTTGGGGCTGGCGCAGCAGAAGCTCAAGTTCGCGCACGTGTACGAGACCTCGGAGCCGTACCACACCTACGCAGTCTGGGCAGCCGGGGAGATCGCCAAGCGCACCAATAACCGCTACACGATGGACGTCTTCGCCGCCTCGCAGCTCGGCAACGAGACCCAGATCAACCAGTCGCTGTCCCTGGGCACCGTGGATCTGATCTACACCGGGCAGGCGTTCGCGGCGCGCACCTACCCGCCGCTGTCGATCGGCGGCGCGCCCTACATGTTCCGCGACTTCGACCACTGGAAGAAGTACTCGCAGAGCAAGGTGCTCACCGATCTGACCGATGCCTATTTCAAGAAAGGCGGCAACCGGCCGGTCGCCGCGTTCTACTACGGCGTGCGCCACACCACGGCGAACAAGGCCATCAACAAGCCCGAGGACATGAAGGGTCTGAAGCTGCGCGTGCCCGACGCGCCGCTCTACATCATGTACCCGAAGGTGCTCGGGGCCAACGCGACGCCGATCGCCTTTGCCGAGGTCTATCTCGCGCTGCAGAACAAGGCCGTCGACGCGCAGGAAAATCCGCTGCCGACCATCCTCGCCAAGAAGTTCTACGAGGTGCAGACGCACGTGAACCTCACCGGCCACATCACTGAAATGCTGCTCGCCATCGTCGGCGGCCACGTGTGGAGCAAGCTCTCGGAGGCCGACAAGAAAGTATTCGAGACGGTGTTTCGCGAGGCCGCGGAGAAGTCGAACGCCGAGATCGCGCAATCCGAGCAGCAGCTGGTGACCGATTTCGCCAGCAAGTACGGCAAGACGGTGGTGAAGTCCGACCGCGACGCGTTCAAGAAAGTCTTCAGCAAGTTCCACGTCGGCGGCGACGTGCCCTGGGACAAGGCGCTCTACGACAAAGTCCAGGCCATCAAGTAGCCTTCATGGCAAAGAAACCCGGCTGGCGCAGCGTTCAGTGGTTCGGCCGCCAGGACATCTACGGCTTCATCTACCGCAGCTGGGTGAAGAACCGCGGCGTGCCGCAGGACCAGTTCGACGGCCGGCCGGTGATCGGCATCTGCAACACCTGGTCCGAGCTCACGCCCTGCAACACGCATTTCCGCGTCCTCGCTGATCACGTCCGCCACGGCATCCTCGAGGCGGGCGGCTTCCCGCTCGAGTTTCCCGTGATGTCGCTCGGCGAGACTCTGCTGCGGCCCACCGCGATGCTGTACCGCAACCTCGCCAGCATGGACGTCGAGGAATCGATCCGCGGCAATCCGCTCGACGGCGTGGTGCTGCTCGCCGGCTGCGACAAGACCACCCCGGCGACGCTGATGGGCGCGGCGAGCGTGGATCTCCCGACCATCCTGGTCTCGGGCGGACCGATGCTCTCGGGCAAGTACCGCGGCACCGACATCGGCTCGGGAACCAACACCTGGTCGATGTCGGAGGAGCTGCGCGCGGGGAAGATCAGCCTCGAGGAATTCCACGAAGCCGAATCCTGCATGCACCGCTCCCACGGCCACTGCATGACGATGGGTACCGCCTCGACCATGGCCTCGATGGTGGAGGCGCTCGGCGTCGGCATGCCCGGGAACGCCGCCATTCCGGCGGTGGACGCGCGCAGGAACGTGCTAGCCCGCTCGGCCGGGCGGCGCATCGTCGAGCTGGTCAAGAGCAATGCCAGGCTGTCGAGCATCCTGACGAAGGCTGCTTTCGAAAATGCCATCCGCGCCAACGCCGCAATCGGCGGCTCCACCAACGCAGTGATCCATCTCATCGCCCTCGCGCGGCGCATCGGCGTCGAGCTCACGCTGGACGATTGGGACCGCAGCGGCCGGGGCGTGCATACCCTCGTGAACCTCATGCCGTCGGGCAAGTACCTGATGGAGGACTTCTACTACGCAGGCGGTCTGCCCACGGTGCTGCGCGAGCTGGGCGAGAACGATCTGCTGAACAAGGACGCCTTGACGGTGAACGGCAAGACGATCTGGGACAACAACAAGGACGCGCCCTGCTGGAACCGCGACGTCATCCATACCTTCAAGTCGCCCTTCAAGCCGCACGCCGGCATCGCGGTCCTGCGCGGCAACCTGTGCCCCGACGGCGCGATCATCAAGCCGTCGGCGGCCACGCCCAGGCTCATGCAGCACCGCGGCCGCGCGGTGGTGTTCGAGAACATCGAGGACTTCCACAAGCGCATCGACGACCCGAAGCTCGACATCGACGAGTCGAGCGTGATGGTGCTGAAGAACTGCGGTCCGAAGGGCTATCCGGGCATGGCCGAGGTGGGCAACATGCCGCTGCCGCCCAAGCTGCTGAAGAAGGGCGTCACCGATATGGTCCGGATCTCGGATGCGCGCATGAGCGGCACCGCCTACGGCACCGTGGTGCTGCATGCTTCGCCGGAGGCGGCGGCGGGCGGCACGCTCGCCCTGGTCGAGAACGGCGACAGCATCGAGCTCGATGTCGACAAGCGCACGCTCGAGCTCCAGGTCTCCGGGCAGGTTCTTGCACAACGCAGAAAGAACTGGGAAGCGCCCAAGCCGCCGCTGCCGCGCGGCTACTGGCGCCTTTACTTCGACCACGTGCTCCAGGCCCACGAGGGCGCCGACCTCGATTTCCTGGTGGGTAAGAGCGGCAGCTTCGTACCCCGCGACAACCACTGATGAGCCCGGAGCAGGAGCACGTCCTCGGCCCGGACGGGCAGTTCCATGTCGAGGACGAGGCCGTGGACCTGTCCGCCTACGGCTGGGAGGACTGGGTGAGCTTCGCGCTGTTCTGGATGATGGCCGCGGTGGTTTTCTACCAGGTCTTCACGCGCTACGTGCTCGCCGACTCCGCAGGATGGACCGAGGAGATCGCGCGCTACTTCCTGGTGGCCGTGGTGTTCATTGGCGCCTCCATGTCGGTGCGCAAGAACAACCATATCCAAGTCGACTACTTCTACCGCCTGATGCCGCGAGCCATGGCGCGCATCCTCTCGACCCTTGTGGACGTCGTGCGCTGCGTGTTTCTTGGCTATGCGGCGTGGCTCACTTGGCTGCTCATCCAGCGCATCGGCAACCAGCCGATGGCCGTGGTCGAGCTGCCGGTGGGAATCGTGTTCAGCTGCATGCTGTTCGGTTTCTTGCTGATGTTCCTGCGCTCGCTCCAGGTCGCGTGGCGCCATTGGAAGCAGGGCCATAGCGTGCTCGAGCGACCCGAGTTCGGAGCGGAGGCCGGGGCGGGTTCCTCCTGATGGGCTCTGGCCTGCTCAGCGGATTTCTCGCGCTGATGGTGAGCGGCCTGCCGGTTGCCATGGCGATGGCGGTGGCCTCGCTCGCCTACGTGATGGCCTCGGGAAACATCCCCGACTTCGTCGTCATCCACCGCATGTACGGCGGCGTGGATTCGTTTCCGCTGCTGGCGGTGCCGTTCTTCATCTGGGCCGGCAACCTGATGAACTCCGCCGGGATCACCAACCGCATCTACAACTTCGCGCTCGCGCTGGTGGGCTGGCTGAAAGGCGGCCTGGGGCACGTCAACGTGGTGGGCTCGATGATCTTCGCCGGCATGTCGGGCACCGCCATCGCCGATGCCGCGGGCCTCGGCACGATCGAGATCAAGGCGATGACCGATCACGGCTACTCGAAGGAATTCTCCGTCGGTGTGACCGCCGCTTCGGCAACCGTGGGACCCATCATCCCGCCTTCGCTCCCGTTCGTGATCTACGGCATGATGGCGAGCGTCTCGATCGGCCAGCTGTTCCTCGCCGGCATCATTCCGGGGGTCATCATGGGCATCACGATGATGCTCACCGTGGCGTACTTCGCGCACACGCGCAACTTCGGCCGCGACGTGCCGTTCTCGACGCGCAAGCTGGCCAAGGCGACCCTCGAAGTCGCGCTGGTCGCCTGCGTCCCGTTCAGCGCGTGGCTCCTGTTTCAAGCAGGAGTGCCGGCTGGATGGGCGGTGATCATCGCTTTCGCCGTGCTGCTCGCGCTGGACAAGCTCTTCGACTTCTCGGCGGTGATGGCGCTGCTCACCCCGGTGATGCTCATCGGCGGCATGACCATGGGCGTTTTCACGCCCACCGAAGGTGCGATCGCCGCCTCGCTGTGGGCTCTCTTCCTCGGCCTGGTGTGGTACCGCACGCTGGACTGGCGGCACCTCGTCAAGCTGACCATGGACACCATCGAAACCACCGCCGCGGTGCTGTTCATCGTCGCGGCCGCTTCGATCTTCGGCTGGCTGCTTACGGTGACCCACGTCACCGACGCAGTGGCGAATTGGGTACTCGCCTTCACGCACAACCCCAATGTGTTCCTATTGCTGGCGAATATCCTGATGCTGTTCGTCGGCTGCTTCCTCGAGCCGACGGCAGCGATCACGCTGCTGGTCCCGATCCTGATCCCGATCTGCCTGAAGTTCGGCATCGACCCGGTGCATTTCGGCCTGGTGATGGTGCTGAACCTGATGATCGGGCTGCTCCACCCGCCGATGGGCACGGTGTTGTTCGTGCTCTCGAGGGTGGCTAAACTGTCGTTCGAGCGCACGACGGTAGCGATCCTGCCCTGGCTGGTGCCGCTGCTCCTGACTCTGTTTTTGTGTACTTACGTGCCCGAGATCGTGCTCTGGCTCCCGAAGCGGTTCTTCTGAGGTGCCGTCATGCTGCAAGCCGCCGACCTGACCATCCGCCTGCATCCCGATGACGACGTCGTCATCGCCCGCATGGAAATCCCGGGGGGTACGCTCCTCAAAGGCGAGAAGCTGACTGCGGTGGTGACGATCCCCGCGGGACACAAGCTCGCCGCGCGCGACATCGCGGAGGGTAAACCCGTGCGGCGCTACAACCAGATCATCGGCTTCGCCACGCGCGCGATCAGAGCCGGCGAGCACGTGCACGTGCACAACATCGCAATGGGCGACTTCGCGCGCGACTACGCCTTTTGCTCGCTCAAGAAGGATACGGACTTCGCAGCCGATCCAGCACAGTTCCTCGGCATCCGGCGGGATGACGGGAGAATCGCCACCCGCAACTACATCGGCATCCTCACCAGCGTGAACTGCTCGGCGACCGTGGCCAGGATGATCGCCGAGCATTTCAGGAACCGCCTGGATGACTACCCCAACGTCGACGGCGTGGTGGCGCTGACCCACAAGAGCGGGTGCGGCATGGCTTCCGAAGGCGAAGGCATGGACGTTCTCCGGCGCACCATGGCGGGCTACGCGCGGCATCCGAATTTCTTCGCCACCCAGGTGGTCGGGCTGGGCTGCGAGGCGAACCAGGTCAACCACCTGCTTTCGACGCAGGGCCTCAAGCGCCACGACCGGCTCCACGCCTACACCATCCAGGAGAAAGGCGGCACGTCCAAGGCGGTGCGCGAGGGCATCGCGCGCATCCAGGCGATCCTGCCGGAAGCCAACAAGGTGAAGCGCGAGCCGGTCCCGGCGAGCCACCTCACGCTCGGCCTCCAGTGCGGCGGCTCCGACGGATATTCGGGCATCAGCGCGAATCCCGCTCTCGGGGCGGCAGTCGATCTGCTGGTCAGGAATGGGGGTACTGCAATCTTGTCGGAAACGCCCGAGATCTACGGCGCCGAGCACCTGCTGACCCGCAGAGCGGTCACGCAGGAAGTCGGCGAGAAGCTGATCGCGCGCATCCGCTGGTGGGAGGACTACACCGCGCGCAACAGGATGGAGATGAACAACAATCCCTCGCCGGGCAACAAGGCGGGCGGGCTCACCACCATCCTCGAGAAATCGCTCGGCGCGGTGGCGAAGGGCGGCACCACGAACCTCGTCGACGTCTACGAGTACGCCCAGCCCGTGACGGCGAAGGGCTTCGTCTACATGGACACGCCGGGCTACGACCCGGTCTCGGCGACCGGCCAGGTCGCCGGCGGCGCCAACATGATCTGCTTTACCACCGGCCGCGGCTCGGCCTACGGCTGCAAGCCCGCGCCTTCGCTCAAGCTCGCGACCAACACGCCGCTCTTCGTCCACCAGGAAGAGGACATGGACTTCAACTGCGGCACGGTGATCGACGGCACCGAGACGATCCAGGAGGCCGGTGCCCGTTTCCTCCAGCTCATCCTCGAGACGGCGTCCGGGAAAAAGACCAAGAGCGAAGAATTCGGCTACGGCGAGGACGAATTCGCGCCGTGGACCATCGGCGCCACGATGTAGTGGAGCTCCTGCAAAGGCACCTGCCGGACATCGCGATCGCCGCCGCGCTCGCGTGGGGCAGCGGCCTTCGCGCCTACGCGGTGATCTTCGCCCTCGGCCTCGCCGGCGCCGCCGGGTGGCTCGAGCTGCCGCCACACCTGCAGCTGCTGCAGCATCCGATCGTCCTCGGCGCGAGCGGCCTCATGACGGCGGTGGAGTTCTTCGCCGACAAGCTGCCCTGGCTCGACAGCCTGTGGGACGCGGTGCACAGCTTCATCCGCATCCCCGCGGGCGCCGCGCTCGCTGCGGCAGTGTTCGGCGACGCCGACTCCGCCGTGACGCTCGCCGCCGCGATCCTCGGCGGAACGCTCAGCGCCGGCGTGCACTTCGCAAAGGCCGGCACGCGCGCGGCCCTCAATACCTCGCCCGAGCCGTTCAGCAACTGGACCGCATCGCTCGCCGAGGACGCCATCGTGCCCGTGGGCCTGTGGCTCGCGTTCGCGCATCCGATCTTGTTTTTTCTCCTTCTCGGGCTGTTCACGATAGTGGCCGTCATGCTTTTGCGTCTCATCTGGCGCGGACTGCAGCGCCTGCTTGCATGAAGCCGAGGGTATACCTCGACGCCCCGCTCGAGCGCCCGGGCGAGGTCTCGCTCGACGACGCGCCGGCGCACCATCTCGCTCGCGTGCTGCGGCTGCGGGAGGGCGACACGCTCACCGTCTTCAACGGCCGCGGCGGCGAGTGGGACGCGCAGTTCATCGGCAAGCGGCGGGTGCGGATCACGGCCTTCCACGCGATCGAGCGCGAGTCGCCCTTGCGCATCACGCTCGTCCAGGGGGTCTCGACCGGCGAGCGGATGGACTACACGGTCCAGAAGGCGGTCGAGCTCGGAGTCGCGATCATTCAACCCTTGCTCACCAGGAAGGGCGTGGTGAGGCTCGAGGGTGCGCGTGCGTCAGCTCGGCTCGAGCACTGGAGAAAGATCGCCGTCGCGGCATGCGAGCAATGCGGCCGCAACCGCATTCCGGAGGTGCTGCCGCTCATCGATTTCCGGGACTACCGCCCGAGCGGCGAGGGGCCGCGGCTGCTCTTGTCCGCCGAAGGCGAGTCGATCAGGGCGGTGAAAATGGAAAGCGGGGCGACGATCGCGGCCGGGCCGGAAGCCGGTTTCGCGCCCGACGAGCAGGCTGCGCTCGAGCGCGCGGGCTTCGTAAGAGCGAGCCTCGGGCCGCGCACACTGCGCACCGAGACGGCGGCGCTTGCGGCGCTCGCCGCCCTCAGCGCGCTGCGGGGAGATTTCTAGAGATGAGCTGCGCCATTTGCTCGTTGCCCCGGGCGCGGGCGATGTCGAGCGCGGTCTTGCCCTGGACGTCCTTCGCGCCGAGGTTCACGCCGCGACCTTCGACGAAGAGCTCCACCGCCAGCTGGTCGTCGCGCCGCACCGCTTCCAGGAAATCGTTGGGATCGTGGTACCTGAGGCCCATCGCGGTGAGGTCCTTGCGGGCTTGAAGTGCGCCGTCGGGAGACGATCGTCCCGTGGAAACCCGCTCGGAGGAGGCAGCGACCGGCTTGCCGATCTGCTTGCGCGCGAGCGAAGCGACGTCCATCCCGAGCGACGCCACGCGCGAGCGGTGCTCCGCCGGCAGGTCGGCGGTCGCTTCTTGAAGCAGTCCGGAGAAGGCGCTGTTCGCCTCGCCGCTGCGCCCGGCGAGCACGTCGTCGAAGGCCTTGTCGGGATCGTCGGACTGCGCGGTGCGCACGAGGATCTGCACCAAGGTCAGCGCGTGGCCGAAGGCCTTCCAGCCGTCGTCGTCCTGCGCGGCCGGCGCGGGCGCTGGATTCGCGGTGGGACCCGCTGCAGGACTCCCTGCTGGCGTGGTGTTGGCGCAGGCTGTAGCGAGACCTAGGAGCAGCGCCGCCGCGAATGCGATGGGTTTCATGCGAACCTCCGTAGGGTCAAGCATAACGCGCGCCGGAGGCGGGGCGTTT
>Ga0075419_10003208_pt1 | contig 10464 bp, 9 predicted proteins | sample SoiMetdeltSBSDD3_FD_76900 | JGI IMG/M metagenome (GOLD analysis project Ga0075419, IMG submission 76900) | Bulk soil microbial communities from a Populus tree surrounding site in Tennessee, USA - Soil MetaG P. deltoides SBSDD3 | ecosystem: Environmental > Terrestrial > Soil > Tree plantation... | reverse complement strand
GGACTCAATACTTTGACGAATTCCGTATTCACCCGCTTGGGAAAAAAAGGATGATGCTCAAATCGGGGACCGATTTTTTCCAAGTCCAGGGAATCAATGTCATCCAAGTAAAGCACGCAATGAGGGTTGCCCATGGAGACGCACGTGACCTGATAAGTCACGCCGTCGACCGTCAATTGATGATCAATGATCTGGCCATCGGCATCGACGGGAATCTTTCTCCCCTCCAGAATCGGCTCCCCCATGTCCACTTCGACCAATTCACCGACGATCTTCGGGCAAATGATGCCTGCTAGGGTTTCGACTTCCAGCTCGCGCTTCTTCGTAAGGCCATGGTCGTAAACATATTTCGCAAAGCAGCGAATGCCGTTGCCGCACATCTCTACCTGGCTGCCGTCGGCGTTGTAGATCTCCATCTTGAAGTCGGCGACTTTCGAAGGATGAATCGTAAGAAGCTGATCCGCGCCGATGCCGAAGCGACGATCGCAGAGTTGCTTTGCAATCGACTCCAGGCCGTCGATGTTCTTCTTGAGACAATCGAGAAAAACGAAGTCGTTGCCGCAACCATGCATTTTTGTAAAGGCGATTTCCATCCCTTGCACGCTTTGGACCTTTTAATCCTTGAGCTTATTCATTGCAGCGCAGCCGGTATGCTTTCACCTCGAATCAGATCATCTAGGCTTTCCCGGACGCGGATAACATAGTACTTGTCCCCATCCACCAAGATCTCCGGCGGCTTCGGATGGGAATTGTAGTTCGACGCCATGGTAAACCCGTAGGCACCCGCGCTCATCACCGCCAGCAGATCACCGCGATCCGGCCGCGCAATCTCCCGGTCTTTGGCGAAGAAGTCCCCGCTCTCGCAGATCGGACCGACGATGTCCGCCAAGATCTTCTCACCGTTGTTTTGCATCACCGGCTGAATCGCCTGATAAGAGCCGTAAAGCGCCGGGCGAATGAGGTCATTCATCCCGCCGTCGACGATGACGAACTTCTTTTCGTCGGTCTCCTTGAGGTACAGCACTTCCGTAACGAGAATGCCCGCGTTACCCACGATGACCCGACCCGGCTCGAGGATCAGCGTCACATCGAGTCCTTCCACACCCTGTATGATCGCCCTGGCGTACTCCTCCGGGTGAGGAGGCAGCTCATCTTTGTACCTGATTCCCAAGCCCCCGCCCAAGTCGAGATAACGGATTCGGGCACCTTCTTTTAGCATGGAACCGACCAGAACACGATCCAGGTATTCACGCACTCGCGCCAAGGCATCGACGAAAGGGGAAACGGAAGTCAGCTGGGAACCAATGTGGCAATCGACACCGACGACTTCCAGATTCGGCAGCGAAGCAGCGTTCCTGTAACTCTCGACGGAGCGTTTGATATCGACGCCGAACTTGGCCTTCTTCATGCCGGTGGAAATATAGGGATGGGTTTGCGGATCGACGTCCGGATTAATGCGCAAGCTGATGGGCGCCCGCTTGCCGATCCCGCCCGCGATTTCGTTCAAAGCAACCATCTCATGCTCCGACTCAACATTGAACATCAGAATGCCGGCGTTAAGCGCGTATTCGATTTCTTCTTTCTTCTTGCCGACGCCGGAGAAGACGATCTTTTTCGGGTCGGCCCCGGCTTTGAGCACGCGAAACAACTCGCCGCCGGAAACGATGTCGAACCCGCCTCCCTCTTAGCGAAAGTCCTCAAGAGCGCGATGTTGGAGTTTGCCTTTACGGAGAAACAGACGATGTGTGGAATGTTTGCGAAAGCCTCATCAAAAACGCGGAAGTGACGTTTCAACGTCGCGAGGCTGTAGACATAAGCGGGGGTCCCGACTTCTTTCGCAATGCGCTTTACGGGCACGTCCTCAGCAAACATTTCTCCGTTGCGGTATTCAAAATGATTCATCACGGACCTCGAGCAATTTCGACTTCATTGGATGGCTCGCTCAATGAACCGTCCTTCAACTGGGACGACACCCGATAGCGATAAGTCATCTTGTCCTGAACCTCTTCATCCACATACCGGTATTGCTTTTGCTTAACAAATTTTTCTCGATCTTCAACGTCCACCGTCGTCAACGGCCGATAGGGAGCCGGACAGTCTACACACGTCGGCGAAATGTCCTTCCGAAAAATCACAAAGCCTACCAGATCTTTGAGCGCGCTGCCGTCTACATACTCCGTCGGCCGGCTCCAGGTGAGAGCCACGCCGTTCGGGACTGACGTCGCCCTCAGATTTTCGATGACACGAGGCGTGGCCAACTCAGGCGCCCGCGGATCTCCTTTCTTGCCACAGCCCGAGAAGAAGAGAACCGGCATTAGCGCAAGCGCGACTAAGACTCTCATCTATGCCCTCAATTCCTTCAGCCGCCGCATGACATTGTTCCGGGCCGTGCCTCCGAAAGCGCGTCGACGATTGACGACCGATTCCGTAGACAGAAAGTCATAGACGTCTTTCTCGATTTTCTTTGAAAAGCCTTTCAGCTCTTTCAACGAAAGCTCTTCGATCCGGCAATCCTTTGCGACACAGTGCCGAACGATTCTACCCGAGATCGCATGGGCATCGCGAAAAGGAATCCCGCGCTCCACGAGATAATCAGCCAGGTCGGTGGCATTCATGAAGCCGTCCTGCGCCGCCGTCAGCATTCTGTCCTTGCGGACTTTCATACCGTGTAGGACCTCCGCCATGATCCGCACACTCATCTTGACGGTATCCACTGTGTCGAAGAGAGGAATCTTGTCCTCTTGCAAATCCCGGTTATAGGCAAGCGGCAAGCCTTTCATGATCGTGAGCAGCGCCTGCAGGTGACCAAAGACCCGCCCTGCCTTGCCGCGGACCAACTCCGGCACGTCAGGGTTTTTTTTCTGCGGCATCATCGAGCTGCCGGTGCAATAACGATCCGGCAACTCAACGAATCCAAATTCCTGACTAGACCACAAGACCAGCTCCTCCGCAAGGCGACTCAGATGCACAAACAGAATGGCCGCCGTTGAAACAAACTCCAGAATAAAGTCGCGATCGCTCACCGTGTCGATACTGTTTTTCGAAACCCGCGGAAAGTTGAGCAGCTGGGCGACGTAATTTCGATCGATAGGAAAGCTCGTTCCGGCCAAGGCGCCGGCGCCGAGCGGCAGCACGTTGATGCGTTCGAGACAGCTCGCAAGCCGCTCCCGGTCACGCTCGAACATCTCGTAGTATGCAAGCAAATGATGGGCAAACCGTACCGGCTGAGCGCGCTGCAGGTGCGTGTAGCCGGGCATAATGACGTCCAGGTTCTTCCTGGCAGCGCCCGTCAACTCCCGCTGGAGCACTTGCAGCGTCTCGATGATAAGCGCGACCTCTTCGCGCAGAAAAAGACGCATATCCAGGGCGACTTGATCATTGCGACTGCGCGCCGTGTGGAGCTTTCTTCCGGCGGCGCCGATCTTTTCGCTTAATCGCCGTTCGATGTTCATATGGATATCTTCGTCGGCCGAAGAGAAAACAAACTTGCCACGGTCGATTTCTTGCTCGATGCTCTTCAAGCCACGGACAATTTTCCGCGCGTCCCGCGCCGGGATGATCCGTTGTCGCGCAAGCATTTTAGCATGGGCGATGCTGCCGGCGATGTCGTGACGGTAAAGCCGTGAATCGACATCGATGGAAGCCGTAAAGGCCTCGACCGAATCCGCAGTTCCGTCTGCAAACCGTCCCCCCCAGAGCTTTCTGCCCCTAACCACCCTTGCTCCCCTCTCGATTTTAGATTGAATCGTTGGACCTTCTAAACCAAATTCCCTAACCCTTTAACTATTTCTCCTGCTGCCGCTGCGCAGTCTGAGCCGCAAGGCGTTCAGCCGAATAAAGCCGTCGGCATCGCCCTGGTTATAAACATCGTCTTCCTCGAACGTCGCCGCCTTAGGATCATAGAGCGATGAATCGGACTTACGTCCGGCGATGATGACGTTACCTTTATAAAGCTTGAGCCGAACGCGGCCGCTGACGTTAGCTTGCGCGGCATCGATGGTTTTTTGCAGAACCTCGCGCTCCGGCGCGAACCAATAGCCATAATAAATCATCTCCGCGTAGCGCGGGACCAGCGCATCCCTGAGCCGCAGCACTTCGCGGTCCATGGTGATCGACTCCAGCGCTCGGTGCGCCGCATGAAGGATCGTTCCCCCGGGCGTTTCGTAGACACCCCGGGATTTCATTCCCACGTAGCGGTTCTCGACCATGTCCACCCGCCCAATACCATGCCTCGCGCCGGTATCGTTAAGCTTCGCCAAAAGTTTAGCCGGCGAAAGCTGCCTGCCATTCACGGCGACCGGATCACCGCGCATATAGTCGATCTCCACATACTCCGCACGTTTCGGCGCCTTCTCCACCGGCCGACACCAGACGAACATATCGGCCGGCGGCTCCTTCCAAGGATCCTCCAAGATGCCGCCCTCGTAACTGATATGAAAAATATTTCGATCGGTGCTGTACGGCCGTGCCTTCGTCACCGGTACCGCGATTCCATGTTTTCGCGCGTAGGCGATCAACGAAGTCCGCGAGTGTAAATTCCACAGACGCCACGGCGCGATGACTTTGATGCTGGGCTTCAGGGCGTAATACGTCAGCTCAAAGCGCACCTGATCGTTGCCTTTACCGGTGGCGCCATGGGAGACGGCGTCGGCACGCTCTTTGGCGGCGACATTGATCTGCGCCTTGGCAATCAGCGGCCGGGCGATTGAAGTGCCCAGCAAATAGGATCCCTCATAGACGGCATTGGCGCGTAGCATGGGAAAGACATACTCCTTAACAAATTCTTCCCGCAGGTCCCCGACAACGGCTTTGCTCGCACCGGTTTTAATCGCTTTACGGCGAATCGCCTGCAGATCCTCGCCTTGACCGAGGTCGGCACAGAAAGCGATAACCTCACAGCCGTACTGCTCCATGAGCCAACGCAAAATAACCGAAGTGTCCAGTCCGCCAGAATAGGCCAAAACAACCTTGTTCACTTTCATCTCGTCTTTTTAGTCCTCTAGCAATTTGCTGAAAAACTAGGATTACAGGTTGCTCAAGAAGATCTTAGGGGTGAGGCACTCACATTGAACAACTTGAACTGCTTGAACCATTTGAACTTCTCGGGCAGCAGCCGGTTAGGTCGTAATCCACGGGTCATCGTCCAGATCTTTGAAGCTCCTTAGCAGCCAAACCATAATCGCCTTCTGCACATGGAGCCGGTTTTCAGCCTGATCGAAGGCAATGCATTGGGGTCCTTCCAACACTTCGTGGGTTATCTCCTGACCGCGATGGGCGGGGAGACAGTGCATCACCACCGCATCCTTTTTCGCCATTGCCACGACTCTCTCGTTCACCTGATAATCGCGAAAGGCTTTGATTCGTTTCGTGGTTTCTTCCTCTTGCCCCATGCTGGCCCAAACATCCGTGTAAACTACGTCAGCACCGGTGACGGCTTCTTCGACGGAGTGCGTCACCGTGATTCGCGCCCCGTCTTTTCGTGCCTGCTCTTCGATTTCCCTGTTTGGCTCGTAACCTTTAGGACATGCCACGGCGAACGAAATTGGCAGCTTTTCCGCCGCCTCCATCCAAGAGTGGACCATATTATTGCCATCCCCGACGTATGCGACCTTTAACCCTTTCAGTTCCCCCTTGTGCTCTATGAGCGTGAGACAATCGGCAAGCACCTGGCAGGGATGGGACAGATCCGTGAGCGCGTTGATCACCGGCACCGAGGCATAGGCGGCCATTTCTTCCAGCGTGCTTTGCGAAAAGGTTCGCACGGTGATGAGGTCCACCCATCGACTGAGACTGCGGGCGCAGTCAGCGGGAGTCTCCCGCACCCCGAGTTGGACCTCATTGGGGCCCAGGAACACAGCATGGCCGCCGAGTTGAACCATGCCCGCCTCGAAGGTTACGCGCGTGCGCAAGCTCGGTTTCTCGAAGATCATCGCCAAACATTTGCGGGCCAACAGCGGATGGGGAATCTCCTGTCTTTGCTTCCGTTTTAGTCCCGTTGCTAGCGCAAAGATCCTGACCATCTCCTCACGACTGAGATCCCTGAAATTCAATAGGTCGCGCTTGGTCATAAGAACAATGAAACTTCTGGTTACTGGCGGGCAAGCACTTTGTCTAAAATAGCAAGCCCACGGTCGATTTCTTTTTGCGTGATGGTCAGCGGCGGAACAAAACGAAGAACCTTATAGGCCGTGCAATTAATCAGGAGTCCCTCTTCCATGCAGGCATCGACGATCTTTGCCCCCTCTATCTCCAGCTCCAGTCCAAGAATAAGTCCCTTGCCGCGAATGTTCTTAACAAAAGGAAAACGATCTTTCAGTTTGCCCAAGCCGCGTACAAAAACTTTTTCCATCTTGGCACAGTTCTTAAGCGCTCCGCCTTTGAGCAGGGTTTTCATCACCGCCAAGCCGACGTTGCAAGCCAGCGGGTTACCGCCAAAAGTCGAGGCATGGCTTCCAGGGACAAAACTTTGCGCCACTGCTTCCCGCGCCAGCATCGCGCCCAAGGGCAAACCACCGCCTAAAGCCTTTGCCAGTGTCATGATATCCGGCGTGACGCCGAAGTGTTCATAGCCGAAAAGTTTTCCGGTCCGTCCCATGCCTGTTTGTACTTCGTCGAATATCAGGAGCAAGCCGCGGCGATCGCACAGCTCTCGGAGACCCTGCAGATAGTTTTCGTCAGGCACATTGATGCCACCCTCGCCCTGGATCGGTTCCACGAGAATGCCCACCGTTTTTTGCGTGTCGATCGCCTCCTCAGCGGCCCGCAGGTCATTAAAAGGGATCTGGCGAAAGCCCTCCGGCAACGGATCGTACCCCGCCCTCACCTTTTCCTGGCCCGTCGCTGTTAACGTGGCGAGTGTGCGTCCATGAAAGGAATTGTGGGCGGAAAGGATCTCATATTTGCCGCCGAGATGCGCCGCGCCGTAGCGCCGCGCCAGTTTGATGGCGGCCTCGTTGGCTTCTGCGCCGCTGTTACAAAAAAAAACGCGGTCAGCGAATGAATGGCAGCAAAGCTCCCGCGCCAGCTCCGACTGCGGCAGAATATGATAGAGATTGGAGACGTGCAGTAGTTTGCGCGATTGTTGCTGGATCGCACGGACGACGGCCGGATGGCAGTGGCCCAGGCCGTTCACGGCGATGCCGGCTAAGAAGTCGAGATACTCTTTCCCGTCAGCGTCCCACACCCGGGCGCCTTTGCCGCGAACCAGGGCGATGGGATAGCGCGCGTAGGTCTGAGCGACGTATTTGTCGGTGAGTTTGGCGACATCGCGGTTCTTCATATACTATTTCCTCACCACCTCGGTTCCTACTCCCTCTTTCGTGAAGATCTCGAGGAGAACGGCATGCTTGACCCTGCCGTCGATAATGTGCGTTTTTTCGACGCCGCCTTTCAGGGCATTGATGCAGCATTCTACTTTGGGAATCATTCCCGCAGCGACGACGCCGTCCTGGATCATCTTGCGCGCTTGATTCACCCTGAGCGTGCTGAGCAGTTCGCCCTTTTTGTCTTTGACCGCTTCAACGTCGGTCATGAGAATGAGCTTCTCGGCGTGCAACGCCTCGGCCACTTCCCCTGCTACCAAGTCGGCATTGATGTTGTACGTCTCGCCCTTATCTCCACAGCCCACCGGGGCGATGACGGGAATGAACTTGTTCTCGTCCAGGGAATCGATCACCAACGGATTGATGCCCACGATCTCACCTACCATGCCGATATCGACGATCTCCGGCGGCTCGCCATTGGCGGAAACAGTAACATTCATTTTGCGCGCGAGGATGAGTCCGCCATCCTTGCCGCTCAAACCTACTGCCATGCCGCCGTGCTGATTGATCAACGTGACAATTTCCTTGTTGACCTTGCCCACAAGAACCATCTCGACAATGTCCAACGTGGCTTGGTCTGTCACCCGCATCCCCCGCACATAACGGCTCGTTATCCCCATCTTGTCCAACACCTCGTCGATCTGGGGACCGCCACCGTGAACCACGACGGGATTAATACCGACATACTTGAGCAGCACGATGTCCTGAGCAAAACTCTCCTTCAGGTCTTCATCGTTCATGGCATGACCGCCATACTTGATGACAAAAGTTTTGCCGTAGAATCGCCGAAAATAGGGAAGCGCTTCCATTAGGACGTCAGCCTTGCTGATGAAATTTTCCATAGAAGGACAATCCTCTTAAAGCACTGGCCTATGCGCTCGAAAGGAGTCGGTCCGAGGTCGAAGCAATGTCCCCTGTCCAGATAGTAATGAACTCATTAATAGATCAGAGGATATAGCGCGACAAGTCCTCGTTGTTCAAGATGGGAGTGAGCCGGTCACGGACATACTGGGCATCGATGGGCACGTCCTTGCCCGGCATTTCCGGAGCGGAGAATGAGACATCATCGAGCAAGCGCTCCAAGATCGTGTGCAGTCGCCGGGCGCCGATGTTCTCCGTCCGCTCATTAACCTCAGCGGCGATCCGGGCGATCTCCAAAATCGCGTCTTCCGCAAACTTTACGTGAACTTTCTCGGTTTCGAGCAAAGCCGCGTACTGCTTGATCAACGCGTTCTTGGGCTCCGTCAAGATGCGGACAAAATCTTCCTTGCCCAATGAACTCAATTCGACACGGATCGGAAACCGGCCCTGAAACTCAGGAATCAGATCCGAAGGCCTCGCAGTGTGAAAAGCCCCGGATGCGATAAAAAGTATGTGATCGGTCTTGACCATGCCGTACTTGGTGTTCACGGTGGAACCTTCGACAATCGGCAAGAGATCTCGCTGCACCCCCTCCCGCGATACATCCGGTCCATGGGTCGATTCCCGGCCGGCGATCTTGTCGATCTCGTCAAGGAAGACGATTCCCGACTGCTCGACCCGCCGCACCGCCTCGCTGATCACCTTGTCCATGTCGATCAGCTTGGCGGCTTCTTCCTGCGTAATGATATCCATCGCTTCGGGAATCTTCACTGTCTTCTTCTTGGTTTTCTTCGGCAGGAGATTGGAGAACATCTCCTTCAAATTGAACTCCATTCCCTCCATACCTTGAGGGGTCAGCACCTCGATCATCGGCATCGATGTCTGGGTCATCTCGATTTCCACAAACCGCTCATCCATCTTGCCTTCCCGCAGCATTTTCTTAAGCTTTTCCCTCGTGCCCTGGAGGCGGGCGCTGTCGACGGCCTCTCCATCGGCCGCCGCGGCGGCACCCGCGGGCAATAAGAGATCTAAAATGCGTTCTTCGGCAACTTCACGGGCTTTGATTTCAACTTTTTGCTTCTCCTCTTCTTTCACCATATTAACCGCGAGGTCGGTCAGATCGCGAATGATCGACTCGACGTCGCGTCCGACGTAACCGACCTCGGTAAACTTGGAGGCTTCGACTTTGATGAATGGCGCCTGTGCGAGTTTCGCTAGCCGCCGGGAGATTTCGGTCTTCCCAACCCCCGTTGGCCCGATCATAATGATATTTTTTGGCGCAATCTCCTCGCGTAAATCCTCCGGCACGAGTTGGCGCCGCCATCGGTTGCGCAGCGCAATGGCCACGGCACGCTTGGCGTCCTTCTGGCCAACGATGTAACGATCCAACTCCGAGACAATCTCACGGGGCGTCATGACTGGCGTTGGAACAGCAGAACTGGTTTCCGGCGAGGTAGTACTTTGAACTTCATTCATGGGAATAGCATAACTCCTAACAAGTTCGACAGGAAATGCAAATCTCTTTTCTAGAGGAACGTCGATCTTCCTGATGGGTCCCGGCTAGCCTGCTAGGGCAATTCTTCGAAGGTAAGCCGATCGTTAGTATAGACGCAGATTTCTGCAGCCACCCGCATGGCTTCTTCAGCGATGACTCGGGCATCCAACTGCGTATGCTTGAGCAAGACACGGGCCGCCGCCAGAGCATAGTTTCCGCCCGACCCGATGGCGATAAGGTCATCGTCCGGTTCGATGACATCTCCGCTACCGGAAATAACCAGCAAGTCGTTGACATCAGCGATAATCAAGAGCGCCTCGAGCTGTCGCAAAACCCGATCGGTCCGCCAATCCTTGGCTAGCTCCACCGCCGCTCGCTTCAGATTGCCATTGAATTGCTCCAACTTGCCCTCGAATTTCTCGAACAAGGTGAAAGCATCCGCAGTCGCCCCCGCAAAGCCGGCGATCACACGGTCATGATGAAGCTTGCGGACCTTGCGTGCGCTGCGTTTCATCACGGTCTGGCCCAGACTGACCTGACCATCTCCCACGACCACCACCTTCCCACCGTGGCGAATCGCTAATATGGTTGTACCGTGCATCATGTCTTCAGTTGCTCCGAGCCACATCAACTGTTTGAACGTGTTGAACTACTGGAACGATTTGAACGTCTGGAACGGCTTGAACTATTCCGTTGATGCCTCTGCCTGGTTCAGGCCCGTGGATGCGCCTTGTCATAGACTGCCGTGAGTTCATCCAAATTCAGGTGGGTGTAGCGCTGGGTCGT
>Ga0075419_10003207_pt1 | contig 10467 bp, 3 predicted proteins | sample SoiMetdeltSBSDD3_FD_76900 | JGI IMG/M metagenome (GOLD analysis project Ga0075419, IMG submission 76900) | Bulk soil microbial communities from a Populus tree surrounding site in Tennessee, USA - Soil MetaG P. deltoides SBSDD3 | ecosystem: Environmental > Terrestrial > Soil > Tree plantation... | reverse complement strand
TGCGCTGGTGCCGTTCTTCTCCAGTGAGCACACGCTGTTGGCCGTGGGTGCGCTGCGCGTGAGCGGTGCGCAGGGCGCGGCACTGCTCGCCATCCTGCTGCTCACCGCCACGAATCACTTCGGCGTGCGCGAGGGCGCAGGGGTGCAGAACGCGTTCACGATCGCCAAGCTGGGAGCGATCGCGGTGCTGGTGGTCGGCGGGTTCGCCGTCGCTCCCGCGGTGGCTGGCGGCTGGACCGCACCGTTGCCCGCCTCGCCGCTGGCCCTCGCCGCACCGCTCGGTGTGGCGTTGATCGCCACGCTGTGGACGTATGACGGCTGGTACGCGCTCACGTTCTCGGCCGGCGAGGTGCGCGAGCCGAAGCGCGACCTGCCGCGCGGGCTCCTGCTCGGCGTGACCGTGGTGATCGTGGCCTACGCGCTCCTGAATCTCGTCTACCTGCGCGCGCTCACGGTGGAATCGCTCGCCGGCACGAGCCGCGTGGCCGAGGCCGCGACGCGCGTGCTGTTCGGGGATGCGGCGGCGCGTGCCATGACCGCGGCCGTGGCGGTGTCGGCGTTCGGCTGCGTGGCGGCCACGATCCTCTACTCGTCGCGCATCTACCAGCCGATGGCGGCGGACGGCGTGTTCTTCCCGGGCGTGGCCACGATCCATCCTCGCTGGCGAACGCCGGTCGCGGCGCTGTGGCTGCAGAGCGCGTGGGCCATGGTGCTCACGCTCACCGGCAGCTACACGCAGCTGTTCACTTACGTCACGTTCGGGGGGGTGCTGTTCCACGTCGCGGCGGGCCTGGCGCTGTTCCGTTTGCGCGCGACGCGACCCGATGTGCCGCGGCCGTACCGGGCGTGGGGTTGGCCGTGGGTGCCGGCGATGTTCGTGCTGGCGATGGCGCTGCTCACGGTCAACACGCTGCAGTCGGCGCCTCGCGAGTCGCTGCTCGGGCTGCTGGCGATCGTCGCGGGCGTGCCGGCCTATCTCGCGTGGCGACGAGCTTCCAAGAGGCGCGGCGCGAGGAGCTGACGCCCGCGCCGCTCACGACCCCCGCCGAAAGGCTGCTACGCGGCCTCGCGGAACTCCTCGTCGGGCGGATCGCCGCTCGCGGCGACCTTGGGCGGGACGGGCGCGTCGGCCGGATCCTCGGCGACCCTGGCGACCTGTGGCTCGGCGGGCTGCTCAGTCGACAGTTCGGCGGATTCCTCGACCGGGTGCGCGATGAGCGGTACGGGCACCTGCTCGACCAACAACTCCATCGGTGAACTCGTGGGCAACGCGAACGGACGCTCGACCGGCGCATCGGTCGGGACACCGACCAGGGGCTCGGTGCGTTCGCGCTCGGCACGGCGATGGCGCGCGACGGATTCCGCGTAGCCGCGCTCGAAGTCCTGCGCGGCCGAGGCGCGCGAACAGTCGCGCATGGGCTTCACCGGCCGCTCGGTCTTCATGCGCTGCCACAACGCGGCCACGGAATAGCCCGGCGCTGCGACGTAGAGCGAGCCCTCGGGGACCTCGACATCCATCGGCTCGAGCGTGGTGAAGTTGGCGAGTGAGCCGTCGTGATAGCGCGTCACCAGCTCGGCCCAGAACCCGGACGTGGGGTGGTCGTAGAGCACGGCATAGACGCACTCGCCGGGAAGCGCGTACAGCCCCACGGTGAGTTCGGGCATCTGGTGGACCAGGAACGTGCCGGCTTCGGCGAAGCCCGCGGCGTTCAGCTCGTGGTCGGCCACGGCGATCGCACGCGCGTTCCGCCAGCGCGGGTCACGGGCACGCACGAGCGAGATGAAGTCGGGCGCGCGCTCGCGCACCTGCGCGCGATAGCGGGTCGCCGCCAGGCGCGCGGCGAGGTCGCGCAGCGCCGGCAGCGCGAACAGCACCGCCGCGAGCGCCAGCGGCCACAGCCAGATCGAGTCCACGAAGCACCTCCCTGCATCGGGTACGGGCGCATCAGTTCGCTGGTGGCTATCGGCATGCTCGCGTGCGTGATTCACCGGAATCAAGCGCCCACACCTGCTCGCGGAGCTACGGCAACGTGTGAACGGGACCACGTAACACCTTGTGCCACAGGGTGTAACTCAAGTCGCCGTCAGCGCTCCGAGAACCGGTCGCAGGCGGCGACCAGCGCACGCGAGTTCGCCGGATCGAAGGCGCTGTGCCCGCTGTCGGCCGTGAGCAGGAACTCGGCCTCGGGCCAGGCGCGGTGCAGCGCCCACGCGCTCCCCGCCGGGCAGACCACGTCGTATCGCCCCTGCACGATCGCCGTCGGGATGTGACGGATGCGCGGGACGTCCCGCAGCAGCTGGTCCTCCGTCTCGAGGAAGCCGCGATTCACGAAGTAGTGCGCCTCGATGCGGGCGAACGTGAGCGCGAACTCGTCCTCTTCGTAGTGGGCGGCCATGCCGGGATCCACGAGGAGCTTGCTCGTGGCTCCCTCCCACCCCGCCCAGCGCTTCGCCGCCTCCACTCGCACCTCGCGGTCGTCGTGCGTCAGGCGGCGGTGGTAGGCGGCGATCATGTCACCGCGCTCGGCGGCTGGGATATGCTCCCAGTAGCGCTCCCACAGATCGGGGAAGATCGCCGAGGCGCCGCGCTGGTAGAACCACTCCAGCTCCTGCCGGCGCAACAGGAAGATGCCGCGCAGCACCATCTCGGTCACGCGCTCGGGGTGCTGCTGTGCATAGGCCAGCCCCAGCGTAGAACCCCAGCTGCCGCCGAACACCATCCAGCGCTCGATCCCAAGATGCGCGCGCAGCTTCTCGATGTCGGCGACCAGGTCCCAGGTCGTGTTCTCCTCGAGCGACGCCGCGGGCGTGCTGCGGCCACAGCCGCGCTGGTCGAAGATGACGATGCGGTAGCGCTGCGGATGGAAGAATCGCCGCATCGCCGGCGAGGTGCCGCCGCCGGGTCCGCCGTGCAGGAACACCACCGGTTTCCCGTCCGGGTTCCCGCTCTGCTCGTAACCGATCGTGTGCAGGGCCGAGACGCGCAGCAGGCCGGAGTCGTAGGGCTCGAGGGGCGGATACGCCCAGGTGAGCGGATCCTTGGCGGGGCTCTCCATCGCGGACTCCGGGGTGTGGGCTCGTGCGGCCGGGCGCTCGACGTGCCCGGTTCGGCGGTCAGCGCACGCGCACCACTCGCTTGGACATCGTCAAGCCGGGCGCACGCACGCGCACGAGGTATACCCCGGCAGGCGCAGTACGGCCAGCACGATCGCGTCCATCCCAAGCCAACGCGTGCACGCCGGGCGGTCGCTCTCCGGCGGCGAGCTCGCGCACGAGTCGGCCATCGAGCGAGTACACCTGCACCTCGGTGCGGCCGGCGCGAGCGAGCGTGAGTTCCAGCTGCAGCGCTCCGCTCGCCAGCATCGGGTTGGGACCCAGCCGCAGTGAGGCGCGCTCAGGTGTCGCCACGACCGCGGCGGCGGCACTCCCACCGCCGGCGACGGCATCGCGGTCGTCGTCGCAGTCGCCTCCGACCGTCACCGTGTCGCGGGCCAGGAACCGGTTGCCGTCGGAGAGCGCACCCAACAGCGTGAGCTCACCCAGGCCAGAATCCGGGAGTGTGGCGAGGACGGCTGCGCGATCGAAGCGCAGCTTGATCCGGCGCCGGTGCCGGCCGTGTTCATCATCGTCGTCCCTGTCGAAGGGCGCGCTCAGGCCCCGCGAGCTGGCACCGCCCGTCAGGTCGTCGTCATCCGGCTCGTCGTCGTCGTGTGCACGCCTCACCTGCGCCGGCACATCGTTGAGCCTCACGCTGGCGAGGTCCACGCTCGCGGATCCGGCGCCACTTGGCAGGCGCAGGCGCACGTCCAGGTGGCGGCGGCCCTCCCCCGACTCGAGCGCATCATCGGGCAGCGACAGCGTCGCGTGCAGGTTCGCCACGCGCAGCAGCACCGGATAGGCACTCCACAGCGCGCTCGGGTCGTTGGTCGTGAGCTGCAGCGAGCCCGCGTAGTCGCCGGGCTCCAGGGCCCGCGTGTCGAGCGTGAACGGCGTGAGCACGCTCGCCCCCGGTGCAACGGTGATGAGCCCGGGCGCCGCGCGGAGCCACTGCCCGCTGCCCGCCAGCGCGAACGTCACCAGATTGCGCAGCAGCCGGCCCGAGGCCTGGTCCACATTGAAGCCGTACTCGTAGGGATGCGTCCCCGCCACCACGAGTCCCGATCCGAGTCGGTAGAGCACCAGGGTCGAGGCTCCCGTGCGATCTCGCGTCAGCACCAGCGCATCCTCCGGGACGCCGGTCAGCGTGCCCATGCTCGCGAAGGTGCCGCTGAACGAAGCGGTCACGCCCTCCACCAGCGGGTGCCCCGGTATCTCGACCTGGTTCTGGAGCTCTGCCGAGTTGCGGGCGGACGCGCCGCCAGGGATCTGCATGAGCGAGCCCTCGCCATTGTTGCTGCCCCAGGCGGCGAGGTGCGCTTCGAGCACGCCGCCGCCCTCGACCCACGACGCGAGCTTTGACCGGTGCGAGCCCATGCGAACGTAGTAAGCGTCGATCTGGTCCGCGGGCAGGATCACGAGTGAGTAAGCGGTGAGGTCCGTGGTGCCGAACTGGGTGGACGGCACGCGGTCGTACGGGATCCCGAGCGAGTCCAGCACCGCCTCGTCCGTGAGCCTGCCCCACGGCGCCACGTCCTCGACCAGCAACACTCGTGCACGCGCGCTCGCGAGGCCCGGCAGCGGTGCGGCCTTCGCGGTCGAGCGCGCGGCGGAGTCGCGCCCGTTAGGAACCGTCGCCGCGCCGGCGGCGGGCGGATCGGGAGCCTCTCCCGTGGTGAGTGCATCGGCTGCGGCTGCGACCGGGGCCTGGTGCCAGTCGGCAAGGGCCAGCCAGCGCGCCTCGAGCGGCGCGCCACCGAGGTTCGTGAGCTGCGTCTCGCGTGTGAGGACCTCGCCCGCGAACACGTCGAGCGACAGGCCCGCCATCGCGGTCTCCAGCCGCGGTGCGACGATCCCGCGGCCCGAGAGCGTGAGCAGGGCGTCGGGCCGGTCCGGGTCATCGGTCTGGACACGCAACTGTGCCAAGAGCGACCCCGTCTTGGCGGGCAGGAACTCGGCCTGCACCAGGAGCTCCTGCCGGGGCCCGACGATGGCCGTCTCGGGCGAGATCCGGAACTGCGCATCGTTCGTCGTCAGCGCGCGCACGGTCAGCGGTGCCGAGCCGCCGTTGCGCAACAGGAAGCCGCGCCGGTCGCGGCCACCCACGAACGTGTCGCGGAAGCGCAACGGGAAAGGCGTCTCGGCGTGCGAGACGCGGACCACGTGCTCGTTCGTCGAGCAGTTGGGGTCCACGAACACGGTGTTCTGGACGGACAGCTCGAGGACGCCGTCGGCGAGATACAGGTCCGAGAGCGACGACGGCAGGAAGAAGGTGCGGCGGCCGAACACACAATCGCCGCCCAGGCCGCCCACCGAGCCGAGCACGAAGCCCTCCACGGACAGCACCGCCTGCTCGCCGCCCGAGCCATAGTCGCCGTACACCTCCAGCTCCACGATCAGCGACCCGCCGCGCGGACGGTCCACCGGGATCCGGTGCGAGGTCCGCCCACTGTGCGTGACGTAGATGCCGCGCGATTCGCCCGTCACCACCCGCGATAGCACCTCGAGGTCGGGGGCCCCGTCCACGTGCAGGCTGACCGGCACCGAGAATCGGGCTTCGTCGGGGTCCTCGCTCAGGATGTCCATCTCCGCCGCGTAGTCCCCAGCATCGAGCCCGCCGGCCTGGAACCTCAGCGTCACCGGCAGCTGCCCACCCGGCGGGACCTCGCCCGCAGCCGGCGCGAACGAGAGCCAGTGCGGGTAGGCGTCCAGCGAGAAGCGGATCATGGATTCGAGCACGGGTCCGGCCGCCTGCCCGAACGCCTGCGCGAACTCGAGCGTGAGACCCGTGGCCACCACCATGCCGCGTCCGAGCGAGTAGACGGCCAGGTTCGGGAAGCCGAACTCGTCCACGGCCACGATGTCGGTCGCCGGCGGCAGGTTGCGCAACCACGCGTGACCCGCCGAGGTGCCCGGCAGGTTGCTCGGCACACCGGCGGCGAGCGGGTGATCGGGCATCACGATGAACGCGACATCGGTCGTCTGGCGCTGCACCGTCACGCTGCCCGGGAGCACCAGCAGCTCGGCGTCCCCGCCATTGAAGCCCCAGCCAGCGACGTGGGCCTCGAGCACGCCGCCGTCACCGACGAAGTCCTCGAGCTTCTCCGCGTGGTCGGCCAGCCGACTGTAGGAGCGAGTCGGCTGATCGGACGGGATGATCACCATGCGATAGCGATGGAGGTCGAGCGTGTCCAGCTCGGCGGTCGTCGCGATGTCGAACGCGACGCCGAGACCCGACAGCACGTTCTCGTTGGCGAACGTCCCGAACGGCGCGGCGTCCTGGATCAGCAGCACGTTCGCCCCCGGCATGGACGAGTGCACGCTGGCGAGCAGGGCGACGGCCCCGGCCTCGGTCGAGTGCGCCACGCGATCGCGCTCACCGTCGGGATCGCCGGGTCCCGCGGGGTGCGTCTCGCCCGACTCACTGGCCACCTGCGCCGCCGCCGGCGGCCGCGGCGCGGACGGCATCCCCACGCCGTGCGGGCGCGTCGCGGCACGGTACGCGCCGCGAGCGCGAAGTTGGAACGGCAGCGGCGAGCCGCCGGTGTTGCGGATCATCACCTGGCGCTCGGTGCTGCCTCCCTCCGGCAATCGCGCGTCGATCGAGAGCGGCGAGACGTCCACATCGGGCGGTGGCAGGCCCTCGGCCTCGAGCCGGACCGTCACCGACGGCTGAGCGGCGTCGTCGCTCGAGAACGTGAGCATGGCGGTGGCGTGGGCCACCACGAGCGGCCGGAAGCGCACCGGCAGTGCGCGCTGGGACCGGGGCGCCACCGTGAGCGTGTCCTGCGCGACGGTGAACGAGCCGTCACTGCTGCTCAGGCCACTCACGTGCAGGATCTCCACGCCGGTGTTGTGGAACACCAGCTCGGCGACCGAGGAGCGTCCCACGAACACGGGATCGAACCGCAGCACGTCGCCCGGTCGTTCGTAGCGGAGCCGCACCGTGTGGTGATTGGTCGCGCACACGGGGTCCACGAGCGCGGTGTTGCGCACCAACGCATCCACGACTCCGTCGGCGAGCAACGTCTTCACGATCGTGCGCCCGAGCGGGAAGGACCGCGTGGCCGTGACACAGTTCCCGCCCACCTGACCGGCGACACCCAGGCTGCGTCCCTCGACCGAGACGGTGGCCATCTCCTGCGAATCGCCGAAGTCCCCCTCCACCGTCAGCTCCAGTCGCAGCGTGTCCGGGTGGGGCTCGGGCACGACCAGGTGGTGCACCGTTTCCTGGCCTTGCTCGCTGAAGATCACCGTCGAGCTCTGCGAGGCTTCGCCCGCGGTGAGGCGCAAGCGAGGCTCACCCGTGACTGTGAAGCGCACGGGCAGGCGGAGTTCGGGCTGTGAGGGGTCGTCGTGCGTGAGCACGAGGTCCGCGAGGTAGAGCCCGGCGGCCGCCGCGGTGGCGTCGAAGGCCACCTCCACCTCCTCCTCGGTCCCGGGGGCCACCACGATGCGCGTGCTCGAGAGCGAGAGCCAGTCCACCTGGCCCACACTCCAGGCCAGCGCGTTCCGGAGCAGCTCGCCCACCTGCCCGCCGGCATAACCCGGGAGCGAGACGAACAGGTTGATCGCGGCGACTCGCGGCCGGGTGGCGACGAGCGGCACCTGGTTGTCCCATCGCGCCACGTCGGTCGCATCCGGCCGGCGCGTGACCGTGAACAGCAGTTCGCCCCTGAGGTCGGTGATCCCGGTCAGGATCGGGTGCGTGGCGTCACGCGTCCCCAGCGTGTGGGTGCCGCTGATGCTGTTGCCCTCGAGCTGAAACGGAATGTAGCCACCGCTCAGCAGCCGTCCGCCGATCTCGTAGCCGCTGACGAACGAGGCGAGCGTGAGCACGAGGCCGCCGCCGCCGTCCACGTAGTCGGCGAGCGCGTCGCCGGTGGCCACCGGGTCGAACCGGGCGCTGGCGTTCGCGACGAGCACGCAGGCGTACGTCTGGAGTTGCTCGAGGCTCGGCGAGCTGAACGCCAGGTCGTGGATGTCCACCGTCTGGAACTCGGGGAACGCCCGCAGTTGGTCGCGCAGCGGCTCCACCTGCCCCCCCGCATACAGGATGAGCGCGCGCACGCCCGAGAGCGCCGTGCGAGCGGCCACAGGCGTCGGGATCGGCTGCGGCCCGATGCCGGTCGCCCAAGGTCGCGTGGCACGCCCGCTCGCCACCGGCGCGGGCGACGGCGCTCGGCCCTGCTCGGGATCCAGGGTGGAGAACGTCTCGCCGGGCCGCAGGCCGCCGGGATCGGGCAGCGGGCCTCGCGGCGTGAGCTGGACCGTGAGCGGCGTGTCGCCGGTGTTCGCGAGCCGAAGCACCGCGTGCCCTGTCGTCCCGAAGGCGGCGCTCACGTCGAACGCCGAGGGCGACACGGCGATCCGGGGCGCGGCGACAGCCGACGTGGCCAGCGAGGCGAGGACCAGTCCGAGGCCCAGCCTCGCGGCGTGCTGATTCATCCCACCCCGAGCCACGCGAGGCCGCAGACCCGCCTCCCCCATCGAGCGATCCGTCGCCGCAACGCCGCGGCCGCGACGAACGCCCGCGACTCGTCAGCCCGGCGGCCGCACAGGAGCGACCGCCGGGCCATGCGACGAGGCCTTCAGCGCACCAGCACGACGCGCGACTTCATGATCCGGCCGCCGGCGATCAGCCGGGCGAAGTACATGCCGCTCGCCGGTAGCGAGCCGTCGTCGTTCACCGTCCATGCACGGTCGTGCCATCCGGCCGCGAGTTCGCCGCGTTCGAGCGTGGCGACGCGCCGGCCGGTCACATCATAGATGCCGAGATCGACCGATCCTCCGCCGGGCAGCCCGAAGTGGAAGCCGGCCTGTCCGCGCGCGGGATTGGATCCCGTGAGCGAGAACGACAGGTCGCGCGGGAGCGCCGGGTCGACGCTGACGGGTGTGCAATCCGCCGCGTTCGGGCCGAGGTCCAGGAACGGCGGGACGACCAGGTTGTTGAACGACAGCGAGGCGATCTGCCACCCATTCGCCCCCACACCCGCATCGGTGGCGATCAGGAACCGGAGCCGCACGGTCTGGTTCTGGTAGGTCGAGCCGAGGTTCGCGTTCACGACGCTGAGCGCCGGCCATCCCGGGCTCTTGCCGGAATAGGCCTGCCGGCCCGAGAGCGGGTTGCCCGAGCCCGTGAACAGCGCTGCGGTGTAACCCGGCAGCAGCGCGCCCGGCGTGAGCCCGATGTCGGTCCAACTCGCGCCGTCATTGGTCGAGATCTCGACCACGCCGCCGTCGTAGAAGTTGGAAGCGTCGATCTCGAAGTCGTACTGGTGCTGGAACGAGAACGTGAAGTTGCCGCTCCCCAGCTGGAGCGGAGGCGAGACGAGTGCCACCTGTGTGGCGAATCCCTGGTCGGGGCCGCCGAAGCGGTGGTCGCCGGCTCCGATCGAGATCCGGGTCCACTCCTCGCCTCCGAGCGGGGTGTTGATGGGCGTCCACGGCGGCGCGAGCGCCTCGACCGTTTCGTTGAACGACGGCACCTCGTCGACGTTGACGGTGAACGACACGCTCGTCTGGTACGGGCCGGCGATGGCCAGGCCCGGGTCGTTGTAGGTGACGGTCACCGTCACCGGCTCGGCGGTGCCCGCACCGAGCAACTCGACCGGGATGGAGATCACCTGGGAGGCGAACGGCGCCACCGGGGCGAGCGAGGCGGAGTTGCCGGTCGGGAACGACAGGTCGGGGTTCGAGCTGGAGAGCGTCACCGTGGTGTTGGAGAGCGTGGCCGAGCCGTTGTTCGTGAACGTCACGTTCACCTCGCCGACCTCGCCATTGTCGAGGTAGCCATCGCTGTCGCAGTCCCGGAACTCCACCGTCAGCGAGCGGTCGAGCACGGCCAGCATGCCGCCGGTCTCGAAGCTCTCGACGACGGTGGCATTGTCACTGGCGAACCGATCGGGCGAGATCGCGCCCGCGCCCGCACCGCGGCGGGCGAACGCCAGCCAGAACGCCGAGAAGTCGGCCGGGTCGCTGACGTACGCCGCCAGCAGCAGCGCATCGCGTGCCTCGGTGAGCGTCGGTGCGTTCGGTGTCAGCTTGTAGCCCAGCACCAGGTAGTCGCGCATGCGCTGCTGCGCCTGGTCGAACGTCAGCCGGCCGGTGGCCTTGAGCAGTTCCGCGTAGCACTCCCACAGCATCGTGCACCAGACCTCGCCCGTGTTGTGGACCTCGGCGTTGTTCGCGCCGTTCTGGCCGAACGCCGTCGGCGGGCCCACGGGAAGCGGGATGCCGTCCTGGATGTGCTTGAACGTGAACGCGTTCTTCGCGAAGTCGGTCGAGTACGGCACGCGACGAATGCCGAAGTAGTACGCGTTGGACGTCCCCGTGGAAGGGAACAGCGCGTAGGCGCCGGCCCCGTAGGTG
>Ga0075419_10003206_pt1 | contig 10467 bp, 10 predicted proteins | sample SoiMetdeltSBSDD3_FD_76900 | JGI IMG/M metagenome (GOLD analysis project Ga0075419, IMG submission 76900) | Bulk soil microbial communities from a Populus tree surrounding site in Tennessee, USA - Soil MetaG P. deltoides SBSDD3 | ecosystem: Environmental > Terrestrial > Soil > Tree plantation... | reverse complement strand
GACGCCGTTCACGACCCTGCCGCCCTTCGCCAGGCGCACCGTGACCTCGCCCTGCGACTCGGTCCCGGTGGTGACCGCGTTGACCGAATAGAGCAGCAGCTCGGAGCCGCTCTGCGCGAGCTTCTCGATCGCCTTGAAAACCGCATCGACCGGCCCGTCGCCCTCGCTCTCGGCGTTGCGTTCCCGCCCGGCCTCGGTCAGCACGACGTTCGCGTGCGGCCGCTCGCCCATGCCGCTGCCCTGGCTCATGTGGACGAGGTGCCAGTGCTCGTCGGTGCGCGCCGCGGCCTCTTCCGAGACCAGCGTGTAGAGATCCTCGTCGAAGATCTCCGACTTCTTGTCGGCCAGGTCCTTGAATCGCTGGAACGCCTTGTTCACCCGGTCCTCGCTTTCGAGCTCGATCCCCAGCTCGCCGAGACGCTGCCTGAACGCGGTGCGCCCCGAAAGCTTGCCGAGCACGATCTTGTTGGTCGTCCAGCCGACGTCCTCGGCGGTCATGATCTCGTAGGTCTGGCGCGCCTTGATCACGCCGTCCTGGTGAATCCCCGACGCGTGCGCGAACGCGTTCGCACCGACGATCGCCTTGTTCGGCTGTACGACGAACCCGGTGATCTGCGAAACGAGCCGCGAGGTCGGGACGATCTGCGCGGTGTCGACGCGCGTCTGCAAGTCGAAGAAATCGGCGCGCGTGCGCACCGCCATGACGATCTCCTCGAGCGAAGTGTTGCCCGCACGCTCGCCCAGGCCGTTGATCGTGCATTCGATCTGGCGCGCGCCGCCCACCATCACCGCGGCGAGCGAATTCGCGACGGCCATTCCGAGGTCGTTGTGGCAATGCACCGACCACACCGCCTTGTCCGAATTCGGGATCTTCTCGCGCAGCTTGCGGATGAACTCGCCGAACTGCTGCGGCACCGCGTAGCCGACCGTGTCCGGGATGTTGATCGTGGTGGCGCCCTCGCGGATCGCGACCTCGAGCACGCGGCACAGGAAATCGGGCTCCGAGCGGCTCGCGTCCTCGGGCGAGAACTCGACGTCCGGGCAGGCGTTCTTCGCGTAGCGGACCGCGAGCCTGGTCTGCTCGATCACCTGCTCGGGCGTCATGCGCAGCTTCTTCTCCATGTGGATCGGGCTGGTGGCGAGGAACGTGTGGATGCGCCATGCCTTTGCGCCTTTCAGCGCATCGATGCCGCGCTGGATGTCCTTGTCGTTGGCGCGGCACAGGCCCGCGACGGTCGAGTCCTTGACGACGTTGGCGATCGCCCGCACCGCCTCGAAGTCGCCGTTCGACGACGCCGGGAAACCCGCTTCGATCACGTCGATGCGCATGCGCTCCAGCGCCCGGGCGATGCGCAGCTTCTCGTCCTTGGTCATGGAGGCGCCGGGGGACTGCTCGCCGTCGCGCATCGTGGTGTCGAAGATGATCAGATTTTCGGTGCTCATGAGACGCTCCTCGTGGGAATGCGAAAAAGCCTTGCCGCCGGGTGGGGCGGTCAGGGGTCCTGCCAGATTGTGGGATTTAGTGTGTGCGCGCGGGGCGCAGCAGCAGGCCGGCCAGGAGGCCGGGCAGGCACGCGAGAAGGGAAATTCGCGCTTCAAACATGGCCGGACTATAGCCCCGATCCAGGCCACCGTCCAGCGCCTCGCCGGATCCGGTGCTATGCTGGAGAGGCCATGGGAGAGGTCCTGCCTCAGCAAGCAAAGACGGCAGATCCGGCGTCGCCGGCCGCGCCATCGCTCGAAACGCGCGTCGCGGAGCTCGAGCTGCTCTACCGGGTCGGCATCTCGCTCTCGGCGGTGCAGGACAAGGACCGCCTCGTCGAGATGATCCTGCTGGAAGCCAAGCAGCTCTGCAATGCGGACGGCGGAACGCTGTACCTGTGCAACGACGCCGACCAGCTCGAGTTCGAGATCCTGCGCAACGATACGCTGTGCTTCGCGCAGGGCGGCACCACCGGGGTGCCGATCACGCTGCCGCCGATCCCGATCGTGGTCGACGGAGTGCCCAACGAGCGCAACGTTGCCACCTTCGCCGCGCATTCGGGCAAGACCGTCAACATCGCCGACGCCTACCACGCCGAGGGCTTCGACTTCTCCGGCACCAAGAAATTCGACCAGCGCAGCGGCTACCGCTCGCAATCGTTCCTCACCTGTCCGATGGTCAACAACGAGGGGCGCGTGATCGGCGTGCTGCAGCTGATCAACGCGCGCGACGAGCACGGCACCGTGATCGCGTTCGCGCCGGAGCGGCAGCGCATCGTCGAAGCGCTCGCCTCGCAGGCCGGGATCGCGCTCGACAACCAGCTGCTGCTCGCAGGACAGAAGAAGCTGCTCGAGAGCTTCATCGAGCTGATGGCGTCCGCGATCGACGCGAAGAGCCCGTACACCGGCGAGCACTGCAAGCGCGTCCCGGTCATCACCAAGATGCTCGCGCAAGCCGCCTGCGAGGTGAAGGAAGGGCCGCTCGCGGAGTTCGACCTCACGCCCGACGAATGGTACGAGCTGCACATCGCGGCGTGGCTGCACGACTGCGGCAAGGTGATCACGCCGGTCCATGTGATGGACAAGGCAACCAAGCTCGAGAGCATTCGCGACGGCATCGTCACGCTGCGCGAGCGCTACGAGATCCTGAAGCGCGATCTGGAGATCGCGCACCTGCGCGGCGAGTTCGACGCGGCCGAGAGAGACCGGCGGGTAGCGGCGCTCGAAGAGGAGCTTGCGTTCCTCGAAGCGACGAACGTCGGCGGCGAGTTTCTCCCGCCGGAGAAGCAGCAGCGCATCCGCGACATCGGCAAGCGCAGCTACCGGCGCCACGGCAAGGAGGAGCCGCTCCTCACCGCGGACGAAGTCGAGAACCTGTGCATCTCGCGCGGCACGCTGACCGAGAAAGAGCGCATCGTGATCAACGGCCACATGGTGCAGACGATCAAGATGCTCGAGCAGCTGCCGTTTCCGCGCAACCTGCGGCGCGTGCCCGAGTACGCGGGCGGGCACCACGAGAAGCGCGACGGCACCGGCTACCCGAAGGGCATTTTCGCCGACGAGATGTCGGTTCCGGCGCGCATCATGGTGATCGCCGACGTCTTCGAAGCCCTAACATCGAGTGACCGCCCCTACAAGAAGCCGAAGACGCTCAGCGAGACGATGAAGATCATGGGCTTCCTGAAGCGCGACAACCACCTCGATCCGGATCTCTTCGACCTGTTCGTGCAAAGCGGCATGTACCGCAAATGCGGCGAGCAGTTCCTCAAGCCGGAACAGCTCGACGCGGTCGACGAAGCGGCGCTGCTCGCCCTCAAGCCGAAGCCGTTCGACCTCGCCGCGACCGAAGTGCGCGCGCAGCGCTGGAAGGATTTCCTTCCCCAGTATCGCAATCTGTAGGGATCAGGCGGCCGGGCGCCCGCGCAGGCGGTAGAGCCACAACACGTAGCCCGACAGCCCGTACGCACAGAAGAGCACGAACAGCACGATCGGCGGGTCGAACGAAACCAGCACGAACGCGAGCACCACGAGCAGGATCGCCCAGAACGGCACGGCCCTGCGGAAGTTGATGTCCTTGAAGCTGTAGAACGGCACGTTCGAGACCATCGTCAGCCCGGTGTAGAGCGCGACGAACGCCGCCACCCACGGCAGGCGGTATTCATCGAGCGGGATCTTGTTGTCCTGCACCAGCCAGACGAACCCGGCGACGAGCGCCGCCGCCGCCGGGCTGGGCAGCCCCTGGAAGAAGCGCTTGTCGACCACTTCGATGTTGACGTTGAAGCGCGCGAGGCGCAGCGCCGCTCCCGCGCAGTACACGAACGCGGCGATCCAGCCGAAGCGGCCGAGTCCTTTCAGCGCCCACTCGTAGAGCACCAGCGCCGGTGCGGCGCCGAACGAAACCATGTCGGAAAGGCTGTCGTACTGGGCGCCGAATTCGCTCTGCGTGCGGGTGAGGCGCGCGACGCGCCCGTCCAGCCCGTCGAGCACCATCGCGACGAGGATCGCGACCGCCGCGATATCGAAGCGCTGGTTCATCGCCTGAACAATGGCGTAGAAGCCGGCGAACAGCGCTGCCGTCGTAAAGAGGTTCGGCAGCAGGTAGATGCCGCGCCTGCGCAGCGTGATCCGCGGCGGCACCAATCCCGGAAGGCTTCCCTGGGGGGGCTCAGCCATTCTCGGGCAGACGCGCGATCACGCTTTCGGCGGCGTATACCTTGTCGCCCAGCGTGGCCTTCACTTCCGCGTCGACCGGGAGGTACACGTCGACGCGCGAGCCGAAGCGGATGAACCCGTAGCGTTGCCCGCGTACCAGTTCCGCGCCCTCATCGACATAGCACAGGATGCGCCGCGCGATGAGTCCCGCGATCTGCACGCAGGTCACGTCCTGCCCCGAGCGGGCGCGGAACCACAGCGCGTTGCGCTCGTTGTCGCTGGAGGCCTTGTCGAGCGCCGCGTTCAGGAACGAGCCGGAGTGATACCAGCGCTTGCGCACCGCGCCGTCGACCGGCGCGCGGTTCGAATGCACGTTGAAGACGTTCATGAACACCGAGACCTTGAGCGCCTCGCGATCGAGGAACGGATCGCGCGTACGCCCGACCGACACGATCAGCCCGTCGGCCGGCGATACGACCGCGCGCGGATCATCCGGCACCTCGCGCGGCGGGTCGCGAAAGAATTGCACGACGAAGACGAGGACGAGCCACAGCGGCGCCGACCACCAGCCGAGGAACCACGTGGCGACGAGCGCGAGCGCGGCAGCGGCGGCGACAAACGGCCACCCTTCCCTCGCGATCAGCGGATGGGGCCAGGGCGGCTTCACGCGCTCAGTTCCGCGAAGTGTCGACGAGCCGGTTCTTGCGGATCCAGGGCATCATTTCGCGCAGCCGCGCGCCCACTTTCTCGATCGGCAGCTCCGCGGTCATGCGCCGGCGCGAAAGCAGCGTCGGCGCGCCTGCCCGGTTCTCGAGCACGAATTCCTTGGCGTACTCGCCCGACTGGATGCGCTCCAGCACCTGCTTCATGCGCTTGCGCGTTCCCTCGTCGATGATCTTCGGCCCTGACGTGTACTCGCCGTACTCGGCGTTGTTCGAGATCGAGTAGTTCATCGTGCCGATGCCGCCCTCGTACATCAGGTCGACGATCAGCTTCAGCTCGTGCAGGCACTCGAAGTACGCCATCTCGGGCGCGTACCCCGCATCGACCAGCGTGTCGAAGCCCGCTTTCACCAGCTCGACGCAGCCGCCGCACAGCACGGTCTGCTCGCCGAACAGATCGGTCTCGGTCTCTTCCTTGAAATCGGTCTCGATGATGCCGGCCTTGCCGCCGCCGATCGCCGCGGCGTAGGAAAGCGCCATCTCGCGCGCCTTCTTGGACGAGTTGCGGTGCACAGCGATCAGCATCGGTACGCCGCCACCGCCTGCGTACGTCGAGCGTACGGTGTGGCCCGGCGCCTTGGGCGCCACCATCCACACGTCGAGGTCGGAGCGCGGCTGGATCAGCCCGTAATGGATGTTGAAGCCGTGGGCGAACGCGAGCGATGCGCCTTTCTTGATGTTCGGCGCGATGAATTCCTGGTAGACCGCCGCGTGGTGCTCGTCGGGCAGCAGCACCATGACGATGTCGGCGCCCTTGATCGCAGCAGCGATCTCGGCGACCTTGACGCCGCCCTTTTTTGCCTTTTCCCACGACGCGCCGCCCTTGCGCAGCCCGACCATCACCTTGATTCCGGAGTCCTGCAGGTTCTGGGCGTGCGCATGGCCCTGCGAGCCGTAGCCGAGGATCGTGACCTTCTTTCCCTTCACCAGAGAAAGATCGGCATCCTTGTCGTAGTAGACCTTCATGTCGCCCCCTAGACCCTGAGTATGCGGTTGCCGCGCCCGATCCCGCTCGTGCCGGTGCGCACGGTCTCGAGGATCGTGCTCGAATCGAGCGCGTGGATGAACGCATCGAGCTTGCCGCCGCTGCCGGTCAGCTCGATCGTGTAGGTGTTGTCGGAAACATCGATCACGCGTCCACGGAATATGTCCGCCATGCGCTTGACTTCGTCGCGCTCCTTCGCGCCGGCGCGCACCTTGATCAGCATCAGCTCGCGCTCGATGTGCTCGGCTTCCGACAGGTCGACGACCTTCACCACGTCGACGAGCTTGTTGAGCTGCTTGGTGATCTGCTCGATCACGTCGTCCGATCCGCTGGTGACGATCGTCATGCGCGACATCGAGGCGTCCTCGGTCGGCGCGACCGTCAGCGACTCGATGTTGTAGCCGCGCGCCGAAAACAGGCCGCTGATGCGCGACAGCGCCCCGGCCTCGTTTTCGACCAGGATCGAGATGAGATGCCGCATCAGAGGTCTTCCAAGAGGATCATCTCCGTGATGCCCTTGCCCCCGGGCACCATCGGATAGACGTTCTCGGCCTGATCGGTGATGAAATCGAGGAAGATCAGGTCGTTCTTGCGCTTGAACGCCTCGCGCAGCGCGGGCTCGACGTCGGCCGGCTTGTCGATCAGCAGGCCACTGTGGCCATAGCCTTCGGCGAGCTTGACGAAGTCGGGCAGCGCATCCATGTAGGACTCGGAGTAGCGGTTGCCGTGGAAGAACTGCTGCCACTGGCGCACCATGCCCATGTACTTGTTGTTCAGGTTGATGATCTTGATCGGCAGGCGGTACTGCTTGCAGGTCGAGAGCTCCTGCAGGCACATCTGGATCGACGATTCCCCGGTCACGCACGCGACCGTCGCCCCCGGGTTCGCGAGCTGCACGCCCATCGCCGCGGGAAGGCCGAACCCCATGGTGCCGAGGCCGCCGGAATTGATCCAGCGCCGGGGCTTGTCGAACTTGTAGAACTGCGCCGCCCACATCTGATGCTGGCCGACATCCGACGTGACGAACGCGTCTCCGCCGGTCACCTCGTAGAGCTTTTCGAGCACGAACTGCGGCTTGATGATCTTCGAAGCACGGTCGTAGCGCAGGCAGTCCTTGGCCCGCCATTCGCCGATCTGATCCCACCAGGGCTTGAGCGGCGCCGCATCGGGCCGCGCACCGGCGCGCAACAGCTTCAGCAGCTCGTCGAGCACATCGGCTACGTCACCGACGATCGGGACATCGACCTTGACGCGCTTCGAGATCGACGATGGGTCGACGTCGATATGGATGATCTTGCGCGGGTTCTGCGCGAAGTGCACCGGGTCGCCGATCACGCGATCGTCGAACCGCGCACCGATCGCCAGCAGCACATCGCAATGCTGCATCGCCATGTTGGTCTCGTACGTGCCGTGCATGCCCGGCATGCCGAGGAACTGCCGGTCGGTCGCGGGATACGCGCCCAGCCCCATCAGCGTATTGGTGCACGGGAATCCGAGCAGCCGCACGAGCTCGGTGAGCTGCGGCGCGGCGTTCGAGAGGATCACGCCGCCGCCGGTGTAGACCATCGGCCGCTTCGCTTCGAGGATCAGCTGCAGCGCCTTCTTGATCTGCCCGGCGTGCCCTTTCTTCACCGGGTTGTACGAGCGCATCGAGATCGTCTCGGGATACTGGAACTCGCACTTGTGCTGCGTGACATCCTTCGGGATGTCGACCAGCACCGGGCCCGGCCGCCCGGTCTGCGCGAGATAGAACGCCTTCTTGATCGTAGTGGCGAGATCCGCGACGTTCTTCACGAGGAAGTTGTGCTTGACGCAGGGTCGCGTGATCCCGACCGTGTCGCATTCCTGGAAGGCATCCAGCCCGATCGCGTGCGTCGGCACCTGTCCGGTCAGGATGACCATCGGGATCGAGTCCATGTACGCGGTCGCGATGCCGGTCACCGCGTTGGTGACGCCAGGCCCGGAAGTAACCAGGCACACGCCGACCTTGTTCGAGGAGCGCGAATAGCCATCCGCAGCGTGCGCCGCCCCCTGCTCGTGGCGCACCAGGACATGGCGGACCTTGTCCTGCTTGAAGAGCTCGTCGTAGATCCACAGGACCGCGCCGCCGGGGTAGCCAAAAACGCAGTCGACGCCCTCCAGCTGGAGGCAGCGCACGACGATTTCGGCTCCGCTAAGGGTCTCGGTCTTGACTCGATCCATGAGGGTCGCGAATGCCCTAAAAACGTTGAACCTTAAAGACTTGCTGCGTTGCGGTCAAGCCGCGGCCACGCCCGCGCGAGCGAGGTTTGATACCATCGCCGCACAATAAATTGAACCTCAGCGTCGCTCTCGCAGGCGAGGGAATCCACTGGCATCCCGCACCGAGTTGTCGGCTTTTCTGCAGAGCGTCGAGCGCCGCGCATTCAAGCAGGCCGTCTATGCCGTCCGCGATGACGATGCGGCACTCGATATCGCGCAGGACGCGATGCTGCGGCTCACCGAGCGCTACGGCGACCGGCCGGCGGCGGAGTTGCCGCTGCTTTTCCAGCGCATCCTGCAGAACGCGATCCGCGACTGGTTCCGGCGCCAGAAGGTGCGCAACTTGTGGGTGACGCTCTTCTCGGCGCTCTCGCCCGGCAAGGAAGACGACGATCAGGACCCGCTGGAAACTTTGCACGCCGCCGGCGAGTCGAACGCCGAGGAATCCGGGGCGGATCAACTCGAGAGAACGCAAATCCTTGAAATTATTGAACAAGAGATCCGCCAGCTGCCGCCCCGTCAACGCGAGGCGTTCCTGCTGCGTTACTGGGAGGAACACGACGTCGCCGAGACCGCCAGGGTCATGGGATGCTCGGAAGGCAGCGTGAAGACGCACTGCTCCCGGGCGACGCATGCATTGGCCATCGCGCTCAAGGCACGCGGCATTACACTCTGAAGCCATGAACGAGCAACTCTTCGCCAACAAGATCTGCCAGGTACTCGACCGGGCCACCCGGGTCGAGCCGGCGATTGCCGAGCGCCTGCGCGCGGCACGCGAGCGTGCGCTCGACGCACGGCGCATCGAGCTCGCTCCAGGTCTCGCGTGGGCCGACAACGTGCTCGGCAGCATCGGCGGGCAAAGCGGGTTGTGGCTGCGCCTGGTCCTGCCGACCCTGCTTCTCGTGGCGAGCGTAGCCGGGATCTATACGTGGCAGCAGAACCAGCGGCTTGCCGAGACCGAAGAGATCGACGCCGAGCTGCTGACCGACGATCTGCCGATCGACGCCTACCTGGACCGCGGATTCGAGGCATGGCTGAAGAAGCGCGCCGCGCGCTGACGCGCGCGCTTGCAGCGCTCGCCCTCGCAGCGACTGTCCTCACCGCCGGCGCAGCGCCGCCGCAGAAATCCAAGCCGGCCTGGGCCGAGCTCACCGCAAGCCAGCAGCAAATCCTCGCACCGCTCAAAGCCGACTGGGACGAGCTGACCACTTCGCGCAAGACGAACTGGGTCGGCATCGCCAATCGCTACCCGAACCTGAATCCCGAGGAGCAAAAGCGGGTCCAGGAGCGCATGCAGAGCTGGGCAAAGCTCACGCCCGAGCAACGGCGCGTCGCGCGCGAGCGCTACAAGAGCATGGGCAAGCTGCCGCCCGAGAAGCGCGAGGCGCTGCAGCAGCACTGGGCCGAATATCAGGCGCTGCCGCCCGGCGAAAAGCGGATGTTCGATACGCCGCCGACCAGCAAGCAAGCCGACCGGCGCAAGCCCAAGACCACGACGCCGCAGCCTTCGCAGCAGAAGCAGTCCACGCCGAAGCAGTGGCCGTAGCAGCGGCTGCAGGGGAGACGCCGGGCATCGGACGGCGCATCGCCTGCATGCTCTACGAGGGCATTCTGCTGTTCGCAGTCGGCTTCGCCGCGAGCTCGCTGTTCTTCTACGCGAGCGGCGGGCTCGGATCCGCAGGCTACGGGAGAACCATGCTGCAGCTCTTTCTGCTTGCCGTTTTCGCGGCGTACTTCCTGTGGTGCTGGCTGCGCGGCGGGCAGACCCTCGCGATGAAGACGTGGAAGATCCGTCTCGTCGCGCCGGGTCACGAGCGCGTGCCGCCGCTCACCGCGCTGCTGCGATTTGCGCTTGCCCTCTTTGCGGTGCCGACCGGAGCGGCGCTCGTCTGGGCGTTCTTCGATCGCGAGCGCCAGTTCCTGCACGACCGGATCGCGGGGACGCGGTTGGTGATGGTGTAGGGTTTCGGCCGGCGCCCAGCGAACGACAGCGCCCTTTTGTTTCTCCATGATCTCGGGTTTTTCCCGGGAGGAGGCGGTCGTCGAACTTTTGCGCCGCAGCCGGGAAAAACCCGAGACCTGAGAAAGTCAAATTCGAGCTAACGTACGAACTGTCCGCGACAGAGTCCCCCCATGACCCATCTCGTCACCATCAGTTTCGATTTCGACGCCATGTCCGGGTTCATCGCGCGCGGAATGACGAGCCCCACGCCGATTTCGCGCGGCGAGTTCGGCGCGCTGGCCATTCCGCGCATCCTGGCCTTGCTGGCGACATACCGCGTGCAGAGCAGCTTCTTCATCCCGGGCCACACGCTGGAGACGTATCCGGCGCAGTGCCGGCAGATCTTCGACGCCGGGCACGAGATCGGTCATCACGGCTGGACG
>Ga0075419_10003205_pt1 | contig 10468 bp, 8 predicted proteins | sample SoiMetdeltSBSDD3_FD_76900 | JGI IMG/M metagenome (GOLD analysis project Ga0075419, IMG submission 76900) | Bulk soil microbial communities from a Populus tree surrounding site in Tennessee, USA - Soil MetaG P. deltoides SBSDD3 | ecosystem: Environmental > Terrestrial > Soil > Tree plantation... | reverse complement strand
TTCTCGCCTGCGTGGCCCATCTCGTACGAAGACTTGGAGCCGTATTACTCGCAGGCCGAGCATCTCTACCAGGTGCACGGCCGCCGGGAAGAGGATCCCACGGATCCGCCGGCCAGTGCGCCTTATCCGCATCCTCCGATCAGTCATGAGCCGCGTATTCAGCAGCTCAGCGACGATTTCGCCCGTCTGGGGCTCAAGCCGTTCCACGTCCCCCTTGGTGTGATGCTGGACGAGCGGAACCCCCGAGCCAGCCGCTGCATTCGCTGCGAGACGTGCGACGGACATCCTTGTCTCGTCTATGCGAAGGCGGACGCCCAGGTGCTCTGCGTCGACCCCGCTCTCGAACATTCCAATGTCACGCTGCTGACGCGCGCGTACGTCTCGCGTCTCGAGACCAGTCCCTCAGGCCGTGACGTGCAGCGGGTGATCGTCGAGCATGAGGGCGCCACCGAGGCGTATTCCGCCGACATCATCGTCGTGTCGGCCGGCGCCATCAACTCGGCGGCGCTCCTGCTGCGCTCGGCCAACGACAAGCACCCGCAAGGCCTGGCCAACGGCTCGGACGTCGTGGGGCGCCACTACATGGGCCATGTCAACTCGGTGCTCATGGCCCTCTCTAAGTGTCCCAACCCGACGGTCTTCCAGAAGACGCTCGCGCTGAACGATTTCTACTTCGGCTCGAAGGAGTGGGAGTTCCCGATGGGCCACATCTCCTTTGTCGGGAAGCTCGACGGGGACACGCTCAAGGCCGGTGCGCCGGCGATCGCGCCGGGCTGGACGCTGGAGCTCATGGCCAAGCACTCGTTGGACTTCTGGCTCACCTCCGAGGATCTCCCCGACCCGAACAACCGCGTCACCCTCGACCGGGGCGGCAACATCGTCCTCAGCTACCAGCCGAACAACGAGGAGGGGCACGGACGCTTGACCGAGAAGCTCAAGAATCTGATGAAGCAGCAGACCAAGTGTCGCGTCCATGGCCACGAGTGCCATGAAGGCCTGTTCGCGCGGAGCCTTTATCTCGGCCAGCGCATTCCACTGGCGGGCGTCGCTCACCAGAACGGAACGATCTGCTTCGGGCGCGACCCGAAGACCTCTGCGCTGGACGCGAACTGCAAAGCCCACGAAGTGGACAACCTCTACGTGGTGGACGCGAGCTTCTTCGCCTCGAGCGGAGCGGTCAACCCGGCGCTCACGGTCATGGCCAACGCGCTCCGCGTCGGAGATCACCTGCTCGAGCGGCTCAAGTAACGTGAAGTCTCCCGGGGAGACTGGGGCAGTCGTGATGACCGCGAGACGAATGCTCGCCGGGGCTCTGGTGCTTCTGACTGTCTGCCTCGGCGTTCCGCTGGAACGGTCACCGGAGGCCCAACCCGCCGGGCTGATTCGGGCGGTCGGGGCCGTCGGGATGACCGTTGGGAACGTGGAGCGCTCGACCGAGTTTTACTCGGGCGTGCTGGGGTTCGAAAAGGTCTCGGATGTGGAGGTAATGGGGGAGGACTACGAGCGTCTCCACGGGGTCTTCGGACTTCGGATGCGCGTCGTACGGATGCGCCTCGGCGATGAAGCGATCGAGCTGACGGAGTACCTCACGCCGCGGGGACGGCCGATCCCGGTCGATTCACGGAGCCACGACCGGTGGTTTCAGCACATCGCGATCATCGTGAGCGACATCGATCGCGCATACGCGTCACTTCGTCAGCATCGCGTCGAGCACGCCTCGCCGGCGCCTCAGCGCCTTCCCGACTGGAACGTGGACGCGGGCGGAATCCGCGCGTTTTACTTCAAGGACCCAGATGGCCACCCGCTGGAGATCTTGTGGTTCCCGGTGGGCAAGGGCGATCCGAAGTGGCACCGACCGAGCGATCGCCTCTTTCTAGGCATCGACCTCACGGCGATCGTCGTCAGCGACACCGCGCAGAGCCTCCGCTGCTACCGGGACACGCTCGGCCTCCGAGTGGTTGGCGAGAGCGAGAACTACGGACCCGAGCAGGAGCGCCTGAACAACGTCTTTGGCGCGCGCCTTCGCATCACGGCGCTTCGGGCGCAGGCCGGTCCGGGCGTCGAACTCCTGGAGTACTTGACCCCGCGGGACGGGCGGTCAGTGCCGGCCGATGCTCGCGCCAACGATCTTGCCCACTGGCAGACGACTTTGGTGAGCCAGGACGCCGAGGTGGCAGCGCAAGGCATTCGCGGCAGCTCCTGCGCGATGCTGTCGTCCGGCGTTGTGGCCCCAGGCGCCCGAGCGCTCGGATTCACGAAGGGGCTTTTGATTCGGGACCCGGACGGCCACGCTCTGGCGGTAGTGCAGCCATAGAGTTTGTTTTCGTGGCTGAGGGATCGGGTATTCTCACTCAGGACGAAGCAGTACAAGAAGGAGGCCTATTATGGCGAAGGTGCTCAGGTGCGGTGACTTGATGCCGGGTTGCAATGCGGTCATCGAAGGAAAGGACGAGGCTGAAGTAATGGCCAAAGGGGCGGAGCATGCCAAGACGGCCCACAAGATGACGGCCATCCCACCCGAGATGGCAGCGAAGGTGAAAGCGGCCATCAAAGAGAAGTAGCTCTCCCCGATCCCCGCTTCAGCTCAGGGTCGGCACGCACGGGCGTCGAGCTCCTCTCGGCGCTCGTAGTGTCTGAATAGCCAGAGTGATCAGTGCTGCGTATCAACTTCCATCGGAGCCATCGACGGTCGTCGTCCAGATTTTGCGCAGGGCACGTTGGCGCTTCTCGGCTGTGGTTGCGGTCGCGGCTGATCGGCCGTATAAGAGCTGCGGGTGTGGCGGCATGGCGCTGCCATAGGTCGGTTCATCGAGTGGTCGGGCCGCCACTCGTGAGACTGGGAGACGGCTGAGCCGTCTCAGCCCCCTGCCGAGAGCTTCACCCGGCGCGGGGTTCCTATGGAGAGCCGCCGTGCCGGGGATCAATCTCCTAGACCGGCCGCAAGAGTCCACTCCAAGTTCTGGCGCGCCGGCGCCGATCGAAGCAAACCAGCAAGTCAGTGCGATCGTCGATTCCTGCTCCCGCCCCCATTCATGTCTCTCGGGAGGCGAACATGATCAGACCCGGCTACGAGGGCATCGTGATCGCATGGTCGATGCTGGCCGTCGCCTTGGTGCTCATCGGCTTTGTCAAGCTTCTGTTCTGAATCGATAGACCCGCGCAGGATCAAGGAGGGGGCCAATGGTAAAGGTCGAGGTCTCGGAAGTTCACGGGCCTCAGCTCCGACCGGATCTTCGCGTGCAACTTGGATAGCCCAGAGGGCCAGAGTGTGCTCACCAGGCTGACGCAGGGCGCCGAGCCCGGTAGCGCCGCGGCCACGCCGCTGAGGGCTGCCGTCGAGTTCGTCAGAGAGGCCGGGTCGCTCGCGGAGCTGAAGGTGAGATGTGCCGCGTTGATGTCTGGCCGATAGGCGAGCGGCGGAGACCGTGGAGTTGCGTGAGTTGCTAGTGGGTCTGGTCCTCGTCTGGCTCGTCGCAAAGGTTGCGGGCGAGGGGATGGAGCGGATCGGCCAGACCGCTGTCCTCGGAGAGCTGCTGGCCGGAGTTCTCATCGGCCCGGGAGTGCTCGGTCTCGTTCGGGAAACCGAGGGGCTGCACGCTCTCGCCGAGCTCGGCGTTCTGATCCTCCTGTTCGAGGTGGGTCTGGAGTCCAATCTGGACGACTTGCTGCGGGCGGGTCTCCAGGCGACGCTGGTCGCGCTGGTCGGCGTTGCGGTGCCATTCGCTGTCGGCTACGGAGTCGTGTATTCGCTGGGCTCGTCCGCGCTCCTGGCCGTCTTCGTTGGAGCCACGTTCACCGCGACGAGCGTCGGTATCACGGCGCGGGTGCTCGGTGACCTTGGTCGCCTTCAGGATGCCGCCGCCAAGGTGGTGCTCGGGGCGGCAGTCGTGGACGACATCCTCGGTCTCGTCATCCTGGCGGGCGTGACGGGGGTTGCGCAGACCGGAATCGTGTCGCTCGCCGCCGTCGGCCTTCTTTCCGGCAAGGCGATCGTCTTTCTGGTTGGTTTCGCGGTCGCGCTCTCCGCTATCGCCGATCTGGTCGGCCTGGCAACGATTATCGGCGCGTTTGCGGCGGGGCTGGTGCTCGCGACCACGGAGCGGCGGCATCACATCGAGGAGCGCATCAAGCCGGTCGCCGATCTGCTCGTGCCGCTGTTCTTCGTCACCGTGGGGATGAAGGTCCAACCTGCGATGCTGAACCCGTTCGCCGAGAACGCGCAGTTCGGCATCGCGCTGCTGTTGACCGTCGTCGCAGTTGTCTCGAAACTGGCGGCCGGCCTCGCTGTCTATCAGCGCGGTGTGCGGCGGTGGCCGGTCGCAGTGGGGATGGTGCCGCGCGGCGAAGTCGGCCTGATCTTCGCCGGGGCGGGCCTGGCCGCGGGCGTGATCGAGGAGGACCTCTACTCGGCACTCGTTGTTGTGGTGATGCTGACGACGTTCGTGGCCCCGCCTTGGCTGAAGGCCCTCTATCGGGCGGATAAGTAGGTGGAGGTTGCGCCGGTCTGCGGCTACCCAAGACCTCGTGGGTCAAGATCAGTCAGATCCGCACGCTGTCAGTGGAGCGGCTCGGACGACGGATCGGTGCTCTGAACACCGACGAGGTTGCTCGCATCATCGAAGGTCTCTTCGAACTGGTCGGATGATCATGTTCGCCGCAGAACAGCACAGCTCAGTTTTCCAGTCTCCTGCCGATACTCGTTGACTCAACACGCCGCAAGAGCGCGAATCGTTGGCAAAGCGCGCGGCGATGTGGAAACACGGGTTCGAATCTCCCGTTCGGGACTTGAACCCCTGTTGAAGAAGCGCCACCGGTTCAACAGTTCAAGCGGCCATTGCATCGCGCAGCTTCACCCTTGAGCTTAATCTCGACGAGGGAGATCTGAATGGGGCGGTACGCCATGTATGGATGAACGTACTGCGCGCAGTGAACCGGGCAAGATCCGCACGGCGATTCCGAACCGGCTATGAAGTCTCTATGAAGTAAACGGACCGAGCCGAACCAACACGGGACGACCTCGTCACCTCGCAAGTCTCCGTCGTTGTTGGCTCCTGTTGGATCTTGTTGGTCCGTGTGTAGGGCGGATTTTCCCTCATAACCCAAAGGTCGTCGGTTCAAATCCGACCCCCGCAACCATGAACGACGAGGGGTTAGCGGACGCAAGAGCCGCTAACCCCTTTCGTTTACCCAGACTTCACCCAGGAATTGGTCGCGCCTCCGCGCTGCGTGGACCGGCGGACAATGACCAGATGTAGGCGCCAGCCGAAGAACTCCGCTGCCAATATCCGTCATTAAATCCCTCCCGAGTGGGTTTGCGCCCAGCCATTGTCGTCCCTGTCAGCTTGCGGCCAGTACTGACTCAAGGGCGTTGCGGGTCGTCCGCCAGCCCTGGATGCGCCCGACGTTCTTGGCCTCGACCGGCTCGATCGCCTCGAACGCCCCGCGCCAGGCCTCGTCGATGGCCGCATAGAAGGTGTTGGTCGCCACCGCCTGGTCTGACGTCGCCTCGCTCATTAACCGGTTGGCCAGGTTGAGGGGCTCGCCCATGAACCCGAGATGCGTCTGCGAGAACGGCCGGAACGGCATCAGGTCCAGGTCGCCGATCGCGATGCCGATATGCATACCCTTCGAGGGCTGGGCCCGGTCGAGCGCGCGCTGCCAGGCCTGCGACACGGCGGTGCCCGCGGCGAAGAGCGAGCGCACGCACGTCAGGGCCTGGACCGCCGCGGGCGCCGGCGGCCGATGCAGACCGAAGACGGCGACCACCTCGTCGCCGACGAACTGGTAGAGCATGCCGCCTGCGTTCAGCACTGCGTGGCGGGCGAGCGAGTAATACTCGGTGAGGCGGCGCCGGATGAGTCCGGGGTCCCGCGTGTCGCGGACGAAGCTCGTGTACGAGCAGAGGTCGGCCATCACCACGACGACCTCGTGATAGGTCCGCGGCTCGAGAATCTCCGCGGGCCCGAGGCGCTCGTCGCGGTACAGGCGGCCCAGCTCCCACGGGCTGAGATGCCAGAGCAGCGTGGCGGCACGCGGGTCGTCGGGGAACTTGCCGTCGAAGGCGATGCGCCATTGCGCCCGCTCGATCGCCGTCCGCACGCCCAGCAGGCTCGTCCGCGAGATGTCGGTGATCTCGTGCTGGAACGTCGCCCGGATTCTCGCCAGCAGCTCCGCCACGTCCCAGACCTCCACGGTAAGGCCTGGCGCCACCGCCGCCCGAAGTCCGCGCTCGAACTCGGCCCACTGCCGAATCGCGGCCCGGTCGAGCAGGACCGCGAGGCGCCTGGCGCCGCGCCAGGCCGGGCTCGGCTGCCCGTACTTGCGCCGCAGGCGCGCGACGAGGTCGGCGGGCGCGTAGGCGAGCTTGTTCTCGACGAAGAACGGAGGCGCCCCCGGCGCCTCGACCCGGATGTCGGCGGAGGCATCGCTCCTGAGCGCGACCTCGCGCTCGACCGAGACCTGCCCGGGCGCGCAGCCGGCGGTCGCCGCGCACTCGACGCGGCAGAGGTCAGCGCAGATCTCGTCGACAAAGGCGCCGAGCTCGCTGTCGAACGGCTGCAGCATAGATCACGCTCCTGTTGAGGACCGGTTCAGCGCAACGGCCCTGCCAGAGCGCCTGGCTGACGAAGAGGGGGCCCAGCGTCTGGATGTACTGCGAGGACTGCACGGTCTTGCAGGAGTCGTTGTCGCACGCGTCGAGAAGGTAGGAGGTGCCAAAGCCCCTTGTCGATCGCCAACCTTGCCCCTCCCCCTCGCAGCGAGCAAGGATTGCTCTTCCCGAGCGTCCGAGTCAAGGGCCGGACCGGATAACCCGTCAATCGATCACGGTCCGCGTGCGTTTTTGCTTGCCGCTGCAGACCTGGACAGTCCGCGCGGTTGCGCCTGGGTTGCGTCGGGTGCATCAACCTGCCACGATCTGCAAATCGATGATCGCGAAATACGCGGCGCAACGATTCCAGGTCGCCCGCCTGATCGAGGCCCACGCCGAGCGACTCGAGAATCTTGAGCAGCCCTGGGCGGGATCAATCTCGTAAGCGCGAGCACGCTGAACGCCGGCATGGGGCGCGCGAAACCCCTTGAGGGTCAGCGGCCTCAGAGCCTCAAACGAGGCGAGCTGGTCCACCGCCGCGGCAAGACTTTGTGAGAGGAGGATCTGGTCCAACCGAGCCTCGCCGCAAAGCCGCGCGCCAGGTTGGGCACCGTGCCGATTGCAGCGTAGTCCCAGCGTCCCTCGAAGCCAATGGCGCCGGCTTGCTTTCGCACACCTTCTCGCACACGTCTTCTCGATCAGTCGCATCAGCGACTCCTTCCGAACCATCCCTGGCTTGCCCCCAGGGAGTGATGGGGCTACCTTCGGCCCACCGTTCTGATATTCGCCGGCCTGCTGTGGAGCGCGCCCCTGATCAAGTGTCCCCGGTGCCAGCACGAGAATCCGGCGCAGTCGAACTTCTACCTCGGGTGCGGAGCCGGCCTTGCCGTCGCGTGTGCTTCCTGTGGTGCTCACCTTCCAGCCGAGTCCAGGTTCTGCAACAAGTGCTGGACACCCGTATTGCCCTCGAAGGCGAGCGCAAGCAGGTGACGGTATTCTTCCCCGACCTCAAAGGCTCGATGGAGCTGCTCGCCGATCGCGACCCAGAGGGGGCGCGGAAGATCCTTGATCCCGTCCTGGAACGAAGGACGGGCGTTCTGCTCCGCTACGAGGGTACGGTCGGAGATATGGGGAGGCTCTTCAGCTTCCTGCTAACCGCGATCGCGATGCTCGCCCTTCCACTCCCGGCCGCCGCGCTCACCGTGCAGGAAGCGGTCCACCGCGCCAAGCCCGCCGCCGTCCTGATCTCCGTGCGCGTCGAGGCCGAAGTCACGATGAACTGGGCAACGGCCCAGTCATCGTGCACCCAGCGCCGTTCGTCGAGACCGGTACCGGCTGGTTCGTTGACGGACGCGGTTATCTCATCACGAACGCCCACGTCGTCGAACCCGCCCACCGGCTGCCGCAATCATCCTCGAGCTGAAGAAGAGCGCGATCAATCAGGGGTGTGTCGTGCCCGCCCTCCGCGCCCGGGGCCTGAAGCAGGATCAGCGGCTCGCCCTCGAAGACCAGCTTCGGCGCGAGATCATGAACCGGGCAATGGCAGGGCTCAAGATCACCACGTCGAAAGCGATCACGGTGATCCTCTCGAACGGCGCCAAGCTCGCCGCCGAGGTTCGGAAGTACAGCCCCCCGATCGCCTTCGACGCGCCGGGGCAACCGCTGCGGGACTCCGGCCGCGACCTGGCCCTGCTCCACGTCCAGGCCAGCGTCTACCCAGTCCTCGGGATCAGCCGGCGGGCGCCGCAGATCAGTGATCCCATCCACATGCTCGGCTTCCCAGCCGTTGTGCTCTCCAACGAGCTGCTCAGCCGCAGCGATGTCGTCCTCGACGCGTCGGTCACCAACGGCGCAATCTCCGGCTTCAACAAGGACGCAATTGGGCAGGACATGATCCAGACCGATGCCCCCGCCGCTCACGGCAGTAGCGGCAGCCCCGCCATCGGTGACGACGCCAACGTGATCGGCATCATGACGTTCGTCTCCCTTTCGTCTGGCGGCGGCAGCCTCGTCCAAGGTTTCAACTTCCTCATCCCGGCCAAGGACGTGCTGAAGTTCCTGTCCGATACCGCGGTCACGGACCCGGGCCAGAGCCCTTTCAACCCGGTGTGGGCGGCCGGCGTCGACGCGTTCTTCGAGGGCCGCTACTCGACCGCGCTGGCGAGGCTCCAGGAGGCGGATCGGCTCGTCCCCAACCTTGTCGATGTCAAGCACCTTCTCCGCGAGGCCGAGGAGAAGGTGAAGAATCCAGCGCCGCGGCCGTTCCCCTGGGTATGGGTGGCGATAGGCGTCACGCTAGTGAGTCTCGGCGTCTACGGGGGCATGGGGGTCAAGCGCTGGTGGCGCAACCGCTACCGCGTGCTGCCCGTGCAGGTGGTCGGTTTCATGGAGAGCGGCCAGAACCCGGTGCTGCTCGACGTGCGCACCAAGACCGACTATGAAACGAGCCCGCTCAAACTGCCGCGTGCCATCCGGCTCGATCCCGACGAAGTCGACCAGGGGCAGTTCCACCTCGGCGTGGATCCCATGCAGCTCGTCATCGCTTACTGCACGAGCGCCGAAGAGCAGTGCAGCGCCCGAGTCGTTCAGCGCCTCCGCCAACGAGGCTACCCGAATGTGCGAATCCTCAAGGGTGGTCTCGGCGGCTGGACCAACGCGCGGCTGCCGGTAGAGACCAAGTCGCACCTGCCCTCCATCGGGCTCGAGATCTACAGGAACCTCACCATGGGCGACGTCGAGCGCCTCCGCTTCAAGGCGGGTGACGTTATCTTCCTCCAGGAGGACGATCCTCGCGCTGAGGCGTACGTCATCCACTCGGGAGCGGTTGAGATCCGCAGCAAGATCAACGGTGCCGACCGTGTCCTGAACCGGCTCGGCGTGGGCGAACTCTTCGGCGTGCTGGCGCTGTTCCTGCGATCGCCGCGCTCGGCGTCGGCGGTAGCCGTGTCCGACACCGAACTCCTGATCATCACGAACGAGCGGCTGGAGTGGCTGATCTTTAACCGCCCCCAACTGACCATGGAGATTCTCAAGCATCTGTCAGCGCTGGTGGTCTCCACCGATGCCCAGCGAAACGGCGACCCGTGAGCGCGTCCGCCGCCGCGCTGGCGGAGGCCAAGGATAAGACGTTGCTCATCCATCTTCGCGCTGGCTCCCGAGGACGGTGTGTCGCCAGACGCAGGAGCACCTCGCCACGCCACGCCGATGTACCGCGAGATGGATATTCGGTTCCGGCTCGCAAAAGCGGATGGGGACCTGCGGGAGTTGGGGTGAAGATCCGAGAGGGCCGGGAACAGCGGAGCCGGCGGCGCCGAGCGTCACGCCACGGGCGTTCAGCGGCGCGTCAACTCATGGAACGTCTCGTGTTCGTCCGTCAGCTCCGACCCGTCTCGGTAGAAATAGCTCGTACCTTCGATGCGCGGCAGTGGCCCATCGACGCGGGCGCCGTACGCCAGATAGCCAATGGCGGCTCTGGTCGCATGAAGCCGCTGGAGGTCGTGTTCGAGTGTGACCGCTCTGCCATCTCCCGAGTAGGGATGGCCATCCAACGGCTCGGATTTGCCTTCACGAACGTCTCGACCTGCTCGAATGTGTAGGCGTTGAAGAACAGGCGGTCAAATCCGACCCCCGCAACCAACGAAGTCGCCGCCTCGTAGGGTGTCGCGATAGCGTGCCCAAGATCACCCTCCGCGAGCACGGACTGTTTCCCGTACAAGGGTCGAGTGATCGGGGCCTCTTGTCCACACTCGTAGCATCGGACACGCCACGCCACGGCGGGATGATAGCGCCGATAAGAATTAGACCTCCCGCATAGACACGCGGGTGTCAGCCCCCTCTGAAGCTAATTCGTGCAGTCGGCTCAGTCAAAACCACGATACG
>Ga0075419_10003203_pt1 | contig 10468 bp, 12 predicted proteins | sample SoiMetdeltSBSDD3_FD_76900 | JGI IMG/M metagenome (GOLD analysis project Ga0075419, IMG submission 76900) | Bulk soil microbial communities from a Populus tree surrounding site in Tennessee, USA - Soil MetaG P. deltoides SBSDD3 | ecosystem: Environmental > Terrestrial > Soil > Tree plantation... | reverse complement strand
TGAGTCCCCCCATCGGCTAGGCGAGCGATGAAGCAAAGGCACGGCAGTGTAGAGGGCGAGGAGAGTCGAGGTCACCCTTCAAATGACGTACTCGTTCCCTGAGGAGGGACAGGTCTTGCGGTCGGCTCACGCAGCATCCCGACCAGCACCGCCCGCTTCGACAGCGGATGCGGATAGAGCCAGAATCCACGCTCGAATGGACAAACCAGAGCCGCCCCGCCCGGACCTCCGTCCACCGCCAACCCCAACCCCCCAGACGCCAGCGCCCCCATCCAAGCCGCCGCGATCGAGGACGGGAGTCATCATTGCGTTAGCGATCGTCGGATTCATCGCGGTTGTTTCGATCATCGACACCTTCAGCGGGTCGGACGACGGGTCCAGTTCTGGCGACGAAGGGACGGCTGATACGTCGGATTGCCTGCGGCCCGCGGGTGCGTGGCTCGACACGTTGCAGAGTGCCTTTTACAAGGAGTATCGAAGCGCGGCCATCACGTCCTCCGCGTACGTCGAGACAGAAACGTCAGAGGGAACGGCCTACTACGTGGCGGTTAACGTGGATGGAGCGGCCGGGACGGCCGTCTTCGGGACGAGCGACCCGCCCCTGCAGTCGGATCCCGGACTCATCGCGGGTGCGAACTCAACCGCGACCCAGCTCTCGAATCTCGGGGTCGACATCCCCGAGGACTCTTCGGCGGGGGCATTGCTTCTGGACGACGCCGGGACATTTGCGGCCGAGTCTTGTGTCTGAGATGAGCCGATCCCCTAGACCGCCGGTCGCCGCGCGGCGCCGGCTCCCAGTGCGCCCAATGACCGGGTGTGACGCCGAGACCGCTCACCCAATGCACGTCGAGGCCGCACTTAGAGCAGTTGAGAGAGGGTCCCGAGGCCGCCTTGCGGGCGTTGCCTCGCGGAAGTACCGTTCGGATGCCCGAGGCTGTCATGGTCTTCCTCGCCTCATCGCGTGCCCCACCGCCCGCCCGGATTCCGCGTGCCTGCCCGCATCCAGCTGAGGGAGGGGAAGCTCATGCGGAACAAGCTTGTGCTCATCGTTGCGGGGCTGCTCGTGGCGGGCGCGGCGACGCTCGTAGCCTCAACGGCGTCGGCGGCGACCACGATCACTGTGATTGAGCACGCGACGACGGACAAGGTGGCCGATGTCGGGAAGAAGGGCGACAGCCCCGGAGACCTGCTGACGTTCCACAACAAGGTCTACGACGGGACCGACACCACCGTCGTGGGAAACGATCAGGGCTACTGCACCCGGATCAGTCCGAATCAGGGGTCGTGGGAGTGCATCTACACGACGTTCCTCAAGGATGGCTCGATCACCGTCGAGACCCCGTTCTACGACGCGAAGGATAGTGTGGGCGCGATCACGGGCGGCACCGGTGCCTACGCGAGCGCCAGTGGAACCATCGACCTGCACTGCTTCGCGGACGGCGACATCGGCAAGTGTGATTTCGTCTTCAACATCGTCTAGACGTCCTTAAAGAGGCAGCCCGCACCGAGTGGGGCGGCTTCGTACAGGAGGCCCGTCTCCTCGACGCGGCCGCAAGGTGGGGGCGATGTGTGGCGCCCCCACCTCGCTGCTTTACCGGTCGCGCTCCCGTAGCGTGCCGACAAGCACCGCCCGGAGCGTCCGGTCCTCCTCGTAGTCGATCAGGAGCTCAGCGAAGGTGCGGCTCTCCGGACTGCCCCAGAACTCGCCGATCCGGTCGGCTCGCTCGAAGTCGGGGAGCATGAGGACGTGGAGCAGCTCGGCGCGGGGAGCCGGGCCGAGCGCGCCCAGGCGTTCACGTAGCCGGCGCTCGAGCTCGTCGGGTCTGATGGCAGGAGACTACGTTCCCTGGGTGATCCCGTCGCAGGTGGCGGAGGCTCACTGGTCTGAGACGCGAAGCACCACCTTCCCCGGAAGGCCTCCGCCCCGCTTGGTATCGAACGCCTTGGCCCCGTCAGCGAGATCGAACACCTCCCCCACCACGGGTCGAAGCTCCCCCTTATCGGCACGGCGGGCCAGTTCCTCGAGTTCTGGGCGGGCCGGCTCCACGACGAAGTACGTCCCGCTGACGCGGCCTGCCTGATCTGGCTGGATCCGCGGATCCTCCACGACGGAGACCACGACGCCGCCCTCTCTGACCATGGCTGCAGACCGCCTCAGGGTCTCCCCGCCTACGAGATCGATCACTACGTCTACCTTCTCGGCCAAGTCCTCGAAACGCTCCCGGTCGAGGTCCACGAACCAATCCGCCCCGAGCTCGCTGACCAGGTTCCGGGCCGACCCGTGGCCGGTGGCGATGACGTGAGCCCGTGCTGCCTGGGCCAGCTGGACGGCTGCAGTCCCCACTCCCCCGCCCGCACCGTGGATCAGAACCCGATGTCCCGCCGAGAGCCGGCCGTGGACGAACAGGGCCTGCCATGCGGTGAGCCCGGGCATGGGGAGGGCGGCAGCTTGTACGTGATCTAGCGAGGCGGGTTTGGGAGCCAGATTCCTGGCCTCCACGGCAACGTACGCGGCCAGGGTGCCGTCCCGGTACCAATCGGTGAGCCCATACACAGCGTCACCGATGGCGAACCCGGTCGTCCCGAACCCCAGAGACTCCACCGTCCCTGACACTTCGTGGCCCGGGATAACCGGGCGTCGATCGTGCGACAGTCGGTCCACCCAGGTCGAATCCCACGTGAGCTCGGTGGGGGTGAAGCTCGCCGCGTGGACTCTGACCAGAACGTCGCCGGTCCCCGGCTCGGGCACGGGAGCCTTCTCGTACGCCAGGCCTTCTTGGCCTCCTCGCTCGTGCATGCGCAATGCGTGCATGGATCCTCCTTTCACTGGATTCAGGGGACGACAGCAAGGTCTCTGATCGAATCCTTGTTGAACGCCGCACAGCGTCGGGGCATCGACCAGTTCCCTCAGAAGTTCTCCTGACCATCGGATGGCGGGGACCGGCGGCGCCAACGGCCGCCGGGTCCCGCTCAACAAAGAGAGGTCTCGACGAGACCATCGACTCGGATGGCGAGGGTTCGGACGGAGATGGAGTACATCGTGTCGAGGTCGCGCGACGGCCCGGGTGCTGGAGGTCATCGTGGTTAGCTGACGCGCGTCGACTGGCTGACCATCACAGACCCGGGAAGGGGTCTTCGAGGGACCCGAGCACGTGCTCGCACCCGGCCGCTGCCAGCTCGTCGGTCGAATAGCGACCGGTCGCCACCCCGACCGTCACAGCCCCTGCCGCCCTTCCGGCGTCGATGTCGTGGGGGGTGTCGCCTACGACATGCACCTGAGCCGGGGTGAGCTTGTCGACCAGCCGAGTCGCCTTGTCGATTGCGAGACGTGTGAGGTCAGCACGATCGGGCGAGTCCGAGCCATAGGCACCGAACACGAAGAACCGATTGAGGTTGGCCGGCATGAGCTTGGTGCGCGCCGCCCCTTCCATGGCACCGGAAACCAGGCCGAGCATCACCCCGGCCTCCACCAGGCGCACCAGGACGAGCTCCGCCCCAGGGAGCACCCGATACTGCTCGGAGGTCCAGATGTCCTCGGCCAGGTGCAACAGATATTGGGCGTAGAGATTCCCGAGCTCGTCGCGGGCTGGGTCCCGGCCCAGAACGCCTTGGAACGTCGCCAGGACCACCTGGGGATCGGTTTCGCCTGCCGAGCTGTGTTCGCCGATATCGGCGGGGATGCTGTAGAGCTTCTCGAACGCTGCCCTCCAGCTCCGCGCACCCGATCCACCGGTGTGGACCAAGGTCTCGTCTACATCGAACAGAACGACAGCCGGCTTGGGGCCACCGGTCACCTCAGGGCCTCCTTCTCGTCCTGACCACCGATGGCCCTGCGCATGGCTCATAGGGCCTCTCAGCGATCGTCGAGATCGCGGGGTGCTAGGTACGAGCCCGACAACCGGTCCGCGGACTCTTCGAGATCAAAGTGGCGGATCAGGGCGGCCACAGTCAGGTTCAACAAAACCGCGACTCAATGACCCTGCGAGCCATGGGGACTGTGCGATTGTCGACGATTCCAGCCGTCACATCTTTCCTTCGATGCTGGTCAACAAGCTCCTCCACGACTCATCGAAGGCTTCGGTTCCGTCGCGCTGGAGCCGCTCGGCCAATTCCGGTCGGTTGATTCCCACCTTGGAGAACTCGGCAAGGACCTCCTCGGCGTCGCCACCGTCGGCCGGCATCAGCTGGCCGACCGCGCCGTGTTCATCGAATGCCCTCAGAGTCTTGTCGGGGATTGTGTTGATGGTGAAAGGCGCCGCCAAGGCTTCCACATAGAGGACGTCGGGTGCCTCTGGGTCCTTCGTGCCGGTGCTCGCCCAGAGGAGGCGCTGCGGCCGGGCACCCGCGTTGGCCAAGCGCAACCACCGGTCGGAGTTTAGGAGCTCCCGATACGCCGCGTAGGCTAGCTTGGCTACCGCGATGCCGAGTCGATCTCGCAAGCGGTCGGGGACCTCGTTCGCGACGGCCTTGTCCCAACGACTGATGAACACCGATGCCACCGAAGGCACGGACGGCGCAAGACCCGCCTGGATGCGCCGCTCGATCCCCCGCATGAACGCTTCCGCCGCGACGAGGTACTGCTCGGGAGAGAACAGCAGCGTCACGTTGATGGGCACACCTGCGAAGATGCTCTCCTCGATGGCGTTGGCGCCCTCGGCCGTTCCGGGGATCTTGATGTACAAGTTCTCGCGCCGCGCGCGTTCGTGCAGAGCCGCGACTTCCTTGATCGTGCTTTGGGTGTCGTAAGCAAGGAGTGGAGAGACCTCCAACGAGGCCCACCCGTCGACGGCGTTAGTCCGCTCGTAGGCCGGCCGGAACAGATCCGCGGCTCGTTGCAGGTCCTGGATGGCGAGTTCGAAGAACAGATCCTCTCCCTTCACACCCCGGTTTACCGCCTCCCGGATGGAGTCATCGTAATCCTCGCTCTGCTCAATGGCCTTGTCGAAGATCGATGGGTTCGAAGTGAGGCCGGTCACCGAGAAGTCGTCGACGTAAGACTCGAGCGTCCCGTCGTTCAGCATCCTCCGGGTGATGTTGTCCAGCCACAGGCTCTGGCCGATCTCCTTCAGCTGCTGCGTGCCCCTCACGGCCCCTCCCTCTTCTTCACTTCCGGCACCCCGATCGACGTTTGCCGGTCGCCACTTCTCCGGCGCAGGGATCTCAGCGATGCGCGTGAATGGGCCGGTCGGGACATCCACCGTTGCTACTAGGTCGTGCACCGCGACCCAGGCCCGTCGAGTCGGCAACGGCACTCGCCTCTAGGTCCTCCAGGATAAGGCTACTCGCACCGTCTCATCGGCGTGGCCGCATGGAACCGCAAGGCTTGACGGGCGGAGCGAGGCCCTACTACCTTCAGACTGGCGCCATGGTCAGACGTGACGAGACGCAGGAGATCCAGCTGCTCGACGTTGAACGCCGGCTCGAGCGGGTCGAGCGACTTCTGCGCGCAGCCGCGGACGAAGCCAGAGGTGCGCGCATCGATCTCGGGCGCAAGAGCGGGCCCGGTGAACGCTGGGCGAGAATGATGTTCGCCGTTCTGGACGAGGTCGATCGCCTGGGCGGCGAGGTATCCCGACGGCGATTCCTACAGATCGGCGAGAAGCACGGCTACAACCACCGCGGGATGGCCGGTTTCTACCATCAGCTCGTTGAACCGATGCCCGACTACAAGACGCGACTCACCGCTGGCGGACGAGAGCGGCTGCGAACCCTTCGCGAACGTTACGAAGAGTGAGCGGATCGTCGTGCGCGTGACGCCGCCACAGCACCTGCAAGACGCGAACCAACGCCCTCGTTCTCCCAGCGTGCTTCACGGGCTATCAACATCATCGTGAACGCCGTCGAGCGCGGTCGGTCGCAGAGTCTTCCGAATCTTCACGCCCGCTTCCCAGCTTTCGGCAGTCCGCGGCGCAAGATCTCGGCGAGGACGACGGCGTCGTTGTGCTCGGTATCCTGGGCGGAATAGACGAGGGTGAGCGTGCCGTTGCGGGCCCGCCGCCGCAGCTCCGTGAGCCGCGGGCGCTGGCTCCGAAGCTCCTCGATGTAGCGCCGGCGAAACTCTTCGAAGCGACCTGGCCTGTGCCCGAACCACTGCCGAAGCTTCGTGCTCGGCGGTAGCTCCCGCTCCCACTCATCGAGCTTGGCTCGCTCGCGCGAAACCCCGCGCGGCCAAAGGCGGTCGATCAGGACCCTGTAGCCGTCGGATGATGCTGCCGGTTCGTAGGCGCGTTTCACTCGGATGTCCAATGCGCTTCCCTCGCGGCCGGCGCCCTCGCAGTCAACTCACACCGACCGACCCCTTTCAGCGTACTCGCTTCGATGACGGTGGATCCTGATCGTCAACTCATGAGTTCTCGAACTGCGGCGTCCGGTTACCGGGAGAGGGAAACGCGTTCGAAGCTCGATAGTACGCTGACGAACCGTGTCACTCCTCGAGAAGACCGTCGCATCCCTGTCCGAGTACCTGGGGTTTGGTGGAGGGCGTGGCCTCGAGGTGGCGCTGGGTGCCTCCCCCGAGGCAGTCATCCAGGAGGTGGTCAAGAGTGGTCTCCGCGGCCGGGGCGGCGGAGGCTTCCCCACCGGCGAGAAGTGGCGATCGATCCGGACGACAGGGACGGGCACGCGGTTCGCCGTGTGCAACGGAGCTGAAGGAGAACCTGCGACCTTCAAGGATCGATACCTCCTCCGGTCCAACCCGTATCAGGTCCTGGAAGGCTTGGCGATCGCAGCGTACGCCGTCGGTGCCGAACGTTGCTTCATCGGGATCAAGGAGACGTTCACGGAAGAAGTCAGTGCGGTCCAGCACGCCCTCCAGGAGATGCGCGACGCCGACGCTCTCGGTGGCATACCGATCGAAGTGGTTCTCGGGCCGGATCTCTACCTGTTCGGAGAAGAGACAGGTCTCGAGGAGGTGATCGAGGGCCGCACACCCTTGCCGAGGATCGCGCGCCCGTTCATGCTCGGGTTGTTCGCCACGCCCCCCAAGGACAACCCCACCCTCGTGAACAACGTCGAGACGCTGGCGAACGTGCCTCGGATCGTGGCCGACGGTCCCGACTGGCTTCGATCGAACGGAACCGAGACCTCACCAGGCACCATGGTCTTCACTGTGTGCGGAGACGTCCGGCGAGAGGGCGTGTTCGAGCTGCCGCTCGGGACACCTCTCCGCTCGTTGGTGGAAGACCAGGCGGGAGGTCCGCCGGAAAGCAGGTCGCTAAAGGCCATTTTCCCTGGTGCCTCGAACACGGTCATCCTCCCCGAGCAACTCGACACCCCGTTGGACTTTGATTCCGTGCGCGAGGCCGGGTCGGGCTTGGGGGCCGGTGGCTTCGCGGTGTTCGACGACACTGCGTGCATGGTTCGTGCGGCCTACCTCTACTCTCGCTTCCTCTGGGTAGAGTCATGCGCTCAGTGCCCGGCCTGCAAGTTCGGCACCGGCGAGGTCACGAAGAGCTTGGATCAGATCGAACTTCGGGGTCGGGCTCCGGACCTCGAGCTAATCCTGATGCGAGCCAGGAGCTCCACGGACGGGCAGAAGTGCGCACTACCGACAGGAGAGAGCCTCCTGATCCAGAGCGTGGTACAGGTCTTCGCCGACGAGTTCCTCGCCCATGTCGATACCTCATGTCCCTTGCCACGGGAACTCCCCTTCCACAAGATCGTCGACTGGGACCCGGCAATCAACAGGTTCCGGTACGACCTCACCTATGCAGACAAGCAACCAGACTGGACCTTCGCATCTTGATCACTCGAGCCGTGCCGCATGGCGAGCGGCCTTCGGCGTGCACTCAACTCGATCGCGCGAGCAGGATGCTTCCGGGACACGACTGGATGACTTTGGAGGTACGGGCTCACCCGAGGCGAACGGTCAGCATCGAGATGGAGCCACCATCGACGCCTTCCACCGGGTAGGTGATGTCGTCGTCCCCTGTGCACCCGGCGATCACGTACAGAAGCGGGAGGTAGTGATCGGGCGTAGGGATGGAGAGGAGGGCGTCGGGGCCGAGACTCTCGTAGTCAACCAAGGGCCCGTGCTCGTGCCCCTCGAGGAGCCGACGCACCTCGGTCTCGAACCGTACGGCCCACTCGAACGGCTCCACGGGGCGCCGACCCCACGAATACGCGTGCAGGTTGTGCACGAGGTTGCCGGAGCCGATCACCAGGACTCCCTCGTCGCGCAGAGGCGCGAGCTTCCGGCCGAGCTCAGTGGAAAGACGGCGGCTGCGTTTCGTCGACACTTAGCTGAACGACCGGGATGTCGGCGTCGGGGAAGACGTGAGCGAGCACCGACCATGTGCCGTGGTCGAGCCCCCAGGACTCGTCATCCAGGATGGCTTCGGTCGGCCTCAAGAGCTCGACCACACGTCGCGCGAGCACGGGGTCGCCAGGCGCGGGGTATTGGACCTCGTAGAGCTCGCGAGGGAACCCACCGAAGTCATGAATCGTGCGTGGCCGCTCCATCGAAGTCACCCGCGTGCTGGTGATGTACCAGTGCGCAGAGACACACAGGATCGCGCGCGGCCGCGGCAGCGAGCCGCCGATCGACCGCCACCCATCTGTGCAGGAGTTCTCGAGGATGGCGTTCATCGGGTTCCCGTGTCCGAAATAGATGACGGGAAGCCGTCCGTAGTCCTTGTCCATCCGCGCGATTCTCACACAGGCGTTGAGGTCTCGTCCTGCCGATGTGATCCGGGTCGGGTTCGGGGACGAGATCGTAGAGCTGGCACCGGGTCGGCCGCCGAGTGGTCGCTCACCGAGTGGCGAGGGCATCCATGGCTCAGGCCACCCTTCTGGTGAAGGGTGGCATGTGAGTACGATTGCATCGTGGTCGATCGAGGCATCTTCACGCACATCCTCGTCGGCACGGATGGATCCGCGCGAGCCGAGGACGCAGTTCGTCAAGGAGCTCGGCTCGCCTCGATCACTGGGGCCTCCCTTGAGGTTCTATTCGTCATCGACACCGGCCGGCCTCACGATGAGGACCTCAGACCCATCACGGAGGCCGCGATCGCCAAAGCGACGACCGCGGCGGAGGAGGCCGGCGTAGAGCCCGGCACGCGGATCGTTGCGGGCGATCCCGCTGCGAGGCTGATCGCGGAGGCGCATGAGAGGCGAACCGACCTCATTTGTGTTGGCCAGGACGCCGGTCTGACCACTCGGCCCCCGCGCATCGGTCGGGTCGCCTCGCGTGTCCTTCGAGAGGCACCGTGTTCAGTCCTCGTCGGGCGCTCCATCGGCCCCAGCTTCCCGAGCCGGATCGTCTGCGCGATCGACGGTTCAGAGGACTCGGCTGATTTGGCGGCTTTCGCGGTGTCAATGGCCGCCGCGGAGGCAGAGACACGGCTCGTTCATGTGATTCCCGTGTTCCGGTCTCGGACACGCGGCCGAAAGGTCATCGAGAGCCTGGCGAGTCGGGAGCTCGAGCGCGCGACGAGCGCCGCAACGGCGCGCGATGCTTTCCAGACGCGCGAGGTGGTGAGGGGACGCCCCGAACGCCGGCTCGTCAGCATGACGAAACGCGACGGAAGCGATCTCCTGGTGGTCGGACACCGCGGCGTGAGCGGAATTCAACGGCTCATGCTCGGCAGCGTCAGCGAATATTGCGCGTACAACGCATCATGTTCCGTGCTCGTATCGCGCCCCCAGCCTACCCGAGCCTGAGCACGGGAGCCTAGAGTCGCAACGATGCTCGGTCTGACGCGAACCGCCAACGAAGTCCTGCTCATCTGGCTGGCCGTGGCGCTCACGATCGGAATCACCCTTGCGGTCCTGATGGGCAGGCGGGGTCACAGCGCATTCGAATGGTTCCTCATCGGGACGATCCTCGGACCGATCGCGTTGCCGCTCGCCTGGGGCCGGATCGGTTCTGAACCGGCTGCCTTGAACCGCGAGATCGTCGATGCTGTCCCCGGGCCCGGCACGGGACCGGTCGATGTGCTCGTCGGGATCGACGGGTCCGCAGAATCGGAAACAGCGCTCCGGACGACGGTCGAGATCCTCGGACCGCGGATCGGTCGGCTGACGCTTGCGGGTGTCACCGACTTCGACTACGGCAGTTCGCAGGCTCAGGCCGACACGAAGCGAGCGCTCGAGCGCCTTCGCACGATGGCCGCGTCGGCGGACGTCTCGGCGCCCGGCATCATGATCCTCTCGGGTCGACCGGCCGACGCGCTGACGGAGCACGCGTTGCGAGACGGTTATCAACTCCTCGTCGTGGGCCGTCGGGGCCGCGGAGCGAGCAAGGCGATCCTCGGCAGCACGGCGGCGCAGCTTACGAGTGCACCCATCCCCGTGCTCGTAGCTGCGTGACCCACGGGAGGAAGAGGCGGCTGTCCCCGCACGGCATCCGCTCATTCCAGGGGAGGCCCCGCGGGGCTGCGGCCTGTCCAGGAACGTGCCAGCGCACGCGTGGCCTTCATGGGCCGGGTCAGGTTCGCGGGAGTGAAAGCCATCTCCGACCGAGGCATGA
>Ga0075419_10003202_pt1 | contig 10468 bp, 7 predicted proteins | sample SoiMetdeltSBSDD3_FD_76900 | JGI IMG/M metagenome (GOLD analysis project Ga0075419, IMG submission 76900) | Bulk soil microbial communities from a Populus tree surrounding site in Tennessee, USA - Soil MetaG P. deltoides SBSDD3 | ecosystem: Environmental > Terrestrial > Soil > Tree plantation... | reverse complement strand
CGCACCCCCTGATCCGCTCGTTCGAGCCCGGCGAGGACTGGTGGTGGTGCTACGTGGACGAGCTGGCCTTCGAGGTCCCGGGGGTGGGCCCCGCGCCGTCACATCCCTGACCGCGCCCCGCCGCATCCCCCGACCCGAGGAGCCCGATGAGCAACACCGATGACTTGCTGGCCCGCAACGCCCAGTTCGCGGCCGGGTTCGACGCCACCGGCCTGCCGATGGCGCCCGGCCACAAGCTGGCCGTGCTCGCTTGCATGGACGCCCGCCTGGACCCGGCCCGCGCCCTGGGCCTCGAGCCCGGCGACGCCCACGTCATCCGCAACTCCGGCGGGGTGGTCACCGAGGATGCGATCCGCTCACTGGTCATCAGCCAGCGCCTACTGGGCACCGAGGAGATCGTGCTCATCCACCACACCGGCTGCGGCATGCTCACCTTCACCGACGACGAGGTGCTGGACACCATCGAGTCCGACGTGGGCACCCGCCCCGACTTCGCCCTCCGCTCCTTCCCCGACCTCGACGAGAACGTGCGCCAGTCCATCGCCGCCCTCCGCGCCAACCCGTTCCTGCCCCGCACCGACTCGATCCGGGGCTTCGTCTACGACGTTGAGACTGGCGCCCTACGAGAGGTGACTTGACGTCGGCTTGGACGATTCGTACATGAGCTCGCGACACACCGCGGCCACCGGGGTGCTGGGCGCTGGCCGGCGAGTCTGACGTGTACCGGGTGCGAGTGGGCGCCTATCGGATCGTGTACGAGGTGCTCGACGACCGGCTCATCGTGCATGTGGTGCGGGTGGGTCATCGGCGGGATGTTCACCGTCGGTGACGGGGCGGACGGCGGCGAAGTCGCAGGTGGTGCGGATGGTGAAGCCGAGGGTCTGGTAGAGGCGGATGGCGTTGGTGTTGCTGGCCGCGGCGTGGAGGAAGGCCTCGTCGCCCCGGGCGCGGATCCGGGCGGCGACCGCTCGGGTGAGCAGGGAGGCGAGGCCGCGGCCGCGGTGGGCGGCGTCGGTGCAGACGGCGCTGATCTCGGTGTAGCCGGCGCAGCGGAAGCGCTCGCCGGCCATGGCGATCAGCGTTCCGTCGGACCGGATGCCGAGGTAGCCGCCGAACTCGACCGTGCGGCGCTCGAACGGTCCGGGGTCGGTGGCTGCCACCAGGGCGACCATCTCGTCGACGTCATCGGGGCCGAGGGGCTCGATGGCGGCCTGGTCCGGCACGGTGACGTCGAGCGACGGTTCGGCCAGCATCTGGACGCCGGGGACAGCGAGCACGGTCTCCCAGCCCTCGGGGACCTGGAGGCTGCGGCGGCCGAGGACTGCGGTCCCGCCCCGGCCCACCAGGTCGGCCAGATCCGCCCAGGCCGAGGGGCTCGCGTCGTCGGGGACTCCGGCGAAGACCGAGACACCGGGGTCGAAGCGGGCTGCCTGGCCCCGGCGCTCGGCCAGCTGCGACCGCGGCCCGACGAGCGAGTGCCAGATGACGTTGTCCAACTCGGCCGGCGGCTCCATCCCGGTCATCGCCGGGGTTTCTAGCCCTCGCGACCCCCAGTTCACGAGTCGAATTGCGGGCTTTGGTGCCACGCGGCGCCGGAACGCGTTTAGATGCCCACCAGGGGGAAGGAACCCCGGGTCGAAGGGGAAGACACCATGGACCGGCTGAGCCCACTGGATGCTTCGTTCCTGCACATCGAGGACGATGTCAACCACATGCACATCGGGTCGATCGGCATCTTCGAAGGCCCGCCGCCCGCGTACGAGGAGCTCACGGCCACCGTCGGCGGTCGGCTGTCCCTGGTCCCCCGCTACCGGCAGCGGGTCGCCCCGGTGCCGTTGTCGCTCGGCCGCCCGGTGTGGGTCGACGACCCGCACTTCAACATCGAGTACCACGTCCGCCACACCGCCCTGCCGTCGCCCGGCGGCGACCGGGAGCTGCGCCGGCTGGTCGGGCGGGTCATGTCCCAGCAGCTCGACCGCACCAAGCCGCTGTGGGAGATCTGGATGGTCGAGGGCCTGGACGACGACCGCTGGGCCATGGTGTCCAAGGTCCACCATTGCCTGGTGGACGGCGTGTCGGGCACCGAGCTGCTGGCCGTGATCCTCGACCTGTCGCCCGACGTGCCGCCGCCGATGGACGACGACTGGCAGCCGCGCCCCGCGCCCTCGCCGCTGCGCCTGGCCCGCGACGCAACGGTCGGGCTCGCCACCAGCCCGTACGAGCAGTTCCGGGCGGTGACCGCCGCGGTGCGCCGGCCCCAGCGAGCCCTCGAGGCCCTGCGGGAGGTGGCCAAGGGGTCGCTGGCGCTGTCGAGCCTGGTGCGACCCACCCCGCCCACCAGCCTCAACGGACCCATCGGCCCTCACCGCCGCTACGCCTGGACCAACGCCGACCTGGCCGACGTCAAACGCATCCGGGTGGCCCACGGCGGAACCGTGAACGACGTGGTGCTGGCCCTCATCACCAAGGGCTTCCGCGACCTGCTGGCCTCGCGGGGCGAGGACCCGGACTGCCGCACCATCCGCACGCTGGTCCCGGTGTCGGTGCGAGGACGCGTCGACGGCGGCCCTGCGGGAGGCGATGGCACGCTCGACAACAAGGTCTCGGCCATGTTCGCCGAGCTGCCGGTGGGCATCGCCGACCCGGTCGAGCGGCTGCACGCCATCACCGCCCAGCTCCAGGACCTGAAGGAGTCCCGCCAGGCGGTGGCGGGCGAGGCACTGACGTCGGCCGCCGGCTTCGCCCCGCCGATGCTGCTAACGCTGGGCACCCGGATCGCCACCCGGGCGGCCCGGCGCACGGGCAACCTCGACACCGTGACCACCAACGTGCCCGGCCCGCAGTTCCCGCTGTACTCGTGCGGCCGCCGGCTGCTGCGGGCCACCCCTTACGTGCCGCTGGCTGCGCCGCTACGGGTAGGGGTGGCGATCTTCTCCTACGACGGCGAGGTGACCTTCGGCATCACCGGCGACTACGACACGGCGGCGGACATCGACGTCCTGGCCGAGGGGATCAGCGCCGGGGTGAAGGAGCTGCTGGCGGCCTAGAGATCGACCTCGGCCTGGGTGTCCCCGCCCGACAGCAGTGGGTAGCCCGGGCCGCGGTCGAACATCGCCGGCGTGCCACGGGCGGCGGCCAGAGTGCTGCGGCAGGCGGTGGTGGCGTCCCGGTCCACCCCGCCTCCGGGCTCCAGGACCACGCCGTAGTCGCGCTCGGCGGCCTCCCGGCTGACCTTGCCCTGGAGCACGTCCAGCACCACCGCGTCCGGGGCCCGGGTGAGCGGATCACCCCAGCCGCCGCCCCCGGTGGTCTCGATGCGGATGACCTCGCCGCGGCCGACCGGCTCCCAGTCGCACAGGCCGGGCATGACCCGCTCGGCCGGGCCGCCGGGGTCGATCGTCACCCGGAAGGGCGCGCCGGCCCGCCCGCCCCGCACGCCCCAGCACGACAGGATCGACCGGTCGGCCACCGACATGAAGGTGGCGTCCTCCAGCACCCGGATCTCCTTGCGGTAGCCCAGCCCGCCCCGGCACGCCCCGGCACCGCCCGAGTCGGTGGCCAGGGCCAGGGTCTCGACCCGCACCGGGAACCGGGTCTCCACGAACTCGACCGGCAGGTTGCGGGACTCGGGGACCACGTGGATGGTGTCGCTGCCGTCGGCGTAGTACCGCCCGCCCGAGCCGCCGCCCAGGATCTCCCGGTTCAGGTACCAGCGGCCCTCGGCGTCGTAGCCCGAGATGCCGGTGTAGCGGATGGTCTCCTGGTCGGCGGGCATGTAGCCGTCCACCGCTTTGGCGATGACCCCCGCCAGCACGCCCAGCAGCCGCAGGATGACGAACGTGCGGGCGTTGGTGGGCGCGGGGAACACGGGCGTGACCAGCGTGCCGGGCGGCGGGAAGCGGATGTCGATGAGCTCGACCACGCCTTCGTTGACGTCCAGCTCGGCCATGCGCTCCGGGGTGTCGGCCAGGTTGCGCAGGATGGGCGCCAGCCACTTCTTCAGGAAGTTGCCGTCGGCGTAGTCGCCCGCATGGTTGATGGGCCCTTTGGCCTGCGGGCTGGTGCCCGTCAGGTCCAGGATCAGCCGGTCGGCCGTCTTGGTCAGCGTCATCCGCTGGCGGTGGAGCCGGGGCTCGTCGACGCCGTCGTGCTCGGCGTAGTCCTCCCATGTCCACGTGCCGTCGGGGATCTTGGCCAGCAGCTCCCGCCGGAACGTCTCGGCGCACGAGGACACGATGGCGTCGAAGCAGCCCTCGACCGCCTCCCGCCCGTAGCGGGCGAACAGGTCGGCCAGCCGCCGGGCACCCATGAGGCAGGCCGAGCACTCGGCGTCGAGGTCGCCGGCGATGGAATCGGGCATGCGGGAGTTGCGGGTCATGATGCGGATGACGCCCTCGTTGGCCACGCCGGCGTCGTAGAGCTTGACCGGGGGCACCATCAGCCCCTCCTCGAACACCGAGGTGGCGTGGGACGGCATCGACCCGGGCACCGCGCCGCCGATGTCGTCGTGGTGGCCGAACGCCTGCACGAAGGCCACCACCTCGCCGTCGTGGAACACCGGCACGGTGACGCACAGGTCCGGCAGGTGGCCGATGCCGCCCTCGGACAGGTACACGTCGTTGTGGAAGTAGATGTCGCCCGGCCGCATGGTCTCGACCGGGAAGTCCCGCACCACCGGGTGGACCAGCGCCGAGTACGACCGGCCGGTGAGCTTGCGCAGGCGGCGGTCGTGGATGCCGGCCCGGAAGTCGTGCTGGTCCCGGATCATGGGCGAGCGGGACGTGCGGCCGATCTGGTCCTCCACCTCGGCCTCGATGGAGGCGAGGGTGCCCTCCACGATCTCCACCAGCACCGGGTCGACGTCGGTCACCGCGCCACCCCCTCGCGCTTGACCACCAGCGCCCCGAGCGGGTCCATCGTCACCCGGACCCCCGGGGGGACGGGCAGGGTCGAGCCGTACTCCTCCACCACCGCGGGGCCGGCCACCTCGTCGCCCGCGCCCAGGTCGGGGCGCCAGACCACCGGGGTGTCGTGCCAGCTGCCGGCGAAGAACACCGGGCGGGTCCCGGTGGGGACGACCGTGCCGGTTCCGGGCCGGGCCGGCGCCAGCGGCGGGGCGTCCAGCGGGCCGACGCCGGTGAGGCGCACGTTCACCCACTCGACCCCGTGCTGGGGCCTGTCCCGGTAGCAGTAGCCGTACAGCCGCTCGTGCTCGTCGTGGAAGCGGGCGAGGACAGCCGCGGCCAGGGCGGGGTCAACCGGTCCGGCGGGGACGTCGACCCGCACCTCGAACGCCTGGCCGTCGTAGCGCAGGTCGGCCGAGCGGAGGAACCGCTGGGCGGCGGCGTCGAACCCCTCGGTGCTGAGGGCGGCGGCCGCCTCGGACTCCAGCTCGGCGAACACGGCCCCGAGGTCGGCGAGGTCGAGCTGCACGTGCTTGGCGACGAAGGTGCGGACATCGTCGATGCGGACGTCCACGGTGAGCAGCCCCCGGGCGCACAGGTTGCCAGGGTCGGGCGGGACGACGGCGGCGGGCAGGTCGAGGATGTCGAGCAGGCGGGCGGCCTCCAGTGGACCGGAGCCGCCGAAGGCGCAGAGCGCCAGGTCCCGCACGTCGATGCCGCGGCGCACGGTGGCCTGGCGGATGGCGTTGGCCTGGTTCCAGGTCCAGATCTCGACGATGCCGTCCGCGCACGCCTCCGGGCTCAGGCCCACGGCCGCGGCCAGGGCGTCGATCCCCGCCCGCGCCGCGTCGACGTCGAGCGGGATCTCGCCCCCCAGCAGGTGGGGCGGGATGCGCCCCAGCACCAGGGCCGCGTCGGTCAACGTCGGCTCGGTGCCACCGCGGCCGTAGCACAGCGGCCCGGGATCGGCGCCGGCCGAGCGAGGGCCCACCTTGAGCGCGCCCTCGGGCGACACCCAGGCCACCGACCCGCCCCCGGCGCCCACCGTCACGATGTCGATCATGGGGACCTTGGCCGGGAAGCGGCCGATGGTGGCATCGGTCGTGAGCGTGGGTGTGCCGTCCCGGATCACGGCCACGTCGGTCGAGGTGCCGCCCCCGTCCAGCGTGACGACCCGCTCGAATCCGGCCGCCGCGGTCACGGCCGCCGCCCCCAGGGCCCCGGCCGCCGGTCCCGACAGCACGGTGGTGATGGGCTTGCCCGCTACCCCCGCGGCCGACGTCACGCCGCCGTTCGACTTCATCACGAAGAACGGGACGCCCCGGCCGGTGCGCTCGGCCAGCCGCTCGGCCAGGGTGCGGACGTAGCTGGCGATGGTGGGCTTCACGAAGGCATCGACCAGGGTGGTGACCGACCGCTCGTACTCCCGGTACTCGCGCAGCACGTCGGAGCTGATCGACAGCGAGCACTCGGGGTAGGCCTCGGCGAACAGCTCCCGGACCCGCTGCTCGTGGGCCGGGTTGGCGTAGGCGTGGAGCAGGCACACACCGACGGCGGTGACTCCGTGGTCGCGGAACCAGGCGGCCTGGTCGCGCACCGCATCCTCGTCCAGCGGGCGCAGGACTCCTCCGGTGGCGTCCAGCCGCTCGGGCACCTCGCGCACCAGGTGGAGGGGCACGATCCGGTCCGGCTTCACCCAGAAGTACGAGTTGCCGTAGCCGTCGGGCACGCTCTGGCGGCCGATCTCCAGCAGGTGGCGGAAGCCCGCGGTGGTGAGGAACCCGAGGCCCTCGACCTCCCCCTGGAGCAGGGCGTTGGTGGCGACGGTGGTCCCGTGGAACACGGACGCCACCGCGTCCCAGCCCGCGCCCGCGGCGGCCAGCGCCTTGTCGGCCCCGGTCAGGAAGCCCTGCGCGGGGTCGGCGGGGGTGGACGGGGTCTTGGTGGTGGTGAGCGTCCCGGTGGCCTCGTCCAGCACCACGACGTCGGTGAAGGTGCCTCCGGTGTCGACCCCGACCCGCAGGCGCGTCACTCGCGGTCCTCGAGCGGGAAGGCGGTGCTGGCCTCGGACTCCAGCACGTCGCGGTGGCGGCGGTAGAGGGCGAGGTTGCGCTCGGCCAGGTGGTCGAACCCCTGGCGGACGGACGACCCGGGGCTGATCGCCTGCATCGGGTCGACGCCGATGGTGGCAGACACCCAGCCGGGCTGGCTGGTGCCGCGGGCCAGCACCTCACCGGTCGGCCCCACGATCAGCGAGTTGCCGAAGTAGACGTGGCCGCCCGCGTCGATGCCCACCGCGTTGGGGGCCACGACGTAGACGTGGTTGTCGTAGGCCCGGGCCCGGGTCGTCAGCTCCCAGATGTCGGCGGCCCGCAGGAAGGCGGACGGCCGCACCACCACCTCTGCCCCCAGGCCGGCCTCGATGCGGACCAGCTCGGGGAAGTCGCCGTCGAAGCAGATCACGCTCCCGACCCGGCCGAGGTCGGTGCCCACCACCAGCACGTCGTCGCCCGGCGTCACCCAGGCCTGCTCGGCCGGGAACAGGTGGGTCTTGCGATACACGCCCAGCACCACGCCCGTCGGCGCGATCACCGCGGCCGAGTTGTAGACGGTGCCGCGGCCGGGCCCGGCCTCGTAGGTGGGCCACACCAGGTGGATCCCGAGGTCGGCGGCGGTGGCCTGGGCGGCCGCGGTGAGCGGCCCGGGAATGGGAGCCACCAGGTCCCAGAGGTCCTCCGAGCCCAAGCCGGGGGCGAACCCGGTGGTGACGGTCTCGGGCACCACGACCAGCTCGGCCCTGGTGGCGTCCACGCACCGGCGGGTCTGCTCCAGCGCCGCCGTGATGTTGTCGGCGACGGTGTCGGGGGTGACCGGCCCGCGCACCGGCCCCACCTGGATCCCGGCAGCCACGAACGGCCTCACCGTGCGCTCCGGCGACGGCGCCAGCGGATGATGACCACCGCGCCGGTCACCACCGCGGCGGCGGCCACGGCGCCCGCAGGGCCGCGCTGGGGGATGGCGGGACCCGCGTCCGGGACGGCATCGAGGCGCGCCGCGGCGTCAGGCGAGGCGGAAGGCGCGGCCGCCGAGGCGAGGTTCGCCAGCAGGGTGTCGGTCAGGCGGCGGACCGCGGCGGCCAGGACCGTGGTGCCCACCGTGGCCAGCGGCCCGGAGACCTCGCCCTCCACGGTGAGCCGGGTGCGGTCGCGCTCCGCCCGGGCAATGAAGTCGACCGTGCCTGGCGCGCCCGAACCGACGACGCGCACGGCGTCGGCGTCGACCGGACTGACCGTGCCCGACCAGAGGCCGCTGACCGAGGCCACGGAGAGGTCGAGCACCACCGCGAGGCGGCCCTCGTCGCCGGCCTCCACCGACCGGCAGCCGGGGAGGGCTGCGGCCACCTGGGCAGGGTCGGCCAGGGCGGCCAGCACCGCGGGCGGGGCGGTGATGGGGAAGCTCGTGCGCAGCTTCACCGGCCGGCCTCGCGCTCCGCCAGGGCGGCCCACAGCTCCGGGGGTGAGATGGGCATGCGGTCCATGCGGACCCCGACCGCGTCCTCGATGGCCGCCGCGAGGCACGCCGAGACCGGGATGACGCCGGCCTCGCCCGCGCCCTTGATCCCCAGCGGGTTGAGGGGGGACGGGGTCTCGGTGTGCGCGATCTCGGGCGTGGGGACCTCGCTCAGGTAGGGCATGAGGAAGTCCATGAAGCTGGCGTTGGCCAGATTGCCCGCCTCGTCGTAGGCCACCCGCTCCAGCAGGGCACCGGCGACACCCTGGGCCACGCCCCCGTGGATCTGGCCCTCCACGATCATGGGGTTGATGAGCGGGCCGCAGTCGTGGACCACCGCGTAGCGCCGGATGGCTACAGTGCCGAGCTCGGGGTCGACCTCCACCACGGCGGCGTGCATGCCGGAGGCGAAGGTCGAGCGCACCGGCGAGTAGTAGTCGCGGGCCTCCAGCCCGGGCTCGTCGTCGTCGGGCACCGGGGCCACGTCGGGGTCACCCGGGGTGGCGTACACCCCGGCCGCCTGCGCCTCCTTGGAGAACGAGTAGCGCAGCGGGTTGGACAGCACCGCCACCTGGGACAGCGGGATCCCCCGCGACGGCGTGCCCCGCACATGCACCACGCCCGCCGCGATCTCCAGGTCGTCGGGGGCGGCCTCCAGCGCCTCCGCCGCGATGCGGACGGCCTTGGCCCGGACCGCCCGGGCGGCCAGCGCCACCGCGTTGCCGCTCATCACCGCAGCCCGGCTGGCGTAGGTCCCGACCGCGTATGGGAAGCGCCGGGTGTCACCGGTGGTGACGTAGACGTCGACCACGTCGACACCGAGCTCGTCCGCCACGATCTGGGCGAAGACCGTCTCGTGGCCCTGGCCCTGCGAGGTCAGGCCGGTGGCCACCATCACGCGGCCGTTGGTCTCCACGTGCACGTGGGCGCCCTCGTAGGGGCCGACGCCGGTGCCCTCCACGTAGCAGGCCAGGCCGATGCCCAGCCGCCGCCCCGACGCCCGCGCCGCAGCCTGCTCGGCCGCGAACCCGTCCCAGCCCACCAGCTCCCGCAGCTGGGCCAGCAGTTCCGGGTAGTCGCCCGAGTCGTAGATCAGCGGGCGCCCGTCCTGGAACGTCATGTGGAAGTCGTAGGGGAACTCGTCCGGCCCGATCAGGTTGCGGGCCCGCACCTCGTCCCGCCCCAGGCCGAGGGCCTCGGCGATGCGGTCCATGGTGCGCTCCATCACGAAGCAGCCCTGCGGCCGTCCCGCGCCCCGGTACGGCGTGACCGTCACGGTGTTGGTGTAGAGGGAGGTGAACGTGACGCGGTAGTTCCGGTGGCGGTACGGCCCGGGCAGCTGGGTGGCGGTGATGATGGGCAGCACGATCCCGTAGGGGGTGTAGGCCCCGGTGTCGTGCCAGAAGTCGACCTCCAGGCCGAGGATGGTGCCGTCCCCGTCGAAGCCGACCCGCACGTGGTGCTGCTGGCCCCGCTCGTGGGTGGCCGACACGAAGTGCTCGTAGCGATCCTCCACCCACTTGACCTCGCGGCCGAGCAAGCGGGCGGCCCACGGCACCAGCACCTCCTCGGGGTAGGGGTGGACGACCTTGGTGCCGAAGCCACCGCCGACGTCCGGGGTGATGACGTCCACGGCCACGTCGGGCAGGCCGAGGATGTTGGCCACCGCGGCCCGCACCCCGGTCGAGGTCTGGGTGGACGTGCGCAGCCGCAGCCGGCCGTCCTCGTCGTCCCAGCGGGCGTGCACGCCGCGGCCCTCCAGTGGGGAGGACAGCGAGCGCTCCATAGCCAGGTCCAGCTCCAGGACGTGGGGCGCGCCGGCGATGGCCGCGGCGGCGTCGCCCAGCTCCTGCGTGGTGACGGCGGCGACGTTGCCGGGCACGTCCTCGTGGGCCAGCCGGTCGCCGGCCCGGGCCGCGGCCAGGCCCACCACCGCCGGCAGCGGCTCGTAGTCCACGACAACGCGGTCGGCCGCGTCCTCGGCCACGTAGCGGTCGACCGCCACCACCATGGCCACGGCCTCGCCCACGTGGTTCACCTCGCCCCGGGCCAGG
>Ga0075419_10003194_pt1 | contig 10484 bp, 9 predicted proteins | sample SoiMetdeltSBSDD3_FD_76900 | JGI IMG/M metagenome (GOLD analysis project Ga0075419, IMG submission 76900) | Bulk soil microbial communities from a Populus tree surrounding site in Tennessee, USA - Soil MetaG P. deltoides SBSDD3 | ecosystem: Environmental > Terrestrial > Soil > Tree plantation... | reverse complement strand
GCACGTCTACGGCGAGCATCTCGGGCAATGGCTCGTCCCGATGCTCGACGCCTTCGACCGCGCCGCGCGAGCGCTCCTGGCGAGCGACATCCCGACGTTGGCTGTGGTGCACGGCGCGGCGCTCGGTGGCGCGTGCGAGCTCGTCGCGCTGTGTGACCTCGTCATCGCGGCCGACAACGCGAAGCTGGGTACGCCGGAGATCACCCTCGGCGTGACGCCGCCGGTCGCCGCGGCCGTGTTCCCTTCACTCGTCGGCAGGCAGCGCGCGAACGCTCTCGTCCTGACGGGCGAGCTCATCAGCGGTCGCGACGCGGCGGACTGGGGTCTGGTCTGGCGTGCCGTGCCCGCGGACCGACTCCAAGAGGAGGCGGCCGCGGTCGTCGAGCAGTTCCGTGGCCGCAGCGCGGCAAGCCTGCGTCTGGCGAAGCGGACACTGGGACTGTCCGCGCGCTTGGACCTCGGGGCCGCGATCTCCGCGGCCGACGCCGAGCAGCGCCGTGCGCTGCCCGGTCTGGCCGACGGCGAAGAGGGACTCCGCGCCTATCTCGAGAAGCGCGCGCCGCGCTGGAGCCATCGCTAGAAAGCCGGCTCAGGCGATCGCGGCGCCGAACAGCCTCCCGATACCGTAGGTGACACCGGCCGCGGCGATCCCGATGGCGAGCTGCCGCAGCCCGGCGCGCAGGGCCGGCTGACCGGTGATGACGGTGATGAGCGCGCCGACGCCGAAGAGCGCGGCCGCGCTGAGCAGGCTGGCCGCCACCACGGCGGCGGTGCCGCCGAGGAATGCGAACGGTACCAGCGGGACGATCGCGCCGGCGGCGAACATCGCGAATGAGGTGCCCGCCGCGACGTATGCGGAGCCGCCGAGCTCATCCGGGTCGATGGCGAGCTCTTCGCGCACGAGGGTCTCCAGGGCACGGTCGCCGCGCACGATCTGGCGCGCGAGGCTTCGCGCCTGTTCGGTCGTCGCACCCTTCGCCTGATAGATCAGCGCAAGCTCCTCTTCCTCTTCCTCCGGAAAGGCCGCGAGCTCCTCGCGCTCGACCGCGATCTGACGCGCGTAAAGCTCGCGCGCGCTCTGCACCGAGAGCCACTCACCGAGGGCCATCGACAGCGAGCCGGCGAGAAGACCGGCGAGCCCGGCGATCGCGATCGCGTGCGCGTCGCCGCCCGCACCCGCGACGCCCATGACCAGACCGAAGTTCGAGACGAGACCGTCGTTCACGCCGAGGACCGCGGCGCGCAGGGCGTTGCCGCCGGTCGCACGGTGGCGTCCCTCGAGGCGCGCGATGGCAGGGCCCGCGAGGCCGGCGTTGCCGATCTCCTTCAGGACGCGCGCGTGCGAGCGCTCGTCGGCGGGCAACGTGGTTCCCGCGGCTTCGGGCTGGTCGTCGTAGCCGTGCTGATCCTTTGCCTCTCGGCCGGCGATCGTCGGCGCGACGACGCTCGCGCCGAAGCGCGTGGCGATCGCGACGAGGATGCGGGCGCGCCACGACGGTACGAGCGGGCCCCGCCAGGCACCGGCATCGCGGAGCTTGCCCTCCCACAGCGAGCCGTGACGCACCTCCGCCTCCGCGAGCCTCCGGTAGACGGCCGCGAGGGACGGATCGCGCTCCGCGTTGGCCATCGCGCGGTAGATCGCGACGCCGTCGGTCTCACCCTGGAGGTTGCCTCGCCAGCGGGCGACGTCGGCCACGCGCGCCACTAGGAGACGATGAGCGCGGTCACCATGCCGAACATGCCCGTGGCGGCTTCGGCGTGGTTGAGGATGTGGCAGTGAAAGGCCCAGACGCCGGGCTCGTCCGCCAGCACGATCGCGTCCCAGCGCTCGCCGGGGGCGACGTTGATCGTGTCACAGCGGAACGGCTGCGGTAGTGGATAGCCGTCGCGCGCGAAGACCTCGAACGTCAGACCGTGCAGGTGCGCCGGATGGATCTGCACGCCCTCGTTCATGAAACGGAAGCGGATGCGCTGTCCGAGCTTCGCCGTGTAGGGGATCGTGGCCGGGAAGCCCTTCCCGTTGATCGTCAGACCGCCGAGCTGATCGTTGAAGATGAAGAGCTCGTCCTTGTCATATGCGGGATCGATGCCCCGGCCCTTCGGCATGACGAGTAGGGGACCGAGCATCCCGCGCCCGACCTGCTCGGTCGCGTTGTGGTGCGAGTGGTACATGTGGCTTCCGTATGGTCTCGCCACGAAGTCGTAGACGTATGTCTCGCCCGGTTTGATCACGGGCTGCGTGATGAACGGCACCCCGTCCATCTTGTTCACGACGCGCTGTCCGTGCCAGTGCACGCCGGTGGTCTGGTCGGTCCTGTTCGTGACCCTGACGCGGACGCGCTCGTCCTCGGTGACGCGGATGATCGGTCCGGGCACCTGGCCGCTGTACGAGAGCGCGTCCACCGTCACGCCCGGCGTTACCTCCCAGCGCGTCTTCTCACAGGTCAGGTCGAACTCACGCGCACCATCGACGATCCGCGACGGGAGCTCCTGAAGACCGAGGCCCGCGGTCTTCGCCGGGAACGCTTTGACGACCGACTCCGCGTGGGCGTCGTGGTCCATCGTCGCCGTCGGTGCGGCCGACCGCCGTGGCGTCGGAGAGGTGGTGGGTGTCGAGGTGGCGGCCGCGACCCGCGCCGGCGCGGCTCCGTTTCCGGTCAGGCCGAGCGCTCCGGCGGCGATACCCCCGAGTGTCGCGAAGCCGACCGCCCCGATGAGCGACCGGCGCGCGATGGTCGCTTTGGCATCGGCAGTGTCGGCCGGGTCAGCGTCGCGTGGTGCGGGACCGGACTTCTCTGTCATGCAGGGAACCTACAGAGGGCGACAGCCGCCCTCGACGGCCGACCGGCACGTCCTGGCGGGACCTTCGTCCCTAGAGCCCGTGCTGCGCGATCTCGCGCTGCTCGAGGTACGTGAAGGCCGCGTAGATGATCAGGGCCACGGCCAGCGTGACGATGACGATCTCCACAGTGCGCCTCCTTCCGAGCTGAACATGCGTCTCGCGACGGTCGTCCGATAGGGTCGAGTGGCCCCGCGCAGGCGGGCCACTCGACTCACGGCCGCGGCGGGGCTCCGGTCCTCAGTAGGGCCAGCTCCAGCGCCGGATGTCCGGCGAGTCCTCGCCGTGACGCCGCGTGTAATCACGGCTGGCCGCACGGCTTTCGGTCATGACACGTCGGACGGCTCCGGCGCGCTCGGCGAGGCCGGGCACGCGGTCGATCACGTCCATGACCAGATGGAATCGGTCGAGGTCGTTGAGCATCACCATGTCGAAGGGCGTGGTCGTCGTGCCCTCTTCCTTATATCCGCGCACGTGGAGATTGGCGTGATTCGTCCGGCGGTACGTGAGCCGGTGGATGAGCCAGGGATAGCCGTGATACGCGAAGATGACCGGCCGATCCGTCGTGAACAGCGCGTCGAACGCGCGGTCCGACAACCCATGGGGGTGCTCGCGCTCGTCCTGCAGGCGCATGAGATCGACGACGTTCACGACTCTGACCCGCAGCCGCGGCAGATGCCGGCGCAGAAGATCCGCGGCGGCGAGCGTCTCCAGGGTCGGGACGTCGCCGCAGCACGCGAGCACCACGTCCGGATCGCCGTCGCCGTCGCTGCTGGCCCACGTCCACACGTCCGCTCCGCGCTCGCAGTGTCGCACCGCGTCGTCCATGGCGAGCCAGTCGGGCTGCGGCTGCTTACCGGCGACGACGACGTTCACGTAGTTGCGGCTGCGCAGGCAGTGGTCCATGACCGACAGCAGCGTGTTCGCATCGGGTGGCAGGTAGACCCGGATGACCTCAGCCTTCTTGTTCACGACGTGGTCGATGAAGCCGGGATCCTGGTGAGAGAACCCGTTGTGGTCCTGCCGCCACACGTGCGAGCTGAGAAGGTAGTTGAGCGACGCGATCGGAGGTCGCCACGGCAGCTGGCGCGACACCTTCAGCCACTTCGCGTGCTGATTGAACATCGAGTCGACGATGTGGATGAAGGCCTCGTACGAGTTGAAGATGCCGTGGCGGCCGGTCAGGAGATAGCCCTCGAGCCAGCCTTCGCAGAGATGCTCGGAGAGCACCTCCATGACCCGACCGTCCGGCGCGAGGTGATCGTCGGTCGGCAGGATCGCTTCCGCGAAGGCACGGTCGGTCACCTCGAAGACGGCGTCCAGCCGGTTGGACGCCGTTTCGTCGGGACCGAAGACGCGGAAGTTGTCCCGGTTGCGCGCCACGATGTCGCGTAGGAAGGCACCGGCGACGCGGGTCGGCTCGCTCACCTTCTTCCCCGGAGCGGACACCTCGACCCGGTATGCGCGGAAATCCGGCAGCACCAGATCGCGCAGCAATAGACCGCCGTTGGCGCGCGGATTGGCGCCCATGCGGCGCGCGCCCTGCGGCGCGAGCGCGGCGATCTCGGTGCGAAGCGCGCCGCGCTCGTCGAAGAGCTCCTCCGGCCGGTAGCTCCGGAGCCAGCTCTCGAGAAGACCCCGATGGGCGTCGTTGGTGCGGACCTCGGCGATGGGGACCTGGTGCGATCGGGCGGTCCCCTCGACCGGGTGCCCATCGACGACCTTCGGGCCGGTCCACCCCTTCGGCGACCGGAGCACGATCATCGGCCAGCGCGGCCGTGGAGCGCCCGCTCCATCACGCGCCGCGCGCTGTATGCGACGGATGGCCGCGATCGCTTGATCCATGGCCTCGGCCATGCGCCGATGCATCGCCGTTGGGTCGCTGCCTTCGACGAAGAGCGGCTCGTGGCCGAATCCCTCCAGGAGCGCGCGCAGCTCGGGCGCGGGGATGCGCGCCAGATACGTCGGATTCGCGATCTTGTATTCGTTCAGGTGCAGCACCGGCAGGACCGCGCCGTCCCGACGCGCATCGACGAACTTGTTGGAGTGCCAGCTGGCGGCGAGCGGCCCCGTCTCCGCCTCGCCGTCGCCAACGACGCAGCAGACGACCAGGTCGGGCGCGTCGAATGCGGCCCCGTACGCATGCGCGAGCGCGTAGCCGAGCTCGCCGCCCTCGTGGATCGAGCCCGGGGTCTCCGGCGCGACGTGACTTGGTATCCCGCCGGGGAACGAGAAACGGCGGAACAGCAGACGCAGGCCGTCGATGTCGGACGTGACCTCCGGATACACCTCGCCGTACGTGCCCTCGAGGTACACATTCGCGACGACGCCGGGTCCGCCGTGGCCGGGACCCGCGATGTAGATCGCGTCGAGGTCATAGGCGCGTATCGCGCGGTTCATGTGTGCGTACACGAAGTTGAGGCCGGGCGTCGTGCCCCAGTGCCCGAGCAGCCGCGGCTTCACGTGCTCCGCCTGGAGCGGATCGCGAAGGAGCGGATTGTCGAGCAGGTAGATCTGACCGACCGAGAGGTAGTTCGCCGCGCGCCAGTAGGCGTCGATCAGCCGGAGCTCGTCGCTCTCCACGGCGTCAATGTACGCAGTCGGCTCGCGTACCCTCACAGCGTGCGAAGACGCGTGCTCGTCCTCAACGCGGGCTCGTCCTCCCTCAAGGCCAGCGTGCTTGACGGCGACGCGACGGACGCGGTGGCGCGAGCCGACGTGTCCGGCGCCATCGCCGCGGGCGGCGAGGAGGCCGCGGTGCGGCGCGCGCTGGAAACGCTCGCCGCGCAGGGCGTCGAGACGGAATCGGTCGAAGCGGTCGGCCACCGCGTCGTTCACGGTGGTGACCGGTTCGTTCGTCCGACCGTCGTCGATGACAACGTGCTCCAAGCGATCGAGGAGCTTGCGCCGCTCGCGCCACTGCACAATCCGATCGCCGCTCGTGTCATCCGCGCGGCGCGGTCGGCGCTGCCCGGGCGACCACAAGTCGCGGTGTTCGATACGGCATTCCACGCGACGCTCCCGCCAGAGGAGTTCGTGTACGCGCTGCCATATGAATGGCATAGCGAGTGGGGCTATCGCCGTTTCGGCTTCCACGGCATCTCGGTGCGGTGGGCCATCGGGCGCGCGACGGAGCTCCTCGACGTCGATCCCGCCGACTTCGGTGTGGTCGTCGCGCACCTTGGCGCCGGCTGCTCGGTCACCGCGGTCCGGGACGGCGAGTCGGTGTACACGTCGATGGGAATGACCCCGCTCGAGGGCCTCGTCATGGCCACCCGAGCCGGATCGGTGGATCCGGGCGTCCTCGTCGCGGCGCAGCGCGATCACCGGCTCGACGCCGATGCGATCGCTGACACGCTGGAGCGCCGATCGGGTCTGCTCGGCGTCTCGGGCCGAAGCGGTGACGTGCGCGTGCTCATCGCCGCCGAGCCGACCGACGAACGCGCGGCGCTCGCGCTCGCGCTCTTCGTGCGCAGCGTCGCCGCCGGCATCGCAGCGGCCGCGACCGCATTACCGCGCCTCGATGCGGTCGTGTTCACCGGTGGGATCGGCGAGCACTCCGGCCTAATGCGCGCGCGTATCGCGCGCCGCCTTGGGCCGCTCGGTGTGCCGGCGTTGTCGTCGTCGTCCCAGGACGACGACGCCGTGCTCGCGCGCGGCACCGTCGCGGCCCTTCGCGTCGCCGCCCGCGAAGACGTCATCGTCGCGCGCGATGTCCGTCAGGCGATCACCTGACAGAGGACGGGCGACAAGTGGTCGCCGGAGCGACAAGGGACTCTCGAATCCCACTCCCGCACGGCGACGATCGGATGCGGGATCCGCATCGGAGGTGCCGGGTGTCGTGGCAGCTGTTCATTCCGATCGTGCTCTTCGCGATCGTCATCGTCGCCGTCGTCGCCCTGACCGCGGTCCGCGAGGTGCCGAATTCTCGCGGACCATCGGAAACGTGACCGCCGGCGCCGTTACGCGCCGGCGGTCGGATGAGAGAGCTCGCTATGCGAGCGTTGTCTCTGGTCCTTCGACCACGCGTGCGACGCCCTCGAAGATCGCGCCGATGACGAGTCCGCCGATCACGGCGGGGACGATGAGCAGGCCGTCGAACTGCGGGCCGAGGTCCGTGAGACCCGTGAACCACTGCGTCCACGTGATCTCGCTGGCCAGCCAACCACCGACCGCTGCGCCCACGCCGGTGATGAGCCACTCGTACGGTGTCTTCGGCTTGAGGAACATCTGCACCAGGAAGCCGAGGACGAGAGCCGTGACGATGACGACCGCGAACGCGCCGATTCCCATATCGAGCTGCATCTTGCTGCTCCTTTCTGAGTGGAGCATGGTTCCGGGCGGGGTCCACGGATAGCAGTTCAGACCGTCTCGGCTGTCAGGTAGACGCCCGTTTCGTGTGTAGAGCGGACCAGCCGCGAGAGCGAGCTCGAGCGGCTTCGCTCTAGTAACGCGGCCGGCGCTTGGCCATATACGCGGCGGCTTCGGCGCGGCGTGCCAGCCCCAGCTTGTCGAGGATGCGACTGACATAGTTCTTCACGGTCTTCTCCGACAGGAAGAGGACCTCGCCGATCTCGCGGTTCGTCTTCCCTTCCGCCAGCTGCTCGAGGACCTTGCGCTCCTGTTCCGTCAACGAGGCGAACGCGGGATCCTGGTCGTCGCCGCCGCGGCGGACGCGCTCCAGGACCTTTCCGGTCACGTCGGGGTCGAGCAAGGACCGTCCAGCGGCGACCGACGTGATCGCGTCGATCACCGCCTGGCCTCGCGTCTGCTTCAGGAGATACCCCGCGGCACCGGCAACGATCGAGGCGAACAACGCTTCGTCATCGGCGTACGACGTGAGCATGATGACCTTGGTCTCGGGCCGAGCCTCGCGGATCGTCCGGCAGGCTTCCACGCCGCTGCCGTCGGGGAGCCGAACGTCCATGACGATCACGTCTGGCTTCGCGCGCGCCGCGACTTCGATGGCTTCCTTCGTCGTTGCCGCTTCGCCGACCACGACCATGCCCTGTTGGCGGCCGAGGAGCGTGCGCAAGCCTTCGCGGACGACCTCGTGGTCATCGACGAGCATCACGCGGACCTGCGACTCGCTCATCTGTACGAAGACTAGCGCCTCGACGCTGTCGATGGTTCGACGGCGCGATGACCCCTACACGCTCTGTGACCTTCGGCCTCGCGGCGGGTGGCCAACGGCAATCGCGGCATCTCGCCCGGAGTGAGAGCATCGACGCGTCCGAGGGGTCTGCCAAGGGATCGCGATCAGAGATCCCATCAAAGGTCGCGAAACTGGGAGCGTCATCAAAACGACCCGCGATCGAAAGGCGATCGGGGATCGGCTCCGACGCTCGGAGGCGTTAGAAAGTCTCCGACGAATGGCAGATCGCTCGGCACATCGTCTCGCTCGCGAAGCGCACCGATCGCGCTGCTCGCGGCGTTCGCCGTCGGTCGGCGCGCCGTCGTCCGCGTGTACCGAATCGATCCGAGCCGTGGAGGAGTGACATGAACGTCCTCAACGACCGCCGGACGTTCGCCGGCCTGATCCTCATCGTCATCGGTCTGGCTGTCCTCGCGCAACAGTGGCTCGCGATCACTGACGCGATCGTCATCGCGTCGATCGGGATCGTGTTCCTTCTCGCGTACGCATTCACCCGGCGCTACGGCTTCCTCGTGCCGGGAATGATCCTCAGCGCCGGGTCAGTGGGCGTCTGGCTGCAGGACTCGGGGTATGACGAGGCGGGCGGACTGATCGCGATCGCGTTCGCCCTCGGCTTCCTCGGGGTCTACCTCATCGACGCTTTCGTCCGAGATGGCTCGCGCTGGTGGCCTCTGATCCCCGGGACGATCCTGGCGCTCATCGGCGCGGACGCGCTCGTCCGGAATACCGTGGCCACCGACGTGGTCGCGCGTCTCTCGCCCCTGGTCCTCGTGGTCGCGGGTGTGATCATCCTGGTCGCCGCGTGGCGCCGCACTCCCGTTCACACGCCGCAGTAGCGGTCCGCGCGAACACCATTCCGGGAATCCAGCGTCGCTCGAGTGGGGCGGGACCGGATGCAGGAGTCGCGATCGGCCTTACAGGCGACCCTCGCTCGCGCGCCTACGCTGCGGCTGCGAAAGATCCGCGTATCAAGGAGGCTGACATGACACTCGCCCCATTCAGGCCACTTCGTGACTTCGTTTCTCTGCGCGACGCCATGGACACATTGTTCGAAGAGAGCTTCATCCCGACACTGATGACGCCGGACGGCGGCCGAGAGACCTTCTCCGCCGATCTCTACGAGAAGGACGACATGTTCGTGATCAAGGCCGCTCTTCCCGGCATGAAGGCCGAGCACGTCAAGATCGACGCCACGGCGAACGCCATCACGATCGCCGGCGAGTACAAGCGCGACGAAGAGGTGAAGAAGGAGTCGTACATCCGCCGCGAGCGCCGCTACGGCAGCTTCTACCGCTCGTTCACTCTGCCCGTGGAGATCGACGCGGCGAAGACCGAGGCGTCGTTCGAGAACGGCGTCCTGACGGTGAAGCTACCGAAGGCTGAGCTCGCCAAGCCGAAGCACATCGCGGTGAAAGCGGTCGCGTCCAAGTAAGTTCCAAACTGGCTCGACCCGGGGCGTCGTCGTCGGACGTGCGCCTCGGGTCGGGTCAAAGGCGCACGGCGATGCGTCCGGTCAGAGCTAGCAGGGTGTGCGCTCAACGAAGGGGACTGCCCGACAGGAGAACGTGACATAGGAGCGGCGGCTGGCCGCCCTTTGGACCCTTTCCGCCGACCGGCCCACGGCGCACGATCCCCACGTGACAGCGCGCGAACCGACGATCATCGTCGCGACCGATGGCTCGCCTGCGGCGGCGCGCGCCGTTGCGCTGACCGCATCGCTCCGCTGGCCGCCGGGCACGTCCATCCACGTGATCCGCGCCGACGAGCCAGTCGCCGTCGATCTCGATCTCCCGCGGGCGGCGTATGAGGCGCTTCATGCCGACATCCGCGCCGAGACGGAGAAGCATCTGATGGTCGTTTCGCGGCAGCTCGCGGGGTCCGGTCGCAGGGTGGAGACCGTGGCTGTCAGCGGCCGGCCTGCGAGCGCGATCGTCACACTGGCCGAGCACACCCACGCCGATCTCGTCATCGTGGGCAGTCGCGGACGCGGTCCGATCGCCTCGATGCTCCTTGGCTCGGTCGCGGCGGAGGTCGTCGATCACGCGCCGTGCCCGGTGCTGGTCGCGCGCACGGAGCGTGTCGAACGTTTCCTGGTCGCGGACGACGGGATGCTTGATACGAGCGGCGCCACGCGCATGGTGACCACGTGGCCGCCGTTCCAGGGACTCGACGCGCGCGTGGTCAGCGTCGTGCCCAGCGGTGATGAAGAAGTGCGTGTCGGCGCCCCGCAGCACGCCGCGGCGAGCGAGGCATACGCCAGAAGCATCGATGAACAGCGCTCGACGCATCAGTTCGTCGCGCACGGGACCGCGGTGCGCCTGTCGGACGCCGGCGTTCCTGCGCGCTCCGAGGTGCGGTCGGGTGACGTCGCCGAGCAGATCATCACGGCGGCCATCGAGTCCGATCCGGTCGTGGACCGTCGGCGTGGTTCGGACCGCGTAGCGACGGCAGTCCCAGTCGGCTACCGGTGGCAGCCGGCTTTCAGGAGTG
>Ga0075419_10003192_pt1 | contig 10487 bp, 10 predicted proteins | sample SoiMetdeltSBSDD3_FD_76900 | JGI IMG/M metagenome (GOLD analysis project Ga0075419, IMG submission 76900) | Bulk soil microbial communities from a Populus tree surrounding site in Tennessee, USA - Soil MetaG P. deltoides SBSDD3 | ecosystem: Environmental > Terrestrial > Soil > Tree plantation... | reverse complement strand
CTACGAGTCCCGCGGAGGCCGCGCCAGCGCCACCCTCACCACCACCTTCGACCTCACCGGCGTAGACGAGGTAGACCTCCTGGAACGCCCCCTCTCCGCCCGCGACCGCTCCGCCAACACCATCCCCCTCACCCTTCGCCCCTTCCAGATCCTCACCCTCCGCCTCCGCCGCTGACCCCTTCCGTTCATCGGGCCCTTGTGACTCGGCGTGTCGCCGTTCGTCGGGCCCTTGTGACCAAACCGCGGCGGTCATTCGCCCTGTGCCATCACGCCCGCGTCATGGCCCGTGCGGACGAACGACGCGGGCAGGTTGGTCACAAGGGCCCGATGAGTGACGACACGCCGGGTCACAAGGGCCCGATGAACGGGTATGGGTGTTCACCTTGGCGACGTAGCGTTGGCGGGGTGACACCGATCGAGCGGACGCCGTTGCTGGACGCGCGGACCTTGGACCGGGAGACGGCGCGCGGGTTGCCGCCGGGGCCGCGGTGGCCGATGGCGGTGCAGACGGCGATCTTCGCGAACCACCGCAAGTGGCTGTTCCCGCGGCTGCGGCAGCGGTACGGCGACGTGTTCACGGTCCGGCTGGTCCCCGGCGGGCGGGTGGTGGTCGTACTCTCGCGCCCGGACCACATCCGCGAGGTGTTCGCGGGTCCGGCGAACGTGCTGCACACCGGCGAGGGCAACACCGTGCTGGCCGCGATCATGGGTGAGAACTCGCTGCTGATCCTGGACGAGGACGACCACCTGCGGATGCGCAAGCAGCTGATGCCGGCGTTCCACGGGCAGGCCTTGCGGGGGTACCAGAACCTGGTCGCGGAGCTCGCCGACGCAGCGACAGCAGACTGGCCTGTCGGAATACCCTTCCGCCTGCACGACAGGATGCGGGCGCTGACGCTCGAGGTGATCCTGCAGGTCGTGTTCGGCGTCACCGATGAGCACCGGCTGGCCGAGCTGCGGCCGTTGGTAGGCAGAGTGGTCCGGGTCAACCCGGTGATCATGCTGGGCGCCTTCTACCCGCGGCTGCTGCGCTACCCGCCGTGGCGCCGGTACATCGGCATCCAGACCGAGCTGGACCGGATCCTGTACGACGAGATCGCCGCGCGCCGGGACAACGCGGATCTGGCCGAGCGCACCGACGTACTGTCCCGGCTGCTGCAGGCCGGCACCTGGACCGACGCCGAGCTGCGCGACCAGCTGGTCACGCTGCTGCTGGCCGGGCACGAGACGACGGCGACCTCACTCGCCTGGGCGTTTCACGAGCTCGCCCGTCGGCCGGACCTTCTGCGCAAGGCGCAGGCCGCCGCGGACACCGGCGACCACGCGTACCTGGACGCGATCGGCAAGGAGTCGCTCCGCCGGCGGCCGGTGATCTACCAGGTCGGGCGGCGGCTGACCGCGTCGTACCAGGTCGCGGGCTACACGCTGCCGCGCGGCACCACGGTGATGCCGGCGATCGGGCTGGTGCACGCCGACCCGGAGCAGTACCCGGACCCCGACGACTTCCGGCCGGAACGGTTCCTCGGCGACCACCCGGTGCCGCCGTCCAGCTGGATCCCGTTCGGTGGCGGCACCCGGCGCTGCCTGGGTGCGGGGTTCTCGCTGATGGAGGGCACCGAGGTGCTGCGGGCGGTGCTCTGCCGGTACGACGTCCGGCCGCGCCGGTACGAGCCGGAGCCGGCCCGGGCGCTCAACGTCACGCAGGTGCCGGCCCGCGGCTGCGAGGTGCTGGTCAGTCCTCGTCGATGACGAAGTCCTCGTCCTCGACCACGTGCACGGCGGCCTCCTCGGCACTCGCCGCGGCGCCGTCGATACCGATGTCCTCGGCCACGAGATCCTTCTCGTCGTCCTCGCTCAGACCCTGGTCGGGGGCGACCAGCCGGCCGGAACGGTCGGACCCGACCTCCGGACCGCCGACGTTCTCGCCGTCCACGGCGTACGGGTCGACGTCCGGGACCTCCTGCCGGAGCCGCTGGTCGAGGGACTCACCCTGCAACGCCTCGTCGGCGGTGTTGCCGTAGCCCTCCCCGGCCGACCACTTCTCCGGCGGTGAGTACCCCTCGTCCAGAAGGTCGCCCACCCCGCGGTCGTCGAGCGTGTCCCCGGGCTGCAGCTGGTTCTCGTCGTCGACGCTGTAGTCGCCGTAGCCCTCGCGGCTGTTCTCGGTCATACCGCAACCCTTGCCGCCCCGCGCCCGATGAGCAAGCCGGGATGATGTCCCCTGTGGACCCGGTCAGGTTGACGCTGGAACAGATCCGCGAGCTGCGCGACGACATCGCGCCGCAGGCGGCCCGCCGGTCGCGGGCGTCGGTACGACGCCGGCTCGGCCGGCTGCGCGAGCTCGGCTTCTTCGTGGTGCAGTGTGCGCTCGCCGCCGGTATCGCTTGGTGGCTGGCCAGCACCGTGCTCGGTCATCCGATGCCGTTCTTCGCGCCGGTGGCGGCGATAATCTGTCTCGGATTCAGCTTCGGCCAGCGGCTGCGGCGGGTGGCCGAGGTGATGGTCGGGGTGGCGGTCGGGGTCGGTGTCGGCGACGCGTTCGTGAGCCTGTTCGGCACAGGCGTCTGGCAGATCGTGCTGGTGGTCGCATTGGCGATGAGCCTCGCGATCCTCGTCGGTGCCGGCGGGCTGATGGCGACGCAGGCAGGGATCCAGGCCGCGATGGTGACGACGCTGCTGCCCGATCCGGGCGCCGGGGTGAGCCGCTGGCTGGACGCGGTGGCCGGCGGCGCGGTGGCGCTCGCGGCGGCGACGATCGCGCCCGTGGCGCCGATCCGCAAGCCGCGGCAGCAGGCTGCCGAGGTACTGCGCGAGCTGGCCGCGATCCTCAAAGCCACGGCCCGCAGCCTGCGCCACCACGACGCCGAGGCCGCGACCGAGGCGCTGCACCGGGCGCGGGACAGCGAGGCGATGCTGGACACGCTGCGCAAGGCTGCCGCGGAAGGCGTCGCGGTGGTCCGGATGTCACCGTTCCGGCGGCAGCACCGCGGCCGGGTCGAGCAGATCGCCGACCTGGTGGTCCCGCTGGACCGGGCGATCCGCAACGTTCGGGTACTGGTCCGGCGCGCGGCGGTGTCGATCTGGAGGGGCGAGCCGATGCCTTCGTCGTACCCGGAGCTGCTCGACGACCTGGCGATCGGCGCCCGGCTGCTCGCCGACTCGCTGTTCGAGCCGGCCGCGGCGGACACGGCGCGCCGGGTGCTCGCCGAGCTCGGCGTCCGGACCGCGGAGATCCCCGCGGCCTCGCTGTCGTCGATGGTGCTGCTGGGTCAGGTACGGTCCACGATCGTCGACCTGCTCACCCTCACCGGACTCTCGTACGACGACGCCCGCGAGCTGGTCCCGCTGCGTGCGGACGGCCTGGACGAATCGTGAGTCCGCGTCATGGACCGTGGGGACCGCGTCCGCCAAGAGCAGGACGGCGATCAGTAGCGGAACTTCTGCGTTGCCGAACCGTTGCAGGTGGCAAGCGTCACGGGCTCGCCGCGGTTCTTGCCGGGCGCCGACAGGCAGATCGTGGTGTTCTTCTTCGACCGGATCGTGCCGTCGGCCCAGACCTGCCACTTCTGGGCCGGGTCGGTCGTGCTGCACACGTCCGTGCGCAACCTGACGCCCGCCTGGATCCAGCCGTACGGCACGTCGGCGCACATCCCGATCGCCCGGAAGGTGCCGTCGGCCGGGTGCGTCCAGCGCTGCGGCGGCGAGCCGTTGCAGTCCCACAATTGGATGGTCGTGCCCGGCGTTGTCGAGCCGTGGTCGACGTCCATGCAGCGGCTGCCCGGCCCGGACACGGTGAGCCGCACCGGTGCCGGCGCCGCCGGAGCGGTCGCGGTGAGCTTGACCATCTTCGCCACCGTCGGCACGCCTTGCGGGTTGACGCCGAACAGCATGTAGTAGCCGGGCGGCGCCTGGTTGACGTTCGCCGGCGACCGCAGCGTGATCGTGTTGCCGCTGCGAGCCATCACGGTGAGCGGCACGTACCGCTGGCTCTGGTCGTCGCCGTGCGTCGGCGCTCCGAGCCCGACCAGGCCGAACCTGCTGATCGACGAGGTCGACGCCTTGCTGACGTTGAAGTTCGCGTTGTACGCCGTGCTGGCGGGAGCGGTGGCGATCACCGGCCGGGTGGCGGGAGTGCCGTTCGCGTTGTAGAGGTACGGCGCGCTGAAGTACTCGACGTTCTTCTCCAGGTACCCCACCCGCTGGCACTCCGCACAGATCCCGCCGCCACCGGTCATCACCCGGCCGTCCGGGAGCAGGATCGCGGTCGAGTGGTACTGCCGGATCCGGTTCGCCGCCGCCAGCGTGCGCCACGTGCCGGCGGTGGCGTCGTACAGCTCGGCGGCGAACACCGCGTTCACCAGGTCGACGGTGCTGTTGGTCGCGCCGGAGCTCTCGCCGCCGGTCGCCAGTACATTGCCGTCCGCAAGAATCGTGAGATTGAACTGCCGGCGGGCCAGTGCCATCGAGCCGGTGGCAGTGGCCCGCGGCGCGCCGGTGCCGTTGGAGTCAACCACCACAGCGGTCCGGGTCGGCACCTTCTGCTTGCCGTCCTCGTTGATCACCCCGCCGCCGGCGACCAGCGTCCTGCCGACCCGGAACGTGGCGAAGCTGGAGTAGTCCCGGTTGATCGCATCCCGGGTCGAGGTGGCGACCTGCGCGCCGGCGCCGCTGGTGCGCAGCGTCCGCATCAGCGGGGCGGGCCCGACCATGTCCACGTAGCCGTTCGGCCGCACCGTGAGCAACGGGTACAGCCGGCTGGATGGGGTGGTGAACCCGGTGAGCAGTCGCACCCACTTGTTGGTCTGGTACACCTCGGCCGTCTCCGGCCCGCCGCCCAGGATCAGCGCCTCCTGGTTCGGCAGTGCCGTCACCGACGGGTACCACCGCTCGGCGGCCATGTCCGGCCCGCGCCGCCAGGTCTCCGTGCGCCAGTCGAACAGGTGCGTCTGGCGCAGCCCGTTCAGCGCCTTGTTCCGGTTGCCGCCGGCAACGAGCACGGTGCCGTCGGACAGCTGCGCGTAGCCGGCGCAGAAGATGTTGTAACCCTGCACGTCGACCCGCTTGCTGGTGTTCGTCCTCGGGTCCCAGACCGCGGCCCGGGTCGAGGAGTGGTTGTCGTACGACTCGGCCGGCCCGTCGCCGACGGAGTCCCACATCAGCACCTTGCCGTTCGGCAGCATCGCGGTGAAGACCGGCACCACCGGGGTGTTCCACGCCTTGCCCCAGCCACCGCTCACGGCCGGGTCCGCCGCGGCCGCGATGCTGTCCGCCCTGGCCTGCGCCTGCGGGGCCCGGCGGCCGGGTCGCTGCCCGGTCTGCTGGGCGATCTGGTCCGCGCGGGTTTTGGCGGCCGCCTCGATCTGCTTCATCGGTACGCCGGCCAGATCCTGCGCGGCGTGCTCCGCGGCGGCCGCCTCGCTGCTCTCCGTCGGAGTGCCCGGGCCCGGCGTCGTACCCGGGTCCTCGTGTGCGGCGGCCGGCACGGAGGCGACGATCGCGACCGAGACGACGGCAACGACGGCAACGGTCGCGCGGAGGCGCGACAGCGCGGACTGCATGGCGGCTCCCCCCTGCGGAGCAAGGCGATCGTAGGGCAGACGATGCCCCGTCAGCGTGCCCTATGCAGGGGGCACTAGGTCAATCTCCTGCCGATCACAATATGCGACCGTTACTGATAGCTAGCACTTGATCACAGCACGGTGATCTTGGTGGTCACCGAGTTGGCGATGAAGCACTCCTGGTGGGACAGGTGGTGCATCTTGTCCAGCGTTGCGTCATCCGGCGCCTGGCCGGCGAACACGATCCGCGGCGCCAGCGTGACCTCGGTGATCGCCAGCCGGCCGTCAGCGTTCTTCGCCATCACGCCGACCGCGTGGTCGTCGTACGAGTCGACCACCAGTCGCTTCTTCGCCGCGATCGCGAGGAACGTGAGCATGTGACACGACGAGAGTGCGGCGACGAACGCCTCCTCGGGATCGACTGCCGCGTCACTGCCCAGGAAGGCCGGGTTCGCGGATGCCTTCACGGTCTCGCCACCGTCGAACGTCCAGGTGTGGTCGCGGCTGTAGCTGGGGTAGCTGAACTCGTGCTCGCCCCGGCTCCAGCTCACCTCGACGATGTGCTCCGACACACCCGCTCACCTCTCCAGTGGGCCGTCGCGACACTGCGGACCGGTCGCCTCCGGGTTGCAGCGTACAGCGCCGTCCCACGAGACGGCGTGACCCTGACCTTGCGCGGGTTCGTCCGGCGAGTGAACTGCTCAAACCGTCGCGGATCACCGAGAATGGAGACGTGAACCGCCCGCCCGCGCGCAGGGACTACACGTTGCGCCGCGTGCCCACCCAGGACCGCGCAAGTGTGCAGGTCGAACGCATCCTCGACGCCGCCTGCCTCGAGGTCACCGAACGCGGGTACGACGCGGCCTCGACCAGCACGATCGCCAGACGGGCCGGCATCGCCGTCGGCTCGGTCTACCGGTACTTCCCGGACAAGCGGGCGCTGATGCAGGCCGTCGAGCGCCGCAACCAGGCCCGGTACGGCGACGCCGTCCGGGAGCGGCTGGCGTCCGTCCGGGACTGGCACCAGGCCGTCGACGTCACGATGGACACGTTCCGCGAGATGCACCGAACCGACCCGGGCTTCCGGGCGGTGGCGATGAGCGGGCTCGGCGATCCCGACCTGGAGGCCCGGCCGGGCGAGTTCGACGACGCGCACGCGGTCGAGTTCGCCGCGCTGCTGACCGACCGGTTCGGCGCCCGCGACAGCGCCGAGTTCCGGCTCGCCGTCACCCTCGTCATCACGATGGGCGAGTCCGTGGCCCACCTCGCCGACCGCCTCCCCCAACCTGCCGCCACCCAAGCCCTCCAGTCCGGCCTGGCCGCCCTCTACACCGTCCTGTCCCCGCACTTCCCGCCCACGCCCACCACGTGACGATTGGACCCGAGTGTCGCGCGTGTTCGGGGCACCCTTGCTCGACCTGGCCTGAAACCTGGGTCCAGTCGTCACGCGTGTTCGGGGCCGGGGACGGAGAGGGGGTTGAAGGCGTAGGGGAGCTCGAGGCGGTGGGCGGACATCAGGTCGGCGTCGGCCAGGAGGTCGCGGGTGTTGCCGTCGGCAACGATCCGGCCGCCGTCCATGAGCAGGCTACGCTCGCAGAGCTGCAGCGCGTACGGCAGGTCGTGGGTGATCATCAGCAGGGTGACATCGAGGCCGGTCAGGATGTCCGCGAGCTCGCGCCGGCTGGCCGGGTCCAGGTTGCTGGAGGGCTCGTCCAGGACGAGCACGTCCGGCCGCATCGCCAGCACAGTCGCTACCGCGACCCGCCGGCGCTGGCCGAACGACAGGTGGTGCGGAGCGATGTCCGCATGGTCCTGCATGCCGACCGCGACCAGCGCCTCGTGCACCCGTTCGTCCAGCTCGGCGCCGCTCAGCCCGAGATTCGCCGGGCCGAATGCGACGTCGTCCCGCACCGTCGGCATGAACAGCTGGTCGTCAGGGTCCTGGAAGACCAGCCCGACCTTGCGCCGTACCTCAGCCAGGTGCTCGCGGTGCAGGTCGGAGCCGCTGATCCGGACCCGGCCCGTGCCCGCTCCCCCGGCGACCGAGCCGAGGATGCCGTTGAGGTGCAGTACCAACGTGGTCTTGCCCGCGCCGTTCGGACCGAGCAGCGCGACCCGCTCGCCGCGCTCGATCCGGAAGCTGACCCCGAACAACGCCTGCCGCCCGTCCGGGTAGGCGAAGGCGAGCCGTTCGATCTCGATCGCGGGCTTGCTCATCCGCCCACCACCCGGGCCGCGACCGCGACCAGCAGGGCGACGACCACCAGGCCGGCCCCGCGCCGCCACTCCGCAGCGGTGGCCTGCCGCCGGGCCATCGACGGCATCATGCCGGTGTACCCGCGAGCCAGCATCGCCAGGTGGACCCGTTCGCCGCGCTCGTAGCTGCGGACGAACAACGCGCCGGCCCCGGCCGCGACGGCGCGCAGGTGTCCGAGGCTGCCGCCGTCGTACCCGCGCGACTCCCGGGCCACCCGCATCCGCTGCAGGTCGCCGGATACCACGCTCACGTACCGGATCATGAAGGACAGGATCGCGACCAGCGTGCGCGGCAGCCGGAGCCGTTCCAGTCCGGTCAGCAGGTCGCGCGGCGAGGTACTCGCGGACAGCACGATCGCCGCGACGACGCCGAGCGTGCCCTTCACCAGCACGTTCCACGCGCCCAGCACGCCGGACTCCGACAAGGACACCCCGAGCACGTCCACTTGCGGCCCGGCCGCCACGAACGGCAGCAGCAGCGCGAACACCACGAACGGCGTCTCCACCGTCATCCGTCGCAGTACCGTTGCCGCCGGCAACTTCGCCGTCATGACCAGCGCCACCACGATCCCGGCGTACACCCCGAAGGCCCAGAATGCATGCGCAGGCGTGGACACCACGCAGATCACGAACCCGACCAGAGCCACGAGCTTGACCTGGGCGGGCAGCCGGTGCACCGGCGAGTCGACCGCGACGTACAGCCCGTCGCCGGCACCTCCGGTCATGCGCGGCTCGCGGGCTCCGGTTCGGAGGCACTTTCCGCACGCCTGCGGAGGCTGGCCAGCTTGGCGACCAGCAGGCCGACCCCGATCGTCACGAGGACGCCGATGATGCCGGCCAGCGCGCCGGAGACATGGCCGTTGCCGATCCCGCTGACGCCGTAGTCGGCGAGCTGGCTGCCCGCGACCGCGGACTCCTTCGCGGCCTCGCCGAAGCCGAGCTTCGCACCGACGAACTCCAGCCCGTCCGGGTTTGCGCTGGCGAACAGGCTCACTACGCCCGCGATCAGCAGCGTGATCGCGACGCCGGCGCCGAGGCTGCGCCCGGCCGGCTTGGCGGCCACCGGCCGGTCCGGGGACACCGTCGTGGTCCGGCCTTGGTCGTCGACCAGGACCAGGTCGGCCTGCAGGTGCCGCGCGACGTACACGAGGTCGGGCCGGGTGGCGACCACGGCACTCAGCACCGCGGCGGTGATGACGGCCTCACCGATCCCGATCAGCACGTGCCAGCCGACCATCGCCGCGGCCAGTCTGCCGATGCTGAGGTCGACTGCGCCGCCGGCGGCGTACAAACCGGTGAACGCGAGCGCGGCGATCGGCACCGAGACCAGGGCACCGACCGCGGCCGCCGGTACAACGCTGCCGAGCCGCTTCGGCATGGCCCGGAGCAGTCCGCGGGTGACCAGGAAGCCGACCAGCACGGTGACCGCACCCATCAGCGTGATGTTGGTGCCGAGCGCGGTCAGGCCCCCGTCGGCGAACAGCAGGCCCTGCACGAGCAGAACGACGGACATCACCAGCAGACCGGTCCACGGCCCGACCAGCGCGGCCGCGAGCGCGCCGCCGAGCAGGTGACCGCTGGTCCCGGCACCGACCGGAAAGTTCACCATCTGTACCGCGAACACGAACGCTGCCGTCAGGCCGGCCAGCGCCGGGCCGCTCTCGCGGACCTCGCGGCTGGCGCGCTGCAGGCTGATCCCGACCACGCCTGCGGCGATGGCGCCGGTCGCGAGCGAGGTCGGTGCGTTCAGGAACCCGTCGGGTACGTGCATGCTTTCAAGTATTTAGTTAATGCGATCGAGTTGCAAGAAGCGTCCTGTGACCGAGCGCACGCAGCGCGTCAGGCCGACCGGCGGACCGCATCCAGATAGGCGGCGATCGCGTCCCGGTTCCGGGCCAGGCAACGGGTCCGGGAGTCCAGCAGCTCGTGGTACCGCTCGAGGTCGGCGATCAGCTCCGGGCTGGCGTCCTCGATGTGGATCGTGCTGGGGTCGCTGAGACACGGCAGGATCTCGCGGATGATCCTGGTCGGCAGTCCGGCGTCGAGCAGGCCGCGGATCTGCACCACCCGGTCGACCAGGTGTTCGGGGTAGTCGCGGTACCCGTTCGGCGTGCGGTCCGGGTCGAGCAGCCCCTGCTCCTCGTAGTAGCGCAGCATCCGGGTCGGCACGTCGGTCCGCGCGGCCAGCTCACCGATCTTCACGCGATCTCCCTTCCCTTCACACAAGTGTCAACGTTCGACGATGGGATATATGCCCGTCGAAACACCGCCCGCGCCGGTCGCCGTACGCCGGTCCGCCACCCTCGCCGTTCTGTCGGTGGCCCAGTTCCTGATCGCGCTCGACTACGCGATCGTCTACATAGCACTGCCGAGCATCGGCAGCGACCTGCACCTGAGCCCCGCACACGTGCAGTGGGTGGTGAGCGCGTACGCCGTGCTGTTCGCCGGGTTCCTCGTCGCCGGCGGGCGGCTGTCGGACCGGGTCGGCGCGAAGCGGCTGTTCGTGTGGTCTGTGGTCGGCTTCGGGCTTGCGAGCGCGGCCGGCGGTGTGGCCGGTGACGGTTCGGTGCTGCTGGCGGCGCGCGGGGTGCAAGGTCTGTGCGCCGCGATGCTGCAGCCGGCCGTGCTCGGGTTGATCGCGACCACGTTCCCGGCCGGTCCGGCGCGGAACCG
>Ga0075419_10003191_pt1 | contig 10490 bp, 8 predicted proteins | sample SoiMetdeltSBSDD3_FD_76900 | JGI IMG/M metagenome (GOLD analysis project Ga0075419, IMG submission 76900) | Bulk soil microbial communities from a Populus tree surrounding site in Tennessee, USA - Soil MetaG P. deltoides SBSDD3 | ecosystem: Environmental > Terrestrial > Soil > Tree plantation... | reverse complement strand
TACCTTTCGTTGAGCAGCTTCAACAGATCCGTGCTGATCTGATCCGCATCACCTGCTGAAAGCACAAGAACAACATCACCGGCTTGAAGATTCTTGTAAAGGTACTTCGTCACCTCCGGCATGCTCTTTATATAACGCGCCGAAAGATGAGGCATGGTACTGACGATCTCAGCCGAGGTGAAATCCTGTTTCGGTTCGCGGGCTGCATATACTTCGGTGACAATAACTTCATTCGCATCCTTGAAAGCACGAGCAAATTCAAGAAAGAGCGTTTGTGTGCGCGAATACGTGTGCGGCTGCCAGACGGCCCAGATCCGACGTTCGGGATAGCGCGCACGCGCACCAGCCAGAGTTGCTTTGATCTCGGTGGGATGATGAGCGTAGTCATCAATGATGCTGATGCCATCCACCTCACCGCGCAACTGGAAGCGCCGCGCCGTGCCTGTGAACTCGCCGAGCGCCTTTACTGCTTTTTCGCTGGATAGACCAAGCACGTCAATGGTTGCAAGAACTGCCAGCGCATTGCGTACATTGTGCTCACCGGGAACTTGAAGAGAAACCTCAATCGTCTCTGGACCTTTACTACCCAGGTTCGATGACACAACGAAATCAAAACCACCGCGATAGTTGGGTTTTAGTCTGCTTGCCTGCACCCAGTTCGGGCTATTGATTGTCATCTCTCCCTGCACACTATAGGAAACAACATTCTTTCCCTGTTTGCGCACATGCGTAATCAAAGCTGCCGCGCCAACATCTTCGGCGCAAGCAATCAGTGTGCCATCTGGGGGCAGAAGATCAACAAACATTTCAAAAGCCGAATAGGTCGACTCAAGAGTCGGGAAGAAATCCGGGTGATCGTGCTCAACGCTTGTCACCACGGCGATCTGCGGTTTAAGCCCTAAAAACATATTGTCGTACTCATCAGCCTCAATGACGAACAATCTGCCTTTGCCTGCACGTGCATTGACACCGAGATTGTTCATCACACTGCCAACAATAAAAGATGGTTCGCGACCAAGTTCATGCAACACCCAGGCAGTCATTGCTGTTGTCGTTGTCTTTCCGTGTGTACCGGCAATGGCGATGCCTGTTTTATCGGACATCAATTGACCCAGGAAATCGGCGCGTTTGTAGACAGGGATTCCTGTACGCTTCGCCGCTCGGATCTCGACATTATCCTCAGTGATTGCAGAGGACCTCACAACCCAATCTGCTCCGGCTAAATTGCGCGGGTGATGCCCGATGTAAACTTTTGCGCCAACTTTGCGGACTTCATCGGCAAAGGGAGTCAGTGTGCGATCAGAGCCGCTCACCGTGTATCCGCTCTCCAGAAGGAGGCGGGCGATGGCGGAAAGACCGCTTCCCCCGATGCCAATGAAATGGACGTGTGTCATTTCAGTAAATTAGTTTCCTGTCTAGATATAAACCACAAGAACAAATACAAACGCCAGGATAATAGCGAAATAGATTCCTGGTTCGCCCAGCAGTGTCGGCGGCATATACTGCATCATCTGGTTCACTGTTGCCACCAAATTAGGCTCAGCCGGTTTACTAATAACATCTGGGAACGGATAATCTGCAAGATGCATATAGTACAAGATACTGCCCGCTACCAAGTAGCCGTTAATTCCTCCAAGAAACGCGCCAAAGAGTGTATCCTGCAAACGCTCGCTGCGGGCCCGGGCTGCCAGATGCGGAATATTGATCACGGTTTGATAACCGAAATACACCAACACCAAAAGGACAATCGTCCGCACCCAGAAGAGGGATACGTCTGTTTCAGCGAGGTCGCGCGCGATCGGAATGTATTTACGGATCACATGGTTAAGCGCCAGAGCAAGAATAACGCTGAAGGAAACCAGTAGTTCCTTTGCCCAGCCGCGCATCCAGCCCACCAGTGCAAAGAGAATAACGTACATCCAAAAGAGATAAACAATGCTCATCATAGGCTTTATTCTCCAGCCAGTTCGATCAGTGCACTGGCAATCTTCTCGGCAGCCCGGGGATGTGATAACTCAAACATTGCGGCTCGCATTGCTTTCAGTTTGTTTGGGTTTTCCATCAGAACGTTTAACGTAACAAATAAATCGTCGTTCAGACGATGATCTTCCAAAATGATTGCCGCGCCTCGCCGCGTAAGATAATCTGCATTCACTTTTTGGTATCGCCATGCGTGTGGATATGGCACGAGAATGGCGGGCAGCCCAAATAAAGGATATTCACCCAAACAGGATGCGCCTGCACGCGATACAACGATGTCCGCTGCAGCTAATGCAGCACCCATATCATGCAGATATGGCAAGGCATGATAACGGGAGGCAAGTCCCGTTGGCAATTCTTCGCGTGTATTATTGATGACCGGCAAGTCCTGTTCACCAGACAAATGTATGATCTCGAACTTCTCCAACAGTTCTCGCAGGATATTCAAAACAGCCATATTGATTGAATGAGCACCAAGGCTCCCACCGAAGACCAAAAGGACAGGAGCTTCGCCAGAGATGCCAAGGTGCTGATTTGCGGTTTGGCGGTTCCAAAGTGCGAGGTCCGCGCGAAGTGGATAACCCACTTCGATAACCTGTTTCCTGAAATATTTTTGCGACTCATCTGTTGTCACTGCAATTGCATCTGCAAATCTGGCAAGAGATTTAAGAGCCATGCCAGGCTCGATATCAGGCACATAAAGAAGGGTAGGAATTGAGTTTCCGGCTAATGCGACCGGAACAGCCACATACCCACCGGTAAAGAACATTACATCCGGTTGGAACTCTTTCAAGATGCGGCGCGCTGCCAGGACGCCACGTCCAAGCATCGTGAGGTTGCGCGGCAAGGTAGCCAAACCGACACCATGCAAACCCGCGGCAGGAACACTGCGGAAGGATATACCCTGGCGTTTCACCAGCGATTCCTCTATACCGCCTAGGCTGCCCACCCACAGCGCGTCCATATTTGGTACCTTAGCCGCGAGCGCGCTGTGAACGGCGAGGGCGGGATACACTCCGCCTCCCGTTCCCCCGGCGCATATCAATAACCGCACCGAATGACCTCCATTCATTTTTTTCTTTCTTGGCACCCTCACCACTCTGACGTGAGATGTTCAACATAATACCAATTGCACACATAGTAGAAATTAAATTGGAACCACCCGCGCTAATAAAAGGTAATGCATTCCCTGCAAAAGGCATGAGTCCTACCATCACTGCCATATTGATTAGCGCTTCAATGCCGATCCAGAATGTCACACCGGCGGCAAGAAGAGTACCTAGCATGTCGGGGGCGCGGCGGGCAATGACAAGTCCGCGCCAGATGAGCGCGGCATACAAACACATCAGCAAAACAGATCCAAATAGACCAAGTTCCTCTGCAACCACTGCAAAGATACTATCTGTAGGTGCAAATGGTAACCCGGTTAGCTTTGTATCCGCTTGCCCCAACCCCACACCGAAAACTCCGCCTTTGACAATCGCCTCAAACGAGCGCTGGACATGATACGATGCATGAGTCGGATCCTGCAAGCCAGCGAGGAACGAAGTAACGCGATCCTGTCCGGTCGCGCTGACCTGGACAACAGTCCATGCCATGAGAATGGCCGCGATCAACAAAAACACGATTTGTTTTATATCGGCCCCTGCCAGGAAGAATAACAAACCTCCCAAAATCATCACTGTGGCAACAGCGCTCAAATCTGGTTGAAGATAGATCAAACCACCAACAATTCCAAGGATCACCCCCAGTGGAATCAACCCCAGGCTTATATCATGCAAGTATTGACGCTTTGCATATAACCAGACGGAGAGATAAATTACTGTCACCAGTTTTGCAACTTCAGAGGGCTGGTAAGAACCATCATATAAAGTGCGGGAAGCGCCCAACCGAAGTTCATTAATGAACAGAACGATGATCAACAAACCGATAATCCCAAGCATAGCGAACACGATCAGCCTGCGCCAATGGTGATAATCAAAGTACGAAAGCGAGAATGAAAGGATGATCCCCAATCCCAGCCACCTCACCTGACGCATAAACATATAGGACGAGGTACCATACTCATTAAAAGAGAAATCAAATGAGGCAGAGTACAGCATGATCAAGCCGAACACCACCAGCGCAACCACAGTCAGCACCAGGAGCATATCTGTGCCTCGCGCCCCTCTGGTGGGACCTCTGAACGGCCAGAAACCCGAGCGATTATTTACGAAAGTTCTTGTACCCATGTTCTAAAATATTCTCCGCGTTCTGCAAAATCCTTGAACTCATCGAAACTTGTGCCGCCCGGTGACAGCAGAACGACATCACCATGCTCAGCAACATTCGCCGCTTTGAGGACAGCCTCACGTAAATGATCTGCGTATGTGAGGGTGAAACGCTTCTCGCGAAGCCCTAGGCTGTTTACTGTTTTCTGGATTTTTTCCGCCGCCTCACCAAATAGCACCACGTGATCGACGCGTTCATTGATTAGTTGTATCAAATCTTCCCAAGGAAGATCCTTATCACGACCGCCCAACATTAAAACAATCGGTTCATCAAATGCACGGATCGCAGCCATGCTCCGCTCCGGGGCCGTGGCAATCGAATCGTTATACCAACATACACCGCGTAATTCACGGACAAACTCCAAACGATGGGGCACGCCGCGGAAATCCTTCACCGCCTGGATCATCGGATCAGGAGGGAACCCCGCTACATGACCAACTGTAAAAGCCGCAAGGACATTTGAAATGTTATGGTCGCCGCGTAACCAGATTTTGCTACGTGACATCAAAGGCAGGAGCAAATTGCCATCACGCAAGTTGAGCCATCCATCTTGTAAATATGTTCCGTTCAAATCTCCGTCAAGCATTTGCGAGCTGAACGCATATAACTTGCCCTGTACTTTGCTGCTTAAACTCCACGCGCCTTTGTCATCACGACTGAGTATAGCAACATCATCCCTGGATTGAAAATCAAGGATACGTGCTTTTGCAGATGTATAGGATTTCATCGTACCATGGCGATCCAGATGGTTCGGCGTGATATTGAGGATGGCTGCAATATTCGGAGAAATTGTCATCTGATCCAACTGAAAGGACGACATCTCAAGAATGGCAATGTCTTCTGATTTCATATTATCCACGTAATTAATCAGAGGATCGCCTATGTTGCCACCAACATACGCTTTATCGCCGTATATATTCTTTGACATTCGTCCTACTAAAGTTGTTGTAGTTGTCTTTCCTGCTGACCCTGTAATACCAATGGTTTTACAGGGTGCAACTTCCATGAAGATCTGAGAATCGTTCGAGAGAGGAATCCCTCGTTTAACGGCTTCAGCCACAATTGAGAGCGTGAGCGGAACTCCGCCGGAGAGACAAAGCACGTCAGTCGAATCCAATAACTCTAACGGATGTCCACCCAGCACCCACTTGATCTGGTATTCAGCAAGGGATTCACGCGCAATCCGCATTTCATCTTCGCTGCGCATATCGTTCAATGTCACATGTGCGCCATGTAGCAAGAGCCAGCGGGCCAAAGCCAGACCCTGTCTTGCAGCTCCTAAAATCAAAACGCGTTTGCCATTCCAGTTTGTTTTCATTTACACAAACGCCAGTCCTATTCCAACCATTGCTGCGAGCAGGCCGATCAACCAAAACCGTTGAACAACCTGGGTTTCACTCCAGCCAAGCAGTTCAAAGTGCAAATGGATGGGAGCCATCTTAAAGAAACGTTTCCCTTTCGTCAGTTTGAAATAAAGAACCTGTATCACAACACTCAGTGCCTCACTCAATGGAATAATGGCGATGATGATCAACAAAGGCCAGCGACCCGTCATCAGTGCAACCACAGCGAGTGTGGATCCAAGCGCAAGAGAGCCTGTATCACCCATGATGAGTTCTGCGGGGTGAACATTAAACCATAGGAACCCAAATAATGCGCCAACAATAATGAAGCAGAACTGCGCCAGGTAGGTATATCCCACAATCAACGCAATACCACCGAACGCAGCAAACGCGGTTGCGGTAATCAAACCAGCCAGTCCATCCAGCCCATCGGTAAAATTGATGGCGTTGGATTCACTCACGATCACGAACGCTGCAATTGGGATGTACCACCACCCTAGTTCAATCTCACCTTCGACGCCGGGAAGATACATTTCTTCCACTTTCAAAATAGATTTCAACACGATGGCAGTGCCCAAAGCCAAAATAACCTGCGCCACAAATTTCGTTCGTGCGCGCATGCCTTCCCCGCGGCGCTTGCCGCGGATACCCTCCCAGTCATCCAAGGCGCCGAGCACAGCATACGAGATCAAGACAATCAAAGGGACCAGCACTGAACGTCCCGTCACATCCAGACCGATTAAAGCTGCCGCATTTAGCAGACCGGTCAACAAGAGAGCTGGAAGGATGAACAAAACTCCACCCATTGTTGGTGTGCCCATCTTCACGCGATGTTTGTCTGGCTCCTCCACACGAATGACCTTGCCCACCCGGTAATGACGAAGAACGCGCAGCAATGGCGTGCCCCAAATCACAGTCATCACAAAGGAGAGCATCGCCAATCCCAATACGAGAGCTGTATGATTCATGCTCACGACCGCACCTCCAAGAGGCTGGTGATGCGATCCATGCGCAGGCCATGAGAACCCTTGATCAGCACAGCATCGTCTTTTGTGAGATTGACTTTTAGCCATTCCACAAGATGATCGAATTCATCGAATTCAAGAATGGATGATTTCTTCATGCCTGCGCGCCGCGCGGCTTCAGCAAAAATGTGCGCACGTTCGCCCAACGTGAGCAGCACAGTCGCCACTTGCGCGGCGCGCAGGCCGACCATCTCGTGTCCGCCGCGTTCATAGGGACCGAGTTCGAGCATATCACCTAGCACTGCCACTTTACGTCCATCCAGTTCATCGAGGAGGTTAAGCGCGGCGAGCATCGATTCAGGGGAGGCGTTGTAGGTGTCATCCAGCAACAATGCGCCGGTCTCGCTGCGAACTGCGGCAAGACGAAGCTGGGCGTGTCCCTGCATGAGACCTTCCAAAATCTCCTGCCAGTTCATTCCTTCTACAAGACCAACCGCGGCCGCACGTAATGCAGTGTGGACAGAGTGACGCCCGATCAACGGGATTTTCACATGTAAAGTCTCCCCCGCGTAATGAAGGCGGAAACGAATGCCATCCAGGCCAAGCCCCACAACGTTATCTGCCCAGAGATGTGCCTCGGGTGATAAACCATAAAAGAAGACGCGGGCTTTGGTCTTCTCTTCCATTTTGCGAACCCACGGATCATCGAAGTTTAAAATTGCCACGCCTCCAGGGGCAGGAGGCAACGCCTGGACCAATTCCGCTTTGCCCCGTGCAATAGCCTCCTGTGAACCGGCGCGCTCGGCATGGACCGTGCCGATGTTTGTCACAACGCCTACTTGCGGTAAGGCAATATCACAGAGGAAAGCAATCTCACCTGGAACATAGAATCCCATTTCCAACACAGCGCATTGATGGCCCGAGCTTAATCGCAATACAGTGAGCGGCAAACCAATCTCATTGTTCAGGTTACCAGGGCTTTTCAATGTTCGGTAACGCGTGCTGAGCACCTCTGTTGCCATTTCCTTTGTTGTAGATTTTCCCACGCTACCGGTGATGCCAATTACGCGCAGATCAAGTTTGCGGCGCCAGTAACGAGCGATCTGCTGTAAAGCAGTAACAGTATTCTCCACACGCAGACACAATGGGGTTGCAAAATTACGTTCAGTAAGAGACTCAGCTGATGTAGCAGAGCGCAGATCAAGGGTCCGAAATGATGCGTCAACGTCCCTTTGGATTAAAGCAAAAGATGCCCCCCTTTTAAAAGCTTCTCCGATAAAGTCATGTCCATCTACCTGTTCGCCAGGAATGGCAACAAACAATGAGCCAGGAATCACTTGACGCGAATCAATCACAGCTTCGGTAATCACAGTTACAGCCTGTGGACGAAAATGTGTCAGGGCTTCGATTGCATCGGCGAGGGTCAGCATAGTACTTTGAGTAAATAAACCTAAAAAATAAAATGATAAAACTTTACCTTATCTATTTGACAACTGACTTCGAACAATATCTGGTGGAATATTGAGCTGGATTACGGTTTGCTCTGCCACCTTTGAGAAAACAGGAGCTGTGGTTTCAGAGCTCCAAATGGATGCGCTGGGTTTTTGCAGCCAAATATAGATCATGAACTGGGGATCATCGACGGGTCCCCAGCCAACGAAGGACACATTGGTATGGAATGCGTCATAACCAAAATCTGTGGGGATTTGCGCGGTGCCCGTCTTGCCTGCCAGACGATACCCGGCTAAAAGCGCCTGCGAAGATTCTTCCTCCAACGAAAGCGCCAGCATCTCGCTAAGTGTATGTGCTGTTTCAGCCGAGATAGGTGAGCCTGCATATTGCGAAGGAACATTATACTGGTGACCGTCGCGCACCATGGAATACAGCACATGTGGAGTCACCATGCGCCCATCGTTTGCAATAGCAGTAACTGCCATGAGCATTTGCAGAGGAGTCACCGAGACACCCTGCCCAAATGCATTTGTGCCGAGGTCAACCGGATACCAATCCGTATCACCCGGGACCTTAAGCCTGCCCATCGCCTCACCAGCCAGGTCTATCCCTGTGGGATGACCAAGACCAAATCGTTCCATATATCCATAAAAAGTTTGGGATCCCATTTGTGAGGAAACCCATGCCAGGCAGACGTTCAATGAATGCTGCAAGCATCCCAGCATATTCTGCTGTCCCCAGGCGTCGCGGTTCCAATTTTGGATAGTGATGCCGCCTACTTGAATAGAACCGGTGTCAATGAATTCGGTATCCGGGCGCACTGTGCCTGTATCGAGCGCGGCCGCCATCGTAAGAACTTTTAGTACAGAGCCAGGCTCATACGCCATACCAATAGAGCGGTTATATTGACTTCCGTTATCATAAAGCGAGAAGTAATTGCCATAATCATTCAGGTTCATACGTGGTGTGGCTGCCATCGCGAGGATCTCACCATTACGCGGGTCCATGACGATGATCGTGCCATTCTCTGCCCCATATTCAAAAAGGGCATCATCGAGAATCGACTCGACACTGGCCTGCAAGTCACGATGCAAGGTGAGCACAAGCGTTGTACCGTTAGGAACTCGGGGAATTTCCAAAGCTTTGTTTGGATCGCGCGGCACCCACACTTGGACGGGATTCCCCGCAAGCAGATCATTGTATTTCTCTTCGATACCGAAATAGCCGCGCCCATCGCGTGTGACAAAGCCCAGCACGTTCGATGCTAAGGCTGTCTCAGGATAACTCCTTTGAAAATGTGGTTTGAACCCCAAGCCACTCAAACGCTGATCATTCGTCTCATCAAATTGATGCATAAGTGCCTGAAGCGAAGTTACCGTCTCTGCCCCTACATAATCCTGAACGACAATATATTCCCAGGTTTCTGGGGAATTGGTAAGCTTATCGTAGACCTCTTCAAATGTGAGTCCCAAGTATGAACTTAGGATACGCGCCATTGCTTCCGGATTTCCCATTTCACTCAGGCTTACCCCCACTTCATAAACAGTTCGATTTCCTGCGAGCAAATGCCCATGACGGTCATAAATTTCGCCGCGCTCAGGATAGATCATGTGGAATTCACCAGCGTAGCGATCTCCCTGCGAAAGAAAGATTTGCGCCTGTTCACTGCTTTGAATACGAACCATTTGGACAATGACTGCCACAGCAGCAATTGCCAGACACACAACAAGGATCAACGAACGGATGGCGTATTGCTGTCTCATCGTGCGCCTCCGAATCGGATGCGCTCATCGAACCATTCGATCAGGGATTGCGAGTATTCAGGCGGAAGAGAGTGAACCTCAGGCGGTGCATCTTCGGCAACCAACAGGATCTTCGGTTCAGGGACAGAAAACCCTGGCACAGCCATATAATCCAGCTCGCCTGGCTTCACAGGGCGATACCCCAGAGCAAGTGCGCGGCGCTGCATTTCAATCGTGGAAGTCATGTTTGCAAGCTGTGTTTCGAGGTCCGCGTTGGTGCGTTGAATTGTGGTGATCTCAGTGCGCAATTCTTGAATTTCACGGCCCGTCACGGCAGCGCGTGCTGTTACATCGAGATAAAGCGCGGCAATCATTGCCATACCGATCACGGCAAGCAGGAACGCGCCAACCCATTGGCGTTGAACTCGCCAGGGAGCCTGTTTATGAGCATGTATGATCTGAGCAGCCTGCATAACGACCTTTTTATTTGGGCGATTGGTCGGCATTCTTTGCTTCAAACACAAAGGACACTAAGGGTCACGAAGGAAAATATTTGGGTTTTAAGGCCTTGCTCCTTGGTGTACTCACCTGCACTCCATGGCACTTGCGCCCGTGGCAAGTGTGCGTGTGGTGCAAGTGTTGTGGCCTTCGTGTTTAAGGTCTTTCAGACTAGAAACCTACGTTTTTTCTACAATGCGAAGTTTCGCACTGCGTGCTCTCGGATTATTTTTTATCTC
>Ga0075419_10003187_pt1 | contig 10503 bp, 11 predicted proteins | sample SoiMetdeltSBSDD3_FD_76900 | JGI IMG/M metagenome (GOLD analysis project Ga0075419, IMG submission 76900) | Bulk soil microbial communities from a Populus tree surrounding site in Tennessee, USA - Soil MetaG P. deltoides SBSDD3 | ecosystem: Environmental > Terrestrial > Soil > Tree plantation... | reverse complement strand
GTCCAGCCTTGGGTGTAAATTTGACTGCGTTGCCGATCAGATTCCGCAACGCCTGTAGTATTCTCTCGCGATCTACTTTCACCGTTGGAAGGCCCGAAGGGACTTCGGTTTCCAACTGTATGCCTTTCGCCTCTACTAGAGGTGTTATCTCACCTACAGCCTTTTTGATCAACGGGGCCAGGCTGGCTTTTTCAAAGCTGTAATTCATCATCCCGGCCTCCATTTTCGACAGATCCAACAGAGAATTAACGAGACCAATGAGCCGATTGCTCTCTTCGGCAAGGATCGTCAGCAGTTTTCTCTGTTTCTCTGTCGTTGCCCCTCCGACGCCTTCCAGCAACAGGCCCGTCCCCTCTTTAATCGAGGTTAGAGGCGTGCGCAACTCATGGGACATGGAAGCAAAAAAATCGCTTTTCATCTTGTCGATTTCACTCAACTTACGACACATAAGGTTGAATGAAGCGGCGAGCTCGCCTATTTCTGGCGGAGACGAGAGACGCAGGTCAGCCTCAAATCGTCCACTGGCGATTTCCCGGGTCTTGTTTTTCAGAATCGAGATCGGTCTGGTAATACTCCGCGCAATAACCAGCGACAGTACCAAAATAAAAAGCAGCGAGGCAACCGTAATCGTTAGCGCCGCGTCCCGGGCGCGGGCCCCGGCGTCGGCCAACTCCCTGACCTTTCTGTACGTACCCTGCTGCCTTTCCGCTTGTAGTTGCTCTAACAGCCCCAGGATCCTGTCCGTGATCTGGTTTTTTTCGCGATTGTACCAGCCTTGAGGGTATTCCCGATGTGCCTTAATTTGAACTGTTTCTTTGTCAAACAACTCATGATAGCGATCGTAATCTTGCCTAACCTGGTTCAACAACGCCGCTAGCTTTGGGTCTGCAATCCCCGAAGCCTCGTTCAGATAACGCTCAAAGTCACCCTTGAACTTAAGAAACTCTCGGTAGAGTGTCTGGTCTTTCGCGATGACAAACTTCCGTTCGTAGCGGACTTGTGACAGGAAGCTGTCGCCGAGTTTTTTTTCATAATCAAGAATGCGATTGTCTCGATCGAGAATCGACTGGGTGATATCGTCGAAGCGTTGGAGTTCCTGCAGGGCATAAAGACTCACCGCGATCACCAGGGCGAAAACAGCGAGATATCCAAGAATCAATCGAGAGAAAAGAGTTAACCGCATAGCGGAAATCCTGGCTGTTTCTGGCTATCCCATCTTGCGATCGTATGCACGAAGCTCCACGAACTCTTGGTTCGCATCGGCAGAAAGAAGTCTCTGGCCGAACTGTTCCAAACGTTTCTCGGTTGTTTGATAACTGGACTTAGCATGACCCAGATGTTTCCCCAGCAAGCCAAAATTCTCCCGAAATTTCCTGAAGTCGCCCCCCAGGCGGCTCAGATATTGGATGATCTCTTTGGCCCGCTCTTCAACCTTCATGCCCTTCAAGCCAAGAACGATGGCCTGGAGATACGCGTAAAGGCTATTGGGCGAAACTGGAATGACCCGTTTGCTGAAGGCGAATTGACGAAGATTTCTTTCTTCTTCGGAGCCATCCTTGATAATCATCTCGTAGTAGACGTTTTCTGCCGGAAGATACATCAAAGCAAAGTCATAAGTCCCTTCATCGCGTAAAATATACTTACCCGCAATCGCGTCTAGAATCTCGCCATTTTCCTTGAGACGTTCGTTTACGTTACCGAGCACTTGTCCCAACTGCTGCTGGACGAGCTGCTTGTTGTTGTCCAAAGCTTGACTCAGTTGGACACCAAGCTGGTCAATTTGTTGCTGCATGAGAAGTAAGCACTGGTTCTTTCTTGTCTCGCAAAAGGGCTTCAAAACCACTGAGGAAAACCAACCCACAAGCAAAAAGGGAAGAGAAAAAAGCAAACTAAGTGCAATCGGACTTAGAAATTCCACGACTTATCGGGCTGGAGTTACAGAAGTCTCAGTGCGTACTCGAGTATTTCGCTGAGTTTGCGAATCTGAGTCGCGCGCATGGATCGCTCTTCGCGAGGCGAGGAGAAGTAGTCGTCGAGGCTTTTCTTCAGGTTCCATTCAAGCAACTGCACACATTGCTCCATGCTGACCTTCTCGGAGCGGCGACGGCGCGCTTGATGAATCGCCTCAAGCTGAATGATCTGACCCATGCGAATACCGTAGGATAAGAACGAGCGCGATGAATTGTCAAGGCCTGGAAGCCAAAATACTCGGCTCTTGCTGGGTCACACAGTGAATTGCGCCTAAGCCAGCAACTAGAGCCTTACACGGCAAGCCCACCACTCGACGTTCGGGAAAAAGCTCTTGCAGGATACCCAGAGCCTTGTAGTCATTCGGATCATCGAATACCGGAACCAAGACCCTTTCATTGGCGATGTAAAAGTTGGCGTAGCTCGCCGGCAAACGCAACCCCTCATAATCAACAGGGCCAGGGCAAGGGAGAGTCACGACGGAAAGTCTATGGCCATTTTGATCGCGCGCCCCTTGAAGCCGCTCGTAGTTTTCTCGCAGTGGTGCGTAGTTCTCATCCTTGGAATTCTTTTCCAAAACACAAACCACGGTCATCGGATTGATGAAGCGGGCGATATCGTCGATATGTCCATCGGTGTCGTCTCCAATGATACCCTCCCCTAACCAGATCAGGTGACTCACTCCTAGCGCATCTTTGAGGAACTGCTCAATTTCCCCGCGGCTCATGTCAGGATTGCGATTCCTATTCAACAAGCACTGCTCCGTCGTGAGGCAGGTCCCAGCGCCGTTAACCTCAATGGAGCCCCCTTCGAGCACGACCGAATGATTGAACACCGGAACCTTTAGCAAAGTCGCCATGTCTCTAGCGACCCGATCATCATCCTCGTAGGCTCTGTATTTTCTCCCCCAGCCATTGAAGATCCAATCATTAAACGCGAGCGGATTTTCGCTACCCCCTCGGGTGAGAAATGTCGGACCGTAGTCCCTCATCCAGACGTCCACGGTACCCATCTTGAGGATCGAGATATTGTCCATCGCCCCACCCACTTCCTTAAGCCGTGCTATCACGTCCTCCCGGGTTTGCTCGTCATTGACCAAAAGAACAACTTGCTCTCCCTCTGCCAACGCCTGCATCATCCGGACCCAAACTTCCCGCACGGTTTCCAACTGAGTTGGCCAGGTTTCGCGATTGTGCGGCCAGACAAGCCAGGTCGCTCGGTGGGGCATCCACTCCGCGGGCATAGAGTAGCCGAGCGATCGCGGGGTAGCTTGGCCCAAGTTTGTTTTCGTCATGGCGCAAGGACCGCCGAGAATGAACCGTAGTTAGTGCTTGTCGAATGACTCAGTGAAGCGTGATCGCAAATAGTCATAAGCATCGATGCGCCGATCACGCAGGAATGGCCAACTCTGACGTGTCTCTTCAATCTTACTCAGATCGCACTTCACAATGATAATCTCGTCCCGTTCACCGCTCGCACAGGCCAGGATTTCTCCGAAGGGACCGGCAACAAAGGAATGACCCCAGAACCTGAGCTTTCCCTCCCGGCCCACTCGATTCACCGCGGCGACATAGACCCCGTTGGCCACCGCATGGGAACGCTGGATAATTTCCCAGGCATTGCGCTGGCGCTGGGCGACCGCGCGGGGCTCCTTGGGAATCCAGCCAATGGCGGTCGGATAAAAAAGAATTTGCGCCCCTCCTAGTGAAGTAAGACGAGCCGCCTCGGGAAACCATTGGTCCCAGCAGACAAGCGCACCGATCTTGGCGTACCGTGTTTGAAAACTCGGGAAACCCAGATCGCCTGGAGTAAAATAGAACTTTTCGTAGTAAAGCGGGTCATCCGGAATATGCATTTTGCGATACTTGCCGGCAATGGTTCCGTCGGCGTCGATGATTACGGCTGTATTGTGATAGATCCCAGCGGATCGCTTTTCAAAAAGGGACGCCACAATGACGAGCTTGTTGTCCCTGGCGAGCTTTCCCAGAGCTTCTGTACTCGGGCCGGGAATGGTTTCGGCAAGTTTAAAGTTCTGATGATCTTCGTTCTGGCAAAAGTACCGCGAACGGAACAATTCCTGGAGGCAGACAATCTGAGCGCCCTTCTTGGCGGCAGCGGCTATTCTAAGCAACGCCGTTGCCAAGTTTGCGTCTGGGCTTTCACTGGTGCTCATTTGAATGAGCCCCAGAGTTACTAGATCTCGATTCCGAGTTCTTGCCACCGTCGCAACTTTCCCAATCGTGTTAGGCCTACCGGCGCGCAAAAAAAGAGAGGAAAGATGTTTTGACCCTTCCTCTCCCGAAAGAATTGCATGATCGCTTACTTCAAATGTTGGGCGAAAAATGCTTTGGTCTTTTCCCAGGCGTCTTTCGCCGATGCTTCATGATAGCTCGGTCGCTCGTCACAGAAAAACCCGTGGGTCGCTTCGGGATAGACTTCCATCGTGAAGTTTTTCTTCTCATCAGTAAGCTTGGTTTTGATCTGATCCACGTGATCCGTCGGAATGAGCGAATCTTTCCCGCCAAAGAAAAGATAGATTGGACAGGCTAAGACCCACTATCCTTCGGACGCGCCTCGTAGGCTTCCATCTTTCCGTCCGGAGTATTGAGTTGCAGAATGGAACCCGTGACGTCCATTAAACACCCTCCTTGAACATTTCTTGGGCTGGAAAGTTTTTCTATCAGATTTTTTTTTGCCGGTCCACCGTTGTGAAGCCCACGCATGAGTAATCAGCTGTGAACCCGGCAAAACTCCAGGATTCGATCACAGACTTTGCGCGTCGTCTGTTCCGGCGGCATCATATTCCAAAACTCGTTTTTCGGCAGACACTCCCGCAAATAATGGGCTCCAGAGGTAGCGTGGGACGGATCGTCACCGGGTATGATTAACGCCGGCGCTTTTATGCCCATCACTTCTTCGGGCTCGGCTCCCGTGGCGGTATCCCGATCGAAGAAGCCGCGTCCACTCGTTAATACCAGTCCGAGATAGCGCTCCAAATCCTGGGCGGCAAAATTCTCAGCGAATCGGCGATCGCGTGCGATCACTGATGCCCAGGGACCTGACTCGGGATCGGACCAGAAGCTCTTTCCAGTCTGTGCGCGCTCAATAACCGCTTTGAGTCCGTTTGCCTTGGTGAAATCATAGTGACGCCGGAACCGGTCCAAACCGTTCACCTTCCAACGATGTCCTCCTACCGGCCAATGAAGCAGCAGAGCGCGGGTTGCTTCCGGGTAATGAACGCCAAATGCCAGCGCTACCGAACACCCCATACAGCCGCCCATCACATAGGCGGAATCGATTCGCAAATGATCCAAGAGAGCCTTTGCCTGCCTCGTGTAACTACCCCACCCCAAGCGCTCCACCCGTCCACCCGATCTGCCCGCTTCGCGCCGATCGTAGATAACCACCGTATGCTCTGCCGCGAGTGCATCGAGCGCGTTAATCTCTTTCCAGGCGCTGGCTGCAATCCATTTGTCAATCGTGGCATCAAAGCCGCCCGGCGCAAACATCAGTAGTGGCGAACCCGAACCTTTTGTTTCATAATAAACCTCCAGCCCGTCAACAACGGCGGTTGGCATAGTCTTCTCTCCTTCCTCCGACTCTCAACTCCAGTTGTTCTGCATTAGTATTACTGGACATCAGCCGGAGCGACACGTAAGATCTAGCACGCCGGCGATTCAGAGGGAAGCTTGACCCAGAACACATTGCGGAGGGTAGGGTAGTGAAGAATGAACTGGCTGGGGAAACATTTGCCAAGCTGTTGGATGTCATGGCCCAACTCCGCAGCGATAAGGGATGTCCATGGGACAAAGAACAGAGCCACGCATCGCTAAGGACGTTTCTCTTGGAAGAAAGCCATGAACTCCTGGACGCGCTCGATAAGGGGGACTCTGCGCAGATCCGCGAGGAACTCGGCGATCTATTGCACCAGATCGTTTTTCACTGCCAAATTGCCGCGGAAAGCGGCGCTTTCACCGCGGAAGATGTGGTCCGCGATTTGAGAGACAAGATGGTCCGACGTCATCCACACGTCTTTTCCGGCAAGGCACTACCGGACTCTGACACCGTCTTAAAGCAATGGGCGAAAATTAAGGCCAATGAGAAGGATGGCGAGACTCCTAAATCCGCGTTGGGAAATCTTCCCAAGTCAATGCCCGCTCTTGCCCGCGCCCAGACGATCACTGAAAGGGCGTCTCAAGTCGGTTTCGATTGGCCGGATATAGTTCCGGTATGGGGCAAGGTCGAGGAAGAGCTGGCGGAACTCAAAACAGCTTGTTCATCCGGAGACAAACAGCGGACCGGCGATGAGCTCGGCGACCTGCTTCTCTCTCTCGTGAATCTATCTCGCTTTCTCGGACTACAATCGGAAGATGTGCTGGCACAAGCGACCGAGCGCTTTATCAAACGATTCAGCTATATTGAGACCCGATTGGACGAAGCAGGGGCCAGCCCCGCGGCTTCGTCTTTAGAAGTAATGGACCGTTTGTGGGACGAAGCCAAAGCACTCGAGGGTCGCGAAAAGACAGGAAGATGAATCGGCAGAAAGTCGTTTTTCTTGACGCTGCCACCTATGGCGATGTTTCACTGCAGCGTTTTATCGACCGATGGGCCTGTACGATTCACCAGGTAACGAACGCGTCAGAAACTCGCCAAAGATTGATTGGGCAGTCAGTCGCGGTGACCAATAAAGTCGTCATCGACCGAGCGGTGTTCAGTTCAGCTGCGGCCAAGGAACTGAAACTCATCGCCGTGGCCGCCACCGGCACCGACATCATTGATCGGGAGGCAGCCAAAGAGTTCGGTGTCAGGGTTTGTAACGTTCCGGGTTATGCCACCCATTCCGTCGCGCAATTTACGCTGGCGCTTATTCTGGAGCTGGCGACCCGGGCCGGTCATCACAGCGCAGGCGTCCGTTCCGACGCATGGCAGAAAAGCCCCGTATTCACTTTGCTCAACTTTCCAAGCATCGAGCTCAGAGGAAAAAAATTGGGTATCATCGGCTATGGGGATATTGGCCGGGCGGTGGAGGCAATGGCGCGAGGATTCGGTTTGGAAGTATTGATTGCCGCCCGCCCTGGCACCACGGGGCGAATCACCCCTGGTCGCCTCCCTCTGGGAGAGTTGCTCCGACAGGCCGACGTGATTACCCTGCATTGCCCGTTAACACCACAGACGAAATCCCTTATCAACGCGGAAACCCTATCTCTCATGAAACCAACCGCCTTGCTGGTCAACACGGCACGAGGAGGGTTGGTTGATGAGCCGGCACTGATTCACGCCTTGCGTGAAGGGCGGCTCGCGGCGGCAGCGCTCGATGTTATTTCCCAGGAGCCGCCTCCCCCTGGTCATCCGGTAATTCAAGCAGCCAAAGAGCTGCATAACTTAATTGTAACGCCGCATACTGCCTGGAGTGCGCGCGAAGCCCGCGAACGGTTGTTAAAGGAGGTCGCAGATAATATCAGTGCCTTTTTTGAAGGAAAGCCGAGAAATATTGTCGCCTAGAGAATCGGGAAACGAGAAGCCTAACTAAAATGGAATATCGTCGTCCGCCGGCGGCGGGCCACCCACACCCATCTCGTCGGATGCTCCGGAATCCGTTTCGGGAGCAATACGTGTTCCACCTCCACCACCCAAAAACCTGACCCGTTGGGCGACGATTTCGGTCACATATCTTTTGTTGCCGCTTTTATCATCGTAACTGCGGGTTCTAATACTGCCTTCGACAAAGACTTGCCTGCCCTTGGCCAGGTACTGCCCGCACGTTTCACCCTGCTTTCCCCAGACAATAATATTGTGCCATTCGGTTCTCTCTTGCCGATTGCCCTCCGCGTCCGTCCATACTTCAGATGTCGCAATGGGAAAGCGCGCCACGGCACGTCCGGTGGAGGTAAAACGCACCTCAGGATCTTTCCCTAAATTACCGATCAAGATTGCTTTGTTTACCGACATCAGAGCCTCCCGGCTGTCACAAATCGACAGAAAGAGTAACGCTACCTTATCGCCGGTATATTCCTTAGTCAACAACGAAGTCCTTCGACTGAACCCCTGGGAACCATGAGATCTTTCGCTGATGATTGAACTTAGGATCTTGCTCACTCGAATTCGCTCCATTGCTTTTTGGCGTGCTGTGCATTAAGGTTATTCAGCTTTTTCAATCATTTGTTCTAATCAAAGCTGCCTACGTATCCATGCTTTACGGCCTTAAGCTGCTTGTGATCTGCATGATCACCGTGCCAGCGGCTCTTTTAACAATTCTATTTGGACTTTTTGACCCCTACGGCAAGCATGTGCATAGAATCACCAGACTCTGGACCAGGCTAATTCTTAAGATTTCCGGCGTGGCCGTGAAAGTCAATGGCTTGACCCAGCTCGATCCCAAACAGCAGTATGTTTTTATGGTGAATCATCAGAGCCACATCGACATCCCCGTACTGGTTCAAAGCCTGCCGGCTTTTCAGCTTCGCTGGATAGCGAAAAGAGAACTGCTTTGGGTTCCTTTTTTTGGCTGGGCGATGTGGGCAGCAAAGCATATTACTGTGAACCGCTCAGATCGATTTGACGCTTCAGGCAGTTTAAAGAAAGCGAAGCAGCGAATGAAAGCCGGCATTTCTTTGGTTATTTTCCCGGAAGGGACCCGCAGCAGCGACGGCAATCTGCTACCATTTAAACGGGGCGGCCTTCTGCTCGCCGTCAAGACCCAAACACCGATTGTCCCGGTTACAATTAGTGGCAGCAGCGCGATTCTACCGAAAGGCGATTGGCGCATTCGAGGCGGTCAAATCGAAGTGACCGTCGGCACGCCTGTATCTGTGGAAAACTATCGTCCAGGAGCTCTGCGGGTCCTTTCAGTACACGTGCAGGAGCTCATCGAAAATAATCTCCAAACCGCCTCTGAAGTCAAGACACCCAAGCCGGAAGAGGAACAAATTACAACTGCGGTCGGGGCCGCCCATGGAGAAACGAACCGTCTGAGGTAACCATGGAACCGCTGAGAATCATACCCTTGGGAGGTTTAGGAGAGTTTGGCCTCAACATGATGCTCCTGGAGTACGGGGATGCGGCCATCGCCATCGACTGCGGCCTCATGTTCCCCGGAGCGGATTTACTGGGCATCGATTTGGTTATTCCCGACGTGGCCTACTTGTTGGAAAGAAAGGATAGACTCAAAGGCATCGTACTAAGCCATGCTCATGAAGATCACGTTGGCGCGCTGCCTTACATTTTAAATCATTTTCCCGTCCCGATTTTCGGGACTCGTCTCACCCTGGGTCTAATCAACAACAGGCTACGGGAACATGCCCTTGACAACGCTGCGGACCTTCGCGAGATTACCGCGGGCCGACCATGGGAAATCGGACCGTTTCAGGTGGAAGGGATCCGTGTCACCCACAGTTTGATGGATTGCCTGGCGTTGGCGATTGAAACACCGATTGGAACAGTAATCCATACGGGCGACTTTAAGATCGATAATACGCCAATGGAAGGCGAAATGTTCGATTTTCAGCGCTTCGCCGCCTATGGTGAAAAGGGGGTGCTCCTGCTTCTTTCCGATTCTACGAATATCGAGCGCAGCGGCTATACCCCGTCCGAACGAGAGGTAGGCAGGAATCTCGAACAGATATTTCAGGAGAGCAGAGGTAAGATTCTAGTCTCGACTTTTTCGTCGAGCATTCCGCGCATTCAACAGGTAGTCGATATTTCCGAGAGCTGCGGGCGAAGAGTAGTATTGAGCGGGCGCAGCATGATCAGAAACAGTCAGGTTGCAGCTGAGCTAGGCTATCTCCGGCTTCCCCGGAGCTTCATGACCGAAAATGAGTCCTGGCATGAGTTGCCGGCCGAAAGGCTGACTTTTCTAACCACGGGGAGTCAAGGAGAGCCCTTGTCCGTGCTTCATCGCGTTGCATTGGACGACCACAAGTCCATCAAGATCGATCCGGGCGATACGGTGATCCTCTCTTCAAAGTTTATCCCTGGCAATGAGAAAACGATCTCGAATCTCATCAATCATCTTTATCGCCGCGGCGCCGAGGTTCATTACGAGAAGGTATCGGAGATCCACGTGTCGGGCCACGCCAGCCAAGAGGAGCTAAAAACGATGCTCCAACTCACTCGACCACGCTACTTCGTACCTATCCACGGGGAGTACCGTCATCTGGTGAGGCACCGGAAGCTCGCACAAGACGTCGGAGTACCGGAGGACCATTGTTTCATTCTGGAAGACGGTGACGTTTTGGAGATGACCGCCACAAGCGCAAAAAAAGTTCAGCCTATCCAGGTGGGCAGGGTCTTCGTCGACGGCAAGGGCGTCGGAGATGTTGGAGATGTAGTGATTCGGGATCGTCGCCATCTATCGGAGGACGGCATGGTCCTCGCCGTCATGGCGATTCACCAGCAATCCGGGGAGATTGTTGCCGGGCCGGATCTCATTTCCCGCGGCTTCATGCGCGACGAAGAGGGAGAAGAGGTCCTAGGGCAGGCCAGAAAAGTCGTGCTCGACATCTTAGCGAGCCTGAACCGGGAGACTCGTACGGACCC
>Ga0075419_10003186_pt1 | contig 10508 bp, 18 predicted proteins | sample SoiMetdeltSBSDD3_FD_76900 | JGI IMG/M metagenome (GOLD analysis project Ga0075419, IMG submission 76900) | Bulk soil microbial communities from a Populus tree surrounding site in Tennessee, USA - Soil MetaG P. deltoides SBSDD3 | ecosystem: Environmental > Terrestrial > Soil > Tree plantation... | reverse complement strand
GAACATGTTCCTGCCGAGAATCCATGCCCCGACATTCTGAGAGCCGCGCGCGGCGAAGTCCTCGTCGACCCCCGTTGTGCCGCTGTCTTTGCCAAACAGGGCCCGCTGGAACGTGCGGGTCGGCAGTAGCCACTGGTGCAGATCCGTCCCGCCAATGCCGAGCGGATTGCTGACGTCTTGATTTGGACCCGCGCCGTATCCGTCGAGCGAGATGGTAAAGCTCTCAACGCGAACTCGTGTCATCTTCATTCCTCAGTCTAGACGCCGCAGTTCGCGGCCACCGGCGCGCGCCGGCAGGTGTGTGTCCGAACGGCGGCGGTCGCGCGCGCGTCCGCGTGGGTCGGGCGGTCAGGGCTCTGCTTTTGTGTCATTGCGACCCCAACCGAACTTTGTCTTTATTGCGTAGGCAGCGCCGGGAATGCCGAAAGCCACGAAGAAGAGCAAGGCATTCACCACAGAGGGCTCACTGCGGCGCCCCGAGAAGAAAGGGCCGCCGGTACTCTCTGAGTACAGATACCAGCCGGACAGTATGAGCAAAACGCTGCCAATGACACTCCCCACAAACTGACGGACTGCACCCTTGGTTACGCACGCGACAGTGATGAGGAGGCAAAAGGTACCGAACGCATAGAAGAACACCGCTTTATCGGTTGGAGGCGCCACCAGAACCATTACCACCCCAAACAGCGCAGAGAAAAGGCCAAGAATGAAGCGCGAAAAGGGGCTAAGCCCTTTGTTGATATGCGCTGCGGCAGCTTTGTACAACGGCGCCTCGTTACAGAGCCCAACGTCCGCAGTGGGGGGCGGGCCGGAAGCGGTGTTTTGCTTCCGGCACGTCCCTCTCGACTGTGCGGTTAGACAGCAAGATCACCCCCTAAAAGAAGTGATCGCGGTCGGAACCGTCGTACTGCCCGCTGAGCATGCAGCAGTTCTTGAAACCGGCGGCGGGAGTTGCACGGACATAAGTCGTTGCGACCGAGCTTCTCGAGAAGCTCTTTGTTGCCGTTCACGACGCGGTCTCCGCGTTTGACGCGGGTTTCGGAAGGGAAACCCTTCCTACGCTTGCTCGTCGCCTCGAAACCAGAAGTGGTCGAGGTGTTTGGCTTTGTATTTCATGACACACCTCCGTTGAGAAAACCCCGACAAAGGGGCGGTGGATTATAGCGAGCAACTTATAGTCTTGGCGCTAGCTGCCATGTTAAGCCGCATTGTGCGAGGTCGTATCGTTCGAACTATTACCCGTAGCCGCCAACCACAGGATGGCAGCCGCGGTGAGACCGAACGCAATTGGGCCAAACGGGGGTGGATGGTCTCCCCAGAGTGCAAAGGCCGCTGCGGCGAGCAACGCACAAGGAGCGAGAGAAGCCCCTGCCTTACGCAACGCGATCGCGGTAAGGCCGGTACCGACGAACCAGGAGCCGGTACCCACCAGGAACAACGCGGCATTGATTGGACTCTTGAAAATGGCGTTAGCCAGCTCGACTGCGAGCGGGAGTGCCGCCGGCGCCATCGCATTGCTGGCCTCAATCACCGTAACAGTTGCTAGGCCAGCGAATGTGTCAAAGGCGCTATAGGCGACCGCAAACACGGCGACCGATCCCCTGGCCACAGCTGCAATGCGCGTGGGAACTGTGGCGAGCAACTTTGCGATCACCCAAGCGGTCAGGCCAAATAACACCAGCTGAACGAGGTGGACGAATTTCCAGGTTTCGGCATGGCTGACGAGAGGTTGAAGCCCGGCGGGAGTGCCACTCTGGATGACGGGGTGCCAGATCTCAAGCACAGCTAACGCCAGCGGAGGAAGGGCGAGCAGCCACGATGGGCGCGCGAATGATGATGTGACAGCCTTCACGTGTGGCTCCTTTGCGGGTTAACGTTCGCACCCACCGGCGCGCGCCTGGCGGGACGTCCAAATGGCGGCGTTCGCGCGCGCGTCCGCGTGTGGCGTGCTGTTAGAAGGCTTAAATCGCATAAATGGTCATTGGCAGATCACGACCTTTGACCATCACGGTATCCACAGGAATCGTGGGAATGTCATTCGCAACCATGTTGCGAGTGGCGTCAGACAGAAGTATCGAATGAGAATACTGTCCGTTCGCGAGGCCGCATAAACGCGATGCCAGGTTTACGGCGTCACCAAGCGCGGTGTACCTTAGCCGCTTCTCAGTACCGTAAGTGCCAAGTCTCACGAACCCTGTATTTATTCCAATTCGCATCGTAGGTTCCGGCCAGGTTTTCGAGCGAAACTGGGCGTTGAGCTTTTGCAACTCGGCCACCATCGCTATCGCACAGTGGCAAGCTCTTTTGGCATGATCGTTATCGCCTCCAGATCTCCACCATCCGGCAGCAGCATCCCCCACGTACGCGTCGAGCGTCCCATCAAATACAACTAGTTGAGTCGTAATGAGATCGAGCCAGGACGAGATAAGAGCAGTAAGATCGTCAGGCGTCATTGCTTTGGACGACGTTGTGAATCCAGCAACGTCGACAAACAACAAGGTTGCCTCCGTCAATTCTCCTTGAGGTCGAAGCGCATCGTTGCCGTTGCGCAGGACATGCTCGAGTACGTGTTCCCCTGCATAGAGTGCGAGAGCGCGCTTAAGTAGACGATTCTCGCTCGACGGGTCCATAAGCGTTCTAACGTTCCCGGCCAACGCGCGCTAGGCGACGTGTCCAAATGACGGCACTCACGCGCGCGTCCGCGTGGGCCTTAGACATCGCCGACGATGATCCTGGTCATCAAGGCTTCGCGGATCTTTAGTGCAAGACTGAGCTCTTTCCCGGCGGACTTTCCTACCGGACCAGCGCGTCTAGCCATCCCCCTGAGCCGACGGATATATGAGTCAATCCCCGTGAGACCCATCTGCCGCATCTCGTCTTTGGTCTTGTAGTTGAAAACGGCGCGCGACATGTCTTGGCGATGTCTAACGTCCGCGTTTTGGCGCGCCGCGCTGAGCGTGAAGCGGCGAGGCGTAGGCGTCGGTCAACAACGCGCTGTTAGCTCTCACTAGCCACGCTTGCTGCGATACCCATAAATCGAAACCGTCAGCGTGGCACCAACCTTCGCGGCTCGAGCTAGGGTCTCCGGCCCAAAATTCGACCTAAACGGCCACGGCTCAACGCCTGCGTTGTATCCGACGTCAAACGTTCGTTCCTTGCAGCGCTCCCAAAGTGCTCGGGCTTCCGACGGTAAAGAATCGACCAGGTCACAGAATGCATTGATTGCGCCCTCGGGGCCGCCTTTATGATGCACTTCCAAGATCGCCTCGTTTTCCGGCATTCTTCCGGCATTCAGCGCCACTACGTTTTCGCCAAGGGCAGAAACTAGCGGCGACAGATTCTCGTTCGCTTTCAGGACAAGGTCCACATTGGCGCAGTGCGTCGTCTGAGGCATTAGTGAGAGCTAACGCCGCGGTTCAGCGGCGCGCCGAAGGCGCGTCCGCTAGAACCGCTTGTTGGGCTTCTTCCACTCGAAAGTCCTCAGCTACCACGAAATTGAGTCCAGCTATCAATACCTTTAGGGGGTGCCTCGGAGTGTGCTCTGGCAGCGTGCTAAAAGACATCCCTTCTTTTGTGAGAAGGCTACAGATGGGGTCCCCTAGCGGGGCAGGCAGCGATCCTCAATACGCTCCCTGACTCCAATAGCCGATTCGCAGTCCCTCATCGGTGTCCACGACTGCGGCCCAAACCTCGCAAAAACAGTCGAAACCAAGAGCGTCCACCTGGGCATCTGAACACAGCAGCTGCAGGCTCAGCCAGTACCTCACATTCTCGTCTGTTACCTCTGCAGCGAGTGGTCGTACCTTCCCGCCGGCAAACGATATGGGTTCGCGGAGCTGAGTAGCCTTTGTGAAGCTGTTGCCGTCCAGTTGTGCGTCAGGGCATTCCGGGTAGTGCATGTCCCGTACTTCATTCGCTTCCAGCGTTTTCCGATATTCGTCTTCAAAGAACGCTCGTACGTCGTCAACCGAATGCTTTGCTCTCATCCACGGCGCGAGCATCGCGTGCACGCCTGCCCAGTTCCGTGTAATGGCTTTGCCGCCCAGTTCCGTTCCAAATGCTCTCACGCCGTCGTCCATGTCTATCTCCTCCACGTAGGCGCTGCCCGACGTTCTGGGTCAGCGGCGCCCTGTTGGGGGCGTCCGCTGGACCCAGCGGTTAGGCCGCGGATACACACCTCATTGTCCAATGGAACCTCCCAGCTCGGGCGTGAGTCCTCGAGTGCGACGCGAGTTTCATAAATCCGAACTCGCGAGCTGCATAGCGCTGCCTTCGATTCAGGGAATCCTAAATTTGTGAACGGGAACACGATTACGTCGCCTAGTGATCCATCCCTTTTCTTACATTTCGGGCCGCGCTTCAGTTCGATGACAATTTCCCTTTGATCGTAGCGAAAGGACTTGGGCCCGCCTGGCTTTGGATTGAAATATTCCTTCTCGACACTCATTTGCCGCCTATCGTCAACTACTCTAAACGGGACACCATTACAGGAACGCCACGAGACCGTGCTCGCCGAGACCCTCAGTGGTAGTTCGCGCCAAGCACTTCCCGACCCGTGGAACCAATTTCCCTCTAGTAACGCTATCGGTTCGATAGAAAACAGTCCCATTGCATCGGAAGGCGCGCCCACGAGTAGAGCGATGAGGAGACTCGGTGACACCGGCGAGGCCTAACATCCGCAGCCACCGGCGCACGCCCGGCGGCGCGTCCAAATGGCTGCGTGTCCGCGTGCGTGCGCGTGGGCTGCGCGGTTAGGCTGCACGTTGCTATCCCACCTTGGACTTGAGATGGGGGCCAATGCGGGACAAGAGCTCGGCAGCACCAGCGCGGTCGACGCCTAGCCGGGTTTGAAACTCCCAATCAGGGATCGCCTCAGGTCCATTCAGCACCTCGTTAAGTGCATTCTTCAGCAAGACCAGATCGTCTTGCGAGAGCGCGATGGCCGAGCTTTCGTTTGTCATGTCGAGCTGCTTCCCTTTGCGCCCATGTACTTTTCGAAGTGTTCGATGTAGTCATCGAGGTTCTCTTCGAGCATCGCCTGGTATTGCTCAACAAAGTACTTTACGGTCTCTTGTCGGTTGGCCCTCATGCTCTCTGCCTCATTGACCCAACACGCAGCATTCCAAGCTTGGAAGCGCGCGCAGCCGTACATCAATGACGCGCTAACCTTGCCGCGGCCAATCTTGGAGCAGTGCGCGTTTGCTAGACGAATGTGGCCGTCGGCGCGATCGTAGAACGTGGGGTCTTCGTTGAGGTCGGCACCCATTGGGGTCCTCAGTGATTTGAAGGAATGAGAGGGTCAGAGATCACTTCGTGCAGCCTAACGTTCGCAGCGAGGCGCGCTGTGCGAAGGCACGATTAGTGCCGCGCGAAAAGCGTCGCTCTCCGCCGCGGTGTTAGCTGTCCGTCTCTTCATGGCTCAAAGTTTTCTGAGAGTGTCGGGAACCGACGAACTACGGCAGGTGGTCTAGCGTCCGCGCGTTCAGCCAATGTGCGCAAAGCTCGACCACCGATGTAGACCTCGCGTCCCTGGCAAACAACGGCGATCTTTCGATAGAAAGCCTCGGCTGATTCACCAACATGACCTTTAATGAAGCGACCACCGCTTTTGAGAACCTCGTTCGCGACAAGCGCTAATAGCGTCGGCGCTAGTCCTTTCCCACGGTGCTCAGGCAATACGTACATGTCCGCAATTTCTCCGCCGGAAGCGCAATGATGAACATCGTAAGTCATGTGCCAGACGGCGAAGCCGATCATCGATCGGGTAATGCATGCAACTGCGGCTTGAAAGTCGCGACCCAAGCCGGTTTGAAGACCGTCGACGCTTCCCTCCCACGAGCGGCCGAGAGACTCGCGCATGTATCGGGTCAATAGCGCTGCCAATTCGGGCATATCGGCGCCGACCGCTACTCGAATGTTCGGAGTCTCAGTTACCACGTCGGATCTCGGACAGCTAACGTCCCGGTTTTGGCGCGCTGTAGAAGGCGCGACGCAGGAGCACCGATGCGGAAGCGTCGCTCAACAACCGGCTGTTAAGCGTCATCATGCGCAACCGTGCGACGACGATACAAAGTCCAGGCGAGGCACAGAACAAGCGCGTACGCATACTGCCCCCCAATGAAGATGACCGTACCCCAAACGCTGTCTTGAGTCTCTTTCGACAGGACTAGGCTTAGTAGCGAGGTGGGCGCAAAGACCACCCCGACCTTGCTGAGGGCCGGCCACGAATGCAAAAAGCCGGCCCCAATGCCTACCCCAAGAATTGTGAGTACGACTGCCAGCACGGTTGCACGAGCCGCTATGGACCTGGGGTTCACGCGCTGACGCCTAACGTTCCGCATTACCGGCGCGCGCAGTTCTTGCGCGCGTCGGGGTAGATGCGATGGTTAGGCGACGTCCGAGAAGGACGCCATTAGTCGGACGGTCAACCATCCTTAATCCACCACGCGGAAATCCGCCTTGTCGAAATGCCGCGCCGACTGTGACAGGGCGCGGTTGCGTTCATCGAGCGCTTCGATTTCGATCGTGTAGTAATAGCCTTTTCTCAGCGCGATCTTGTGCTCGATCAAGTTGGCGCTGGTGCCGGAAACGATCGGGCGTTCGCGCCACTCGAACATGCGGCGCTGGTTCTCGTAACCGCGCGCGTCCCCTTGCTCGATCAGCTGCAGGCGGTAGGCCGCGGCACCGGGATAGGGCTGCCAACTAACGATCACTGGCTGCGTAAGCTTGATATCACCGTTTGGGCCGAGCTTCCTCACGGGATCGACGTAGGCCAAGTCGAGCCCTTGCCCCAGCTTGCCTTCCTCCACAACGATGACGTCGGCTTGGTGGAAGCTTTGGCGGGGCTCATCGGTCTTCCCCGCGAGCACCGTGTGCGCCACCGACGAATCGAGCTCGTAACCGTCGATGCGGTATTTGCCGTAGGGAAGCGCGACTTCGTAGCGCCCGTCCACGCCGGTCGTCGCCCATTGGCTCATCACCGCGCCGTTGAGCGCGAGGCGCAGCCGCAAGCCCTGCAGCGGCTTGCCGCCCAAAGTGACGCTCCCGACAATTTTTCCGGCTCCCGTAGCGAGCACAGTCTGGCGCGCAGCTGGAGAGAATTCCCGGGCTAAGGTGGCCTGCGTGCCATAGAAGCGCTCGACGATCGGCGGTGCGACGCCCACCGTCTTCTCGTTACGCGGCGGAAAACGGACCACCGTGCCTGGCTCGACGCGCGAGTACTGCCAGTAGAAGTAGCCATAGACCGCGGCCACGAACAGCAGCACGCCGCCGAAAGCGGAGCCGAGCATCAGCAGGAACGTCTTCATGCCGCGGCGCGTGTCATGTCGGATTCCTCTACTTTGTCGCCTAACGAATTGGTGAACGGCGGGCCCACACGATGGCACCGATTGGTATGACCTTATTGGTCCGTCCGTTCCACCTATAGTTAGGCATTTGACCCATCAGATGTCGGTAGTCTAAAAGGTCCTAGAGTTCTATTGCGACTCAGAATTCTGTCAACCAATAGCAGCACTACGATGAGTTCGATCGCACCCATCCACCAATCCGCTCGCAGTTTGTCAATATCGTATGCAACGTAATTGAAGTCGTTTCCTATCACATCATGTAAGTGCCATAGCCAGACGATCAGATTGTAAATACCATGCGCGATAATCGGCGCCCAAATGCTTTGCGTTTTGAGATAGAGGATCGCGAACCCGATCCCTGTCACCATCGCAGGCAACGTATCTGGATGGACTGCGCCAAAGACGGCGGACGACAGTATGACGCCGTACAACAGCCCCCATTTCTTTGACCATCGATGAAGCAAGTAGCCACGAAAAATGAACTCTTGTACGACTGGACTGACTACGACCAGAGAGACGAAATTAAGAAAATTCGCGCCAATGGGAAGCGCTCTGTCCGCCGAAACATAAATGATGGGCCCGAACGTCCAGTCTAACCACCACGCGACAAAGGTCGGTAAGAGATAAGAGAGCGGGATAACTGTGAAGGTAATAATTGCGGATGAAGCACAAAAGGTAAAGACAACGGTGAGTACGATAGGCTTGGTGTCCCCCCACAGTGGAGCGCGTCCTACCACATTGACACGGCCTATGAAGTGGCTAGCTAAGGCGACGCCTACCAAGAAAAGTATCAGTACTCCGTCACTGTAATAGCTATAAATGAGGTCCCGCCAGTACCACGGTAAATCAGGGATAGCCCGAGCAAGCATTCGACTGCCCGGCTTCCAGAAATAGGCAATTATTATCGCGGCTAAGCAGTACCTCACCTTAAGATTGTCAAAGGCACTCCCATTACTCATGTGCCCTGCGATGCCTAACGTTCCGAATGAGGCGCACTGACCGGCGCGCGGAGCGGCGCTGAATAAGTGTCGCTCTCGATTCGGCGGTTAGACGTCATCTCTTGCAAAACCGCTCGTAAAGGGGATCCGCGGCCAACTGCAGCTTTCTCGCCGCGAAGTCGATAGCTTGGAAATGCGCGGCGAGAATATCAGCAGCACTCTCAGACCGTAATGCACTCTTCAGCGCTGGCACGTCCGCAATGGTCGTAAGGTTTACGTCCAACATGTCGAGCTCTGCGAGGACCTCGTTTACCGAGTCTGATTCGGGTTCCCACTTATGCGTCGCATAGCGAGCTACTGCCCACTCGTGAACCTCCGCTGCAGTCGCGGCTCCCGATTGCCACTCGGTTAGCTTTGCGTCTATGTCGGCTGCACTGACGATTTCCATGACGCCTAACGTCCACAGCCACCGGCGCGCGCCCGGCTGCGTGTCCAAATGGCGGCGCTCACGCGCGCGTCCGCGTGGGCTGTGCGGTTAGAAGGCATCAATGCGGAACCTTCCCGCCTGACATCGAGATTCCCTTCGCCAGGTCATAACACGCGCCGCAAAGTAGACGAATGCTCAGCAATTCGTTTACTTCCTCCGTCCACTGTCCGCCAGCCTCAATTCTGGCCTTCTCGCAGCGAGTACACCATGCATCCGGGCGCGCACTCTCAGGATCCACAGCGGCGACAAAGCCCACCGGTACGCCAGACTTTAGAGATTCAAAAATGTGCTGACACACAAAGGTCTCGTCTTGCATACCGTGAATGCCGCAGCGAACCTTCGATGGCGAGGGCACGATGCCTTCTAACGTCCCGGTTTTGCCGCGCGGTGCGCAGCGCGCAGCGGCGAGCGAAACGCGTCGAGCAAGAACCGGCGGTTAGGTTGCAATTGTTCGCTCGTCATCCCACATGCCCTCTGGTCGGTGCATACCGAATTTGCCATCAGTGCTGACGATGAGCCACGCGTCTGTGCTTGAGAGCTCGTCATAGGCGACGGCAAACGACTCTCTTTTGTCGCCAAACGTCTGCGGTGGTCGAAAGACGAAGCATTCCTGCGACCAAAACGCTTGCTTGTCAGGCGTCGCGGATTCCTTTGAGATTGCAGCCGAGAAGTCGTGCGATAGTGTTTCGAGCACTCTTCGCTTCCCACGTGGGGTTGCAATGAGCCGAGCCAGCCGTTCCGCCTTGTCGGGCGATAGCGCACCCGTCACGAAGCGGCGAAATGCGTCATCGGCGGTCATATTGCAACCTAACGTTCGCAGCCACCGGCGCGCGCCCGGCGGAATGTCCAAATGGCAGCGCTCGCGCGCGCGTCCGCGTGGGCTGCGCGGTTAGACAGCATCTTCGTCGGTACTACTAATTTGCTCCGGGAAAAAGTACCGTCTTGCCTTAACCAGGGCAGCGATTCCGACCAACCCGAGGAAGATACCTAAAGCCATGGTCGCCTTGATTCCATCGGGTGTGAATATTCTTTTCGCAGTTTCCGGATTGGCTGGTAATCCCATCATCTCTCGACGCGCAAGATAGGCCTCTCGTACACCATCCAGGTCGTCCAGCGCCAAGCTCATCGCGATGGCGTTATATATGAGGTTGAGGATCAAGGCAGCGAGGCACACCCAGAACCCGGTCGGGGTACGGCGGAACACAGAATAGGAGGCCGCGAAATCAAGTAAGACGATCGCTGAGAGAAAGGCAAAAAACAGCATCGAGAGCTTGTGATAGTCAAAGATCTGGAAATCCACGCTTCGCTGGAGAGTGACGATCAACTGAAAGTCTTTTCCAACGGACCATATGAAGAACACCATCAAAAACCAAAGCAGCCAGGGTCGCGATTTGGCCATGATGCTGTCTAACGTGAATTGGTTGACAAATTAGTTGACAGATTTGTCGGTTTGCAAACCGACCAAGATGTAACAGCGGTGCGCATTCTTCCCCCGGTTCAATACGTTACGCCCGGGGATGGCGCGAAGCAATTCAGCCTTTCTCGCTAGGGCACTCGGCATCGAAGTTATATAACGCGAGCAAACCCACGGGCCCGCGTCGCCACCCTGCTAGCGAAGAGTCAGCTCCGCCCAGTACAGCCCGACGATCGATTTGACGTCGGTGATGCGGCCGTCGCGGGTCATCGCCAGAGCTTCGGCGATCGGTACCGTCAGTACTTCGAGGAACTCGCCGTGAT
>Ga0075419_10003185_pt1 | contig 10509 bp, 8 predicted proteins | sample SoiMetdeltSBSDD3_FD_76900 | JGI IMG/M metagenome (GOLD analysis project Ga0075419, IMG submission 76900) | Bulk soil microbial communities from a Populus tree surrounding site in Tennessee, USA - Soil MetaG P. deltoides SBSDD3 | ecosystem: Environmental > Terrestrial > Soil > Tree plantation... | reverse complement strand
TTCGCGCCTGCCTGTTCGACGTGTTCGGCACCGTGGTCGACTGGCGCACCAGCGTGAGCCGCGACCTGGCGGCGTTCGCCGCGCAGAAGGGGATCGGCGGCGTGGACTGGCTCGAGTTCGCGGTCGAGTGGCGCAAGCTCTACCAGCCCTCGATGGACGAAGTGCGCTCCGGCCGGCGAGCGTTCACCATCCTGGACGTGCTGCATCGCGAGAGCCTGGACAAGCTGATCGCGCGCTATCGCATCGCGGGGCTCGCCGAAAGCGACGTCGAGCACATGAACCGCGTCTGGCACCGGCTCGAGCCCTGGCCCGACGTGGTCGAAGGCCTGAAGCGGCTGAAGAGCCGCTTCATCATCGCGCCGTGCTCCAACGGCAACATCGCGCTGATGGTCAACCTGGCGAAGCGCGCCGGGCTGCCGTGGGATTGCATCCTCGGCGCCGAGACCGCGCGCGCCTACAAGCCGATGCCGGAGGCCTATCTGAACTCGTGCCGCCAGCTCGGCCTGGCGCCCGGCGCGGTGTTGATGGTCGCGGCGCACAACAACGACCTCAAGGCCGCCAAGGCGCAGGGCCTCAACACCGCATTCGTGGCGCGGCCGACCGAGCATGGGCCGGGCCAGACCAGCGATCTCGCGCCCGATCCCGCGTGCGTGGATATCTCCGCCAGGGATTTCGTCGCGCTGGCCGCGCGGCTGACGAGCTAGTCGCCCAGTTGCTCGACCGCGTGCAGCGCGGCGGCCGTGTCGGCGTAGCGGTGCGCCGGGTCCGCGGCCAGCAGGTGGTCGAGCGCGTCCTGGAATCGGCGCAGTTCACCCTCGAGTCGCGGAGCGCTGCCTGCAGCCGCCGGCGGCTTCCCGGTCAGCATCTCGTAAAAAATGACGCCGAGCGAGTAGAGGTCGGAGCGCTGGTCGCCCGCCGAGCCCTGCAGCCGCTCCGGTGCGCGATAGCGAAGCAGCTCGGGCGAGCGCGCATCGGCGGCGTCTTCCTCGCCGAGGCAGTCGAGCTCGACGAGCGCGATGTCGCCCTGCTCGCGCACCATGATGTTTTCCGGCTGGATATCGTCGGCCAGCGCGCACAGGCGGTGCACTTCCACCAGGGCCGCCAGCGCCTGGCGCAGCACGCGCAACGCGACCGCGGGCGACACCGGCAGCTCGAGCGCATGCTTCAGGCTGCCGCGGGGAAAATGTTCCGTGACGATGTAGGCGACGCCGTCGGCAAAGCCGTGGTCGAAAATCGGCGCGAGATGGGGATGGCGGATCCGGCCGACCAATGACACGCGCTCGACGAAGCGCTCAAACGCCGGATCGGCGTCGCCGAGCCGCTGCCGGATCCGCACCGACACCTTGTTGCCGTCCGCGTCGCGCTCGGCAAGGTAGAGCGCCGACGCGCGCGACTGGCTGAGCCTCGCGATGACGGCGTAGTTCTTGATGCGCATCGGCGTCGACATGGTCGGCGGCTCGGCATCGGTCAGCAGCGCGACCAGCGTGTCGCGCAAGGCCGCCTTGGCGGCGTGCGCGGCGCCTTCGGCGTTGCCCGCCAGCGCCTCGCGCAGCTGCTGCGAAAGGTCGTCCGTGCTGCCGGCCGGCGCGGCGAGACCCTTCAGCCCGAGGATCTGATAGACCAGCACCGGCTTGGTGCGCCCGCGCAGATGCACCACGCGGTGCGCGCCGTGCATCACCGCGTCGCCGGCGGCGCTGATCGCGGCGCCGCTCGCCACCACCGGCCAGCCGAGCTCCTTGGTCTGCCCCTCCAGGCGCGAGGCGATGTTGACGGTGTCGCCGATCGCGGTGAAGTTCTGCTGGCCCGGCGCGCCGATTTCGCACAGCGTCACCTCGCCGGTGTGGATCCCGACCCCGATCGCGAATTCCGGCAGGCCGCGGTGCGGGAACTTTGCGTGCATCCACTCCCGGAACTCGTGCGCCACCAGCGAGAGCGCGAGGCCGGCCTGGATCGCGCGCAGCGCCTGACGCTCGCGCGGCTGATCCTCGCCATGCGGGAACACCGCCATGATGCCGTCGCCGATGAACTTGACGATCTTGCCGCTCGCCGCGAGGATCGGCTCGCACGCCCGCTGCAGATAGTGGTTGAGCAGGGTGGCGATCTCCACCACGGACAAACGCTCCGAGATCGTGGTGAAGCCGCGAATGTCGGTGAACAGCACCGTGGCCTCGAGCACCCGGTTCGCCCCGGCCGACAGCAGGGAATCCTCGATCGGCGCCTGTTCGGCCTGTCCCGTGAGCCGGCTGTAGAAACGGCTGCGCAGGCGCTCGCTCGCCAGGATCAGCTGCTCGGTCAGCGCTTCGCGCGATTCCTGGTGTTTCTGCAGCCGGACCTTGACCGCGTCGAGCAGCTCCTCGCGCGTGAAGGGCTTGGTGAGGTAGTCGTCCGCGCCGAGATTCATGCCGCGGCGGATCTCGGCGCGTTCGCCGCGCGCGGTGAGGAACACGAACGGAATCGACGCGAGCGCGCTGTTGCGGCGCACGGCGGCGACCACCTCGTAGCCGTCCATCTCCGGCATGTTGACGTCGCAGATGATCAGCGCCGGCGATTCGGCCGCTGCGAGCTCGAGGCCGATGCGCCCGTCGGCCGCTTCGAGCACGGCGTAACCCTCGGTCTTCAGGCTGAGCGCGAGCGAGCGGCGGATGCCGGCGTCGTCCTCGATGATCAGAATCTTGGTGATCACGATCGAAAAAGTTTGTTAACGGCGCATCCGGATGTCGAACGGCGTCGACACGGCGCTAGCGTTCCCACGCGTCTGCGCGCCCGAATGCGTGAACTGCTTCACGCTTTCGAGCGCGCCCTCCGGGAAAACCCCTAGACGGCGTCAGTGGAGCCCTGACTTGCGCTGCGGCTTTGCGCACCAGCATAGTCGGATAGTGCCTGCAAAGGCACGGCAAAGAAACACGTAACAAGGCTAAGAAGTATTCCTGGAGGGGGGAATGAGAAGCGAGCGCTTTGGCTGGATCCTGATCGCCGCGTCGCTCGCGGTGGTCGCGGCGCTGATCGCGCTGCTTTATTCCAAGCAGAGCAACCTGCATCGCGAAAAAGTGCGCTCGCAGGGCGTGGCGCTGGCGCGCGCGCTTTCCGGCAGCGAGCTCAACCAGCTGGTGCGCAGCGCCGGCGAGAAGAATCTCGTCGGCAGCTTCGTCTCCGCCCAGGCGAGCGATGCCTTCGCCTATGCCGCGCTGGTGACGAAATCCGGCGACAAGCTCTACGAGCTGACTGCGCCGGGCGCGATCGTGCCGGCGGCCAGCATGCCGGCCGAGCCCGCCTCGTGGTTTGGCGAGCACCCGCTGGTCTCGCCCGGCGACGGCAAGGCGATCCGCGAGTTCTTCGCCCCGGTGCTGCAAAAGGGAGAGCTGGTCGGCTTCGTGCGCCTCGGCTACTACGAGACGCTGGACGCGGCGCGCATCCTCGAGCTCTCGACCATGGCGCTGATGGCGCTGCCGGTGTTTCTGCTGATGGCGTTTTCCTATTTCATGATCCGCAAGGAGCTGCGGCCGCTCGGCGCGCTGACCCGGAAGCTGCAGGACGCGGGAAAGCATTACGGCCTGCAGCTCGGGACGCCGCGCGACCTGGAGTTCCGCCACCTCACGCAGCGCTTCGACGAGTTCTTCCAGGCCGCGGTCGGCAAGATCCGCGAGCTCGACCGCCAGACGCTCGAGGCGCAAGCCGCGAACCGCCTGCTCTCCTACAAGCACGAGAAGGCGCAGGCCATTCTCGACACGATTCCCGACGCCCTGGTGGTGGTCGACGAGTCCGGCGTGCTCACCTTCGCCAACCCGAAGGCGGTGGCGCTGCTCGGCCGCGAGCTGGAGCAGCTCACCGGCAAGCCGGCGGCGGAGTGGTGCCCGCGGCCCGAGGTGCATGGCCTGCTGGGGCGCCTGTCCGACCCGGACGCGTCGGCCTACAGCACCCAGGTCGACTACTCGATGGACGACGATCCCGAGCGACGCATGTGCGTGGCCGCGTATCCGCTGTTCGCGCCGCGCGACCGCTCGGTTCTGTACGGCATGCTGGTGCTGTTCCGCGACGTGAGCGAGCAGCACGCCGCGCGCCAGGCCGGCATGGAATTCGTCGCCCAGGTATCGCATGAGTTGAAAACGCCGCTCACCACCATCTCGACCTTCAGCGAGCTGCTGCTGGACTACGCCAAGCTGTCGGCCGAGGATCGCGTCGAGGCGGTGAACGGCATCCATGCCGAGGTCGGGCGCGCGGCCTCGCTCATCACCAACCTGCTGAACGCGTTCAAGCTCGAGGCGGGCACGCTGCCGCTCGAGCGGCAGCGCGTCAAGATCAACGACCTGCTCGCCGAGACCGCGCGCAGCCTGCGCCGCAGCGCGCAGAGCAAGCAGGTGGAGCTCGAGCTCAAGATCCCGCCCGACCTGGGCTCGGCCAGGCTCGACAAGCAGCTGTTCCGCATCGCGGTCGACAACCTGGTCGGCAATGCCGTCAAGTACAGCCGGCCGGGCGGGCGCGTGACGCTCGGCGCCGAACGGCTCGCCGGCGACCAGATCCGCATCAGCATCACCGACGAAGGCATCGGCATCTCCGCGGAGGAGAGCGAGAAGGTATTCCAGAAGTACTACCGCTCGAGCAGCAAGGAAGTGACTGCGCGCAGCGGCCACGGGCTCGGCCTGTACCTCGCCAAGCGCATCGTCGAGCTGCATCACGGCTCGATCTCGGTGCACAGCGAGCTCGGCAAGGGCACGCAGTTCTGCGTCGAGTTCGAAGCGGCCAGCGCGCCGCTCGAGGCGGTGGCCCCGTCATGAGCGCCGCCGCTTCGACGATTGCCCGCAGCCAGGCCGGGAGCGCGACCTACCTCACGCCGTCGGGGCCGCTGACCGGGGACGCGGTGCCGGCGCTCGGCGAAGCGGTCGACGCCTGCATCGCCGCCGGCAAGACGGCGCTGGTGCTCGATCTGCACCGGGTCACGCTGCTCGGCGGCGCGGCCATCGAAGCCCTGCTGGCGGCCAACGCGCGTCTGACCGCGCGGGGCGGCAAGCTCCAGTTCGCGCAACCTTCGGCGCTGGTGCGCGACATCCTGATCGCCAACCGCATCATCGATGCGGCGAGCGCGACCCAGCACGCGCCGCACATGGCGCTTCCGTTCGGCGCTCGCCCGGGCGTCGAGCAGAGGAAGAAGCTCGGCGACATCCTGGTCGAGATGGGGGTGGTGAGCGAAGAGCAGCTCGCCAAGGCGCTGCGCGCGCAGTCGCCGGGCAGCAAGCGCGTCGGCGACTGGCTGATCGCCAACGTGCGCCTCGCCGAAGCGGATCTGCTCAAGGCGCTCAGCCGCCAGACCGGAATTCCCTGCCTCGCGCTGCGCCCGGGCCTGTACGAGGCCGCGGCGGCCGCGCTTCTGCCGAAGGAGGCGGCGCGGCGCCTGCGCGTGCTGCCGATGTTCAAGGTCGGCAGCATGCTCACCCTGGCGACCGCGGACCCGCACGCGATTCCGGTGCTCGACGAGGTCGAGGACATCACCGGCTGCAAGCTGCGCCTGGTGCTCGCCTCGGCGGAGGAGATCACCAAGTCGCAGTTCGACGCCTATAGCGGCGGCAACGACCTGACGCCGGCGCTGGCCGAGAACCTGCCGACCGACCTGCAGCTGGTCGAGGCGCCGGTGACCGACCACAGCGTGATCGACGAGATGGCCGCGGCCAGCCCGGTCATCAACCTGGTCAACGGGCTGATCCAGCGCGCGGTGCGCGACGGGGCGAGCGACGTGCACATCGAGCCCCTGCGCACGCGCTCGGTGGTGCGCTTTCGCATCGACGGGGTGCTTTACGAGGCGCTCACCCTGCGCCCCGATGTGCACCCGGCGATCGTCTCGCGACTGAAAGTCATGGCCAACCTGGATATCGCCGAGCGGCGCATGCCGCAGGACGGGCGCATCCAGGTGATCACGCAGGGACGCAACGTGGACGTGCGCTTCAGCTCGCTGCCCGGCATCCACGGCGAGAAAGTCGTGCTGCGGGTGCTGGACAAGAACCAGTCGATCCTCGACCTCGAAAAGCTCGGCATGCGGCCGACCAACCTCGAGCTGTTCAAGAAGCTGCTGAAGCGCAGCTACGGACTGATCCTGGTGACCGGTCCGACCGGCAGCGGCAAGACGACCTCGCTGTACGCGGCGATCAACTATCTCAGCAGCGTGGAGAAGAACATCGTCACCATCGAGGACCCGGTCGAATACCAGCTCGACAACATCAACCAGAACCCGGTGAACGAGAACATCGGGCTGGGGTTCGCCAAGATGCTGAAGCACATCCTGCGCCAGGACCCGGACATCATCCTGGTGGGCGAGATTCGCGACCGCGAGACCGCGGTGATCGCGGTGCAGGCGGCTCTCACCGGGCATCTGGTGCTTTCCACCCTGCATACCAACGACGCGCTCGGCGCGCTCACGCGCATGGTGGACATGGGCGTCGAGCCGTATCTGCTGTCCTCGGCGCTCTGCGGCGTGCTCGCGCAACGCCTGGTGCGGCAGGTGTGCGCGGCGTGCAAGCATACGTACCTCGCCGCGCCGGCGCTGGTCGAGCTGCACGGCCTGCCGCCGCAGGCCAGGCTGAGCAAGGGACGCGGCTGCCCCGCGTGCTACGACAGCGGCTATCGCGGCCGCATGGCGATCCACGAGATCGTCGAGTGCACCGAGGACCTGCAGCGCCTCATCATCAAGAACCCGACGCGCGACGAGCTGCACGGATTCGCCAAGGCCGCGTTCTCATCGACGCTCTTTTCCGACGGGCTGCAGCGCGTGCTGGAAGGGCGCACCACGCTCGAGGAAGTCTCGCGCGTGATCCACGCGAGCTAGCGCCATGGCATTCGAAATCGCCGACGACGCGCAACTCCAGTCCCCGGCTCCTGCGCAGGCAGGCGCGCCGCGCCGCTTCGGGTTGCGCGCCTTCTCGCGCTCGATCGGCGTGCGCGAGCGCATGGCGTTCACCGAGCAGCTCGCCCTGCTGCTCGATACCGGCGTGAGCATCCACGAAGCGCTGCGCGTGCTGCAGCAGCAGACCGCGGACCCGCGGCTGGCGCGCATCCTCCAGGCGCTGTTCGACGACGTGACGGAAGGCAAGCCATTCTCGCTCGCCCTGTCCCGCCACCCCGAGATGTTCTCGCAGACCTACATCAGCCTGGTGGCCGCGGCGGAAGAGGGCGGCTTCCTGCAGCAGGTCCTGCAGCAGCTGCTCGAGATCGACGACAAGAATACCCGGCTGCAGAGCGTGCTCGCCTCGGCGCTCACCTATCCGGTGTTCCTGATCGTGTTCTCGCTGGCGGTGGTGGTGTTCGTGCTGGTGGTGATCGTGCCGAAATTCCAGGACCTGTTCGAGTCGATCCGCGACCAGCTGCCGTTCGCCACGGTGGCGTTGATGGCGGTATCCGAGTTCCTCGCCAAGCACTGGCTGCTCACGCTGGCCGCGCTCGCCGCGGCCGCGGTTTCGGTCTGGCTGTGGGCGAGGACGCCGGCGGGCGAGTGGCTGCTGGACGACATGAAGATGCGCCTGCCCTTCGTCGGCGACGTGTTCATGCAGGTTTACCTCAACCAGACGCTGAACGTGCTCGGTCTCGCGCTGCTCAGCGGGGTTCCGGTGACCGCCGCGCTGAAGGCGTCGCAGGAAGTGATTCCCAACCGCCGCTTCGCGCGCTTCCTGGAGACGGTGCGCGAGGAGGTGAACAACGGGCGCGGCCTGGCCGCCGGGTTCCACAAGGCGCCGTTCATCCCGCCCATGGTGCGCGAGATGATCGCCACCAGCGAGCGCACCGGCGACCTGGGCAAGGTGATGATGCGCATTTCCGATTTCTACGGCCGCGAGCTGAATCGCCGCATCGGCATCGTGGCGAAAGTCGCCGAGCCCTTCATGCTCATGATCATGGGAATCGTGGTCGGCCTGCTGGTCGCGGCGCTGATCCTGCCGATCTTCAAGCTTTCGAGAGGGATGCACTAGCTTCGCACCATCGTCACATCCAGGGGAGAACCATCATGCAGGCAGTTACCAAGAGAGGAAGTCGCATGCGCAACACACTGAGCAGGCAAATCCAGGCCGGATTCACGCTGGTCGAGCTGCTGATCGTGGTGATCATTCTCACCGTGCTCGCGGCGATCATCGTGCCGCAATTCAGCAGCGCCACGATCGACGCCAAGGAAGCGGCGCTCGACGCGAACCTCGCCCGGGTGCGCTCGGCGGTCGAGCTGTTCCAGGCGCAGCACAACGGCAAGTACCCCGGATCGGCGGCCACCAGCGGCGCCACCTGTCCCGGCGGCGGCGCCGCCGGCACCGGCACCGCGGGCAGCGCGCAGGCATTCATGGACCACATGCTCATGTATTCCAACGCGGACGGTCAGACTTGCAGCATCGGCGATGCCACCTTCAAGTACGGTCCGTACCTGCGCAAAGGGATCCCGCACGACTCGCTCAACGGCAAGGGATCGGTGGTGGGCGAAATCGTCGTGACCTCCACCGGCGCGCCGATCACGCCGTCGGCGGCCACTGGCGGCTGGGCCTACGACACCAAGTCCGGCCAGATGGTCATGAACAGCAACGCGAACGATACCCGGGGCAAGCCCTATTACACGCATTGACCTCCATGCTCCGGCGCGAGGGTTCACCCTAGTTGAAGCGTTGATCGTCATTGCCTTGATCGGGATCGTCGCGGTGGTGGCGGTCCCGATGCTTCGGGCGCAGGATCCGGTGCGGCTCGACGCCGCGGCCACCGAAGTCGGGAACGCGCTGCGCTTCGCGATGCGGGAAGCGCAGCGCACTGGCGGCTACCTTCTGGGGGACTTCAGCACTCCGGGGCAATTGCGCGTGCACGCTTCCAATGCCTCGGGCGCGCAGCTCGGCGCCGTGAACGATCCGCTGACGAAGAGCGCCCTGGACATCGGCACCTCGCAGCCCCAGTGGCCGAACTCGATCGCCATGACCGGCAGGTTCTTCAGCGGCGGGGTGGCCTACACCCAGCTGCTGGTCGGGCCGGCGGGCCAGCTGCAGGCATTCGAGGGCGGCGTCAACCGCGGTGCGTTGCAGGCGGGAAGCGGCATCGAACTCACGGCCGGCACGCTGAGCGCCCTGGTGGCGATCAGCGAGACGACCGGCAGGGTCGCAGTCCCATGAGTTCCAACGGCCAGCGCGGCTTCTCCTACGTGGAGATCCTGCTTTCCGTGGTGCTGCTCGCCGTGCTGCTGGTGCCGGCGCTCGAGGCGTTGCAATCGGCGGTCGCCGGCAACCAGAATGCCGCGCTCGCCAGCCGGGAGCTTGCGCTGCAGGACAAGATGGAACGCGTGCTGGCCCGGCCATTCGCCGAGCTTTACGCGCAGACCTATGCCGCGGGAGGCAATACTCCCACCTCGGTGAGCGTGTCGCTCTCCGATTCCGTGGGCGCGCCCGCGCGCCGCAACGTGGTGCTCTACCGCTATGACGCCGCGGCCGCGGCACTGAGCGCTGCGGACACCGGCCTGCTCGCGGTCACCGTCTACTACGAAAGCGAGGGCACGGAACGCGCGCTGAGTACCCTCGTCGGCAGGTGGTGGTGACATGCGCGCATGCTCCGCCACGCACGGGTTCACCATGATCGAGTTCATGCTGGCGCTCGTCATTGCAGCGATCCTGGTCGGCGCGCTGAATGGCATGGTCGATCTGGCGATGCAGGCGCGAAGCGCCGGCCGCCAGGACAACGAGCTCGTCTACCAGGGGCAGTTCGCGCTGGCGCGGATGGTGGACCAGGCACGCGCGAGCCCGGCGAAAGTGCTCGCCACGCCCGCCATCGCCAGCAGCACCGGCGACTGGTTTGCTCCCACCATGTACTGCCTGAAGGGCGGCGGCCGGCTGGTGGAGACCACCGCGTCCGATACCTCGTGCACCGGGGCGAAGGTGATCGCGGACAACGTCATCGCCTTTTCGGCGCAGCCGGTGAGCGCGGGACCCGTGGATCATCCGCTCGGCACGCTCAGCCTTACCCTGCAGGCGGGCGGCGCGCCCCTCGTGCTGACCACCAGCGTGCGCCTGGGAACGCCATGAAGGGCTTCACGCTCCTGCCGGTGGTCCTGGCCATGAGCATCGTGGCGGTTGTTGCCTTCCTGCTCAACCGGGACAACGGCCTCAACGCGCGCATGATCACCCAGCAATCCGACCTCGAGCGCGCCCGCTATGCCGCCCAGGCCGGGCTCCAGGCGGTGAATTACGTGTTGCAGGCGGCCGGCTGCAACGGCGTTTATCCGACCGCGGCGGCGCCGGTGAGCAATGCGAATTTCCGCGGCGCTTCCTACTCCGCCCATTCGACCACGGCGACCGGATCGCCGGTGACGCTGGTCGCGACCGGCAGCTACAAGGACGCCTCGGTCACCCTTACGCGCAGCGGCGTCCCTGTCTACCAGCCGAGGACCACGCGAGTGATACAGCCGGACCCCGGCACCGGCCAGGACACCTTCCTCGATTCGGCGCAGGAAAGGAACTTCGGCCGCGACACGAGGTTGCGGCTGCAAAGCGGCCGCTACGCCCCGCTGCTGAAGAT
>Ga0075419_10003180_pt1 | contig 10516 bp, 12 predicted proteins | sample SoiMetdeltSBSDD3_FD_76900 | JGI IMG/M metagenome (GOLD analysis project Ga0075419, IMG submission 76900) | Bulk soil microbial communities from a Populus tree surrounding site in Tennessee, USA - Soil MetaG P. deltoides SBSDD3 | ecosystem: Environmental > Terrestrial > Soil > Tree plantation... | reverse complement strand
TTTAATGCTTACCGAAATCAACTGCATGAAAAAGCTGATTCCACTTGTTTGTATTATTTTATTAGCCTGCGATCAGAAGAAAGGGTCAGATGAGGTGCTGAACCAGATGGATAAATATTTAAGCGGCATGCAAGCCTGGCAGCTTTTACAGGTAATTACGAAGCCGGAACGAAAATTAAAATTGAACAAAGGGGCTCAAAGCTATACCGCATTAATTCGTCTGGTAATGAGGTGGAATTAAAACGGGAATCTCCCACCAAATTCTTTTATACTGATGGAACCGACAGGCAGATCGAGTTTGAATTGGACGCCAATAGGAAAGTAAAAAAGGCCTGGATTATCGTCTTGGGAGTAAAAACAGAATTAAAGAAATTATAATCAATATGGAAGTTCATCACCACTCACTTCATGGTAAAAAGAAATGGACAGAATATTTCTGGGAATTCTTTATGTTGTTCCTGGCCGTGACGCTTGGTTTTTTTGTAGAAAATCAGAGAGAACACCTGATCGAGCACAAAAGAGAAAAGCAATATATGCTAACTCTGCTGGAAGATCTTAGAAAGGACATTGCTGAGCTTGAGCATGATACTGCTTTTTGGAAACGGCAATTTGCGAGCATCAATACTATCCGCAATCAGATCATAAAACCCGAAGGAGAAAGAAACAAATTATTGCTTTATAAGTATGCAAGTTATATGCGCTGGTACCAAAAATTTGTTTATCATGATCGAACAATTGCACAATTAAAGAATGGTGGAAATTTTCGGTTGATCCGGAATTCCGGCGTAGCCGATTCGCTTATTGAATATGACGCTCACGTAACTACCAATCTCAGGGATATGGAAATCTTATCCAATGACCTGTGGCAGCAATTAAACTATCTCGTCAACAAGATATTTAACTCAGCCTACCATGAAGACCCCCGCGTATCATTTAATATAGACTCGGCTGCTAAGATTGATTCCAAACCAATTGAGATGAGGAAAGGAACGGACAATGAACTTTTTGAATTCTATAATATTCTAGGTTATTTTAAAGGTCTGAATATGATAAGAAACTACGAGCACGATATTTTATTGACTAAGGCAAATAACTTAGTTGAATTGATCAAAAAGGAATATCACATAAAATAAGCTTTATGGAAGTCCATCACCATGCACATCACGGAAAAAAGAAATGGACAGAATATTTCTGGGAGTTCCTTATGTTATTTCTGGCGGTGTTCTGTGGTTTCTTAGCTGAATATCAGCTCGAGCATACGATAGAACATCAACGGGAAAAACAATATATCAGGTCTTTGATTGCAGACCTGGAAAATGATCAGCAGATATTATCACAACATATAGTACACCTTAAAACAGGTATTTCAAGGATCGACAGCCTGATTAATATTTTGAACACTCCTTCACAACTGGCAGATCATACTGGTGAGTTATATTATCTGGCCAGGCTCGCTCCAAGGCTGGATCCCTTATCAACCAATAGCAGAACTTTTGACCAACTAAAAAACTCAGGCAATTTCAGGCTTATTCGGAGTATAGGTACCTCCAATAAAATCATGACCTATTACGAAAAATTTCCATTGATACGGCTTTTGGAATCCATGAATGAAACCGAATTTAACGAGTACAAAAAAGTTGCGGCAAAAGTTTTTGATCCTGTCATATTTCAAAAAATGGAAGGCACAAATGGAGTAATAGAAAGAACCAATGAAAATCCTTCATTGCGGACAACTGATCGTGAATTATTAAAAGAGTTGTCTGTCTTTGCGGTTTACCTGAGAGGTACTAAAAAGGGGCTGCTTCGAACTGATAAAGAGTTAGAAATTGTCGGAACTGAATTGATTGAATATTTGCAGAAAGAATATAACCTGAAATAGATTTATGGAAGTACACCACCATTCCCACACTTCACGAAAAAAATGGACGCATTATTTCTGGGAGTTTCTCATGCTGTTCCTTGCGGTGTTCTGTGGATTTCTTGCAGAATATCAATTAGAGCATAAGATTGAAAAGGACAGGGAAAAACAATATATGGTAACAATGATTGAGGATCTGAAATCAGATTCCACCATGTTTGAATCGAATATCCGGCAAAGAACATCCCGCATAAATATGATGGATTCCCTGGTTTCATTGTTAAACTCATCTGCGTGGGAATCGAAAGGAAATGATATCTATTTTTTTGCACGCAGTATTTCTCCTCCAACAAATATGTTTCCAAATGACCGGACTATACAGCAACTAAAGAGTTCAGGTAACCTGCGTCTTATCCGGAATAAAGATATTTCCAATGAAATTATGGCTTACGATCAGCTCATAAGACAAACTATGTTTGAACTGGACGACGAAATTGAAATAAGGGGAGAATACAGGCAATTAGCAAGCAAGGTTTTTAAAACTGCAGTGTTTCATGAAATGATCGCAGCGGATACTATTGCCAGGCCAACAGGTAGTCCGGCACTATATACAACCCGTCCTGACCTGATAAATGAACTTATCGGGGGCATTCAATATTTTAAAAGAGTACACCAGGCCCAGCTGATAAGGTCAGAAAAATTATTAACGCAGGCAAAGCAACTGAGTAATTTTATAAAAAATGAATATCACCTTAAATGATGCATATGATAAAAAAATTACTGGTATTTCTATTCATTTATAACAATGTTGCCGCACAGCAATACGACGTACTTATTCTCAACGGAAAAATAATTGACGGTACAGGCAATAGCTGGTTCTATGGCGATGTAGCCATTAAGGATGGAAAGATTGCATATGTAGGTAAAACAAATAATGTAACAGCAACAAAAGTTATCAATGCAAAGGGATTGATCGTGGCTCCGGGTTTTATTGATGTACATGGACATATAGAGAACGGAGTGTTTGAAAACCCTTCTGCAGGTAATTATATATATGATGGAGTAACCACTGTGATCACGGGTAACTGCGGCGGTTCTGCGGATGACCTGAAAAATTTTTTCTGGCGAATCGATAGCATGAAAACATCGATCAATGTTGCTTCCTTAATCGGGCATAATACGGTAAGAAGATTAGCCATGGGATTAAATAAGCGTTTGGCAAGTCCGGACGAACAAAAGAAAATGGAAGAATTGGTTGCACAGGCTATGAAAGACGGGGCAGTGGGTTTATCAACGGGTCTTATTTATTTACCGGGAATGTATAGCAATACAGAAGAAGTAATTGGGTTAGCAAAGGCTGCTGCAGCATACAATGGCGTTTATGCATCGCATATCCGTGATGAAGAGAATGGAGTGAAGAATGCGATCAATGAAGCCATCAATATCGGGAAAGCTGCCAATGTTCCTGTGCAAATATCACATTTCAAAGTAAGCGGCCCGGCAAACTGGGGAAGAAGTAAAGAAACTTTACCAATGATCGAAGCGGCAAGAAAAGAGGGTTATGATGTAACTATTGATCAATATCCGTATTCCGCAAGCAGTACAAATCTTGGTATTCGTTTACCTGAGTGGGCACATGCCGGCGGTTCGGATTCGTTGAAAAAAAGGATCGGTGACCCGGTCACGCATAAGCAGATCATTAAAGAAATGCTGGAGATGCAGGACAAATACAAGTACAGGAATTATGGTTACGCTTATGTTGCTAATCATTCAGCCGATACAACATTGAATGGAAAGAATATTTCACAGATAAATAAATTAAAGGGCCGTAAATCAAAAATGAAGTATGAGGCGGAAACAATTCTTGATATGATGATGGCAGGTGGTGCACAAATGGTTTATCATAGCATGAATGAAGATGATGTCCGTCATTTTATGAAATATCCTTTTAACATGATCGGTGCTGATGGCGGCGTAGTAGTATATGGAAAAGGAATGCCTCATCCAAGAGCCTATGGTACCAATGCAAGAGTGCTTGCAAAATATGTACGGGATGAGAAATTGGTTTCATTGGAAGAGATGATTCGACGAATGTCATCATTGGCGGCACAAAAATTTCAATTGAAGGATCGGGGCTTAATTAAAGAAGGAATGGCCGCAGATATTGTAATCTTTGATCTGAATGAAATAACAGATAAAGCAACATTTGAGCAGCCCCATCAGTTCTCGACAGGTTTTCATTATGTTTTGGTAAACGGGCAATTGGTGATCGAAAACGAAAAACACACGGGCGTCAAAAGCGGGGTTACATTAAAAGGCCCCGGATTTACTAAATAGAAATTTATTTCTTTCTGTATCTTTCAAATAAATCTTTTTTATGCACCCTGAAACAAAAAGCAGGATCATTCGGTTGATCATCTATATTATTGTTGGTTTTGCGGCAGCTTTCATTTACAGCTATTTTAAAAAAGATTGAGGTGGAGGTCCATCATCATACACATACTGAAAGAAAAAAATGGAGACATTATTTCTGGGAGTTTTTAATGCTATTTCTTGCTGTATTCTGTGGGTTTCTCGCAGAGAATCAACGTGAGCATTATGTCGAGAACCAAAGGGCTAAAGAGTATGCTAAAAGCCTGGCTGAAGACCTTGCCAGCGATACCTTAGAGCTACAGGATGTTATAAAAGAATATAAAATTATCCTTGCCTGTTTTGACAGCATAAACGCAAGCATCCGAAGAGGCATAACAAACAAGACCGTGCCCGGCAGCTTTTATTTCTATTGTAATATCGGCACCTTTTCGCCTGCGGTCATTTGGCATAATGCGACTCTTACACAAATAACCCAATCAGGAAGTCTGCGTTATTTCAGGAATCCGGACCTCGTAAAGAAGCTGAGTGTTTATTTTGCGAATAGTGATTTTATTTCTTTGGTGGTTAACGGCGATTCCCGTTACCGGGATGAAAGTATTAAATTGAGGAACCGTGTTCTGAACAATTATTATTATTCACGCTATTCCTCCTATTTGATTGCGAATTGGCCAAAGATCCCGGACTCATTGATGAATATCCCCTTACCCCTGCAATCTGATGATCCTGTTTTGCTAAACGAGTTTGCAAATAGTCTTGAGACCAGAAGGAGAGTGCTTTTCATGTTAAGCACCCGAAATTATTCTGATGCATTGCGAAGGGCCAGCGAACTAATTGAAATACTCAAAAGTGAATATCACCTGAAATGAATCCCTATGAATATGAATTTAGGATTTGGAATGATTTTTAAGATCGGGAATACCTGATAATCACGATTTTTAATTCGTAAAATAGATATGGAAGTCCATCATCATAGTCATACTGCGCGAAAAAAATGGACACATTATTTCTGGGAATTTCTCATGTTGTTCCTTGCTGTGTTCTGTGGATTCCTGGCAGAATATCAGTTGGAGCATAAAATAGAAAGGGACAGGGAAAGCGTTTATATGCAGAACCTGGTTGACGATTTAAAAAATGATACGGCCGTTTACTCAGCCTATGCAAGGAACAATAGCATTATATTTAATTTAATTGACACATTAATATATCTCATTAAAAGGCCGGAAAGAAGGTTATATATTGGTAAACTAATTTATGCAGCAAGAATGATAACTGCCAACTGGAGACAAATTAATCCAACGGAGCGTACCTATGAACAAATGAAAAGCTCCGGGCATCTGAGGTTAATAAGAAATCGTAGAATTTCTGACAGCGTTTCGCAGTATTATAATTCATTGAAGCAATTGAGTAATATCAATGAAGTCTGTTTGTTATGGGTTTCAGATTATGTAAAGGCGATGGGAAAAATTTTTGATGGCGAAATGCTTCTAAAAATCTTTAAAGAAGGAGAAGCACAAACCTATGACCCATCTGTATTATTAACAGAAGACAGTAGAACTTTAAACGAACTGATAACAAGTGCCCAATATTTCTATGGTGCACTTAAGTTAGCACAGGTTAATGTCAAGCAACGAAGCTTGTCTGCAAATAATCTGGCAGAGCTGATAAAAAAAGAATATCACCTGAAATAGAATTATTATTAATTACTAATTATTTTATGCAAAGTCTTTCAACAAAGTAAACCCAATAATTAATAATCAATAATAAATAATTGAACCATGGAAGTTCATCATCATAGTCATACCCCACGAAAAAAATGGACACATTATTTCTGGGAGTTTCTTATGTTATTCCTTGCTGTCTTTTGCGGATTTTTAGCGGAATATCAATTGGAACATAAAATTGAAAGGGATAGAGAAAGGGAATATATTAATTCATTGCTCAACGATCTACGATTGGATACGACCCAACTCAACGCAAGATTAAATTTCAGAATGGGAAAAGTAAGCACATTGGATTCTCTCATGTATCTTCTAAAAAGTAAGGAACTGTCAAGTAATACCGCATCGCTATACCATCATGGCTTTTATGGCATATTCGGGGTAAAGTTTATACCAAATAATGGCGTTCTTTCTCAATTGAAGAATGCAGGAGGTCTTCGGCTGATTCGAAAACAGGCTGTCGTCGATAGTCTTCTCCATTTTGACATCGAAACGCAGTGGATCATAGATTTCGAGAATTGGGAGAGAGACCGGTTCATGGATTTTTCTCCATATGAGAATGTGCTGGATGCTTCAGTATTTGAAAATCATTTGAGTTATCATTATCCTGATATTTTTACATTTAACAGAATAAGCGGTAATCCACCATTGCTTTCTTACAAAAAAGAAGATTTGGATAAATTCTATAACAGGGTTCAGTCACAAAAAAGAACCAATGCTGTTCTTATCAACCGGTTTTATAATTTGAAATTACTGATCATCCGGCTCATGAATCTGATAAAAAAAGAGTATACTATCAACTAGCAATACATTATGGAAGTCCATCATCATGCACATACGTCAGACCTTCCCGATAGCTATCGGGATCATCGGGGCAGGAAAAAATGGACGCATTATGTCTGGGAATTTTTTATGCTATTCCTTGCTGTGTTCTGCGGATTTTTAGCAGAGTATGCGCTCGAACATAAGATAGAGGCGGACAGAGAAAAACAATATGCCATTTCAATGGTGGAAGATCTGAAATTGGATACTGCTTTTTTGAACAGAATAATCCAGTTGAGAACAAATCGTCTTGTAATACTTGATTCGCTTTCTTTATTATTGGACGAAACCGAAAATTCATCTAATCTGTCTACCTTATATTATTATTCTGCGATAACTTCAAGATTTGGAAGTCTTCAATTTATTTATAACGACCGCACAATTCAACAACTGAAAAATTCCGGCAGCTTACGATTGATCAGGAATAAAATTGTTTCTGACAGCATCACGCTGTATTACGGCAGTATAAGGCGACTCGAAAATGTACAGGAAAGAGAAGAACGAAACTTCCAGGACTTAAAACCCTATCGCCTTAAAATTTTCGATGGTCGAATCTATAATAAGATGTTTACTAATAACGACCGGATTGAACGACCTGAAGGTAATCCGCCACTATTGCAATACACAAAAGACGATTTAAACGGGTTTATTGGGAACTTAGTTGCTGTCAAGGCAAGTAATACAGGATACATAAGATTCTCAAGGGACCTGCTCCAAAAAGCGATTAATGTGCTGAATACGATAAAGAAAGAATACGATTTAAAATAAGGATCATTCATGGAAGTACATACTCACACACATACTACCGACCCCGATATACATCGGGGCAGGAAAAAATGGGCACATTATTTCTGGGAATTCCTGATGTTGTTTCTTGCTGTGTTTTGTGGCTTCTTAGCTGAGTATCAGTTAGAGCACAAAATTGAATCGGACAGAGGAAAACAATATATCGTCTCAATGTATGAAGACTTGAAGATGGATACCATTGCACTAAATTCAATTATTCAAAACAGGAACAGGCGAAATGAAATGTTAGATTCAATTTTTTTACTGATGGATAATCCGGGCGATCATATTTCGGATCTGTATTTTTATGCAAGACACATAACCAGGACGGCCCCGGTCCTTTTTTTTAATAATGACAGAACGATACAACAATTAAAATATTCCGGGGGCTTACGACTGATCACGAATAAAACAGTATCTGATAGCATAATGATATATGATAAACAGGTACGATTAGTGCTGGAAAGACAGGAAACGGAAATTGCGAATATCCGGGAATGCCTTCCTTATTATTATAAAATATTTGATGGCCGTGTTTTTATGAAAATGATGGACGACAATAATGTTGTTAGCCGGCCTTTATCCAGCCCTTCCTTATTGAAATTTTCGGAACAGGATGCAAATACATTTCTCGGATACTGCCAGACAATAAAAGCAAATAACGTAGGGAATAGTTCCCATTCAAAAATTCTTAAAGAAAAGGCTGTTGCACTGATTGAAATTATTAAGAATGAATACCATTTGAAATGATCTTTTATGGAAGTACACCATCACCCGATAGCTATCGGGTCACATACTTCGCGAAAAAAAGGACGTAAATAAGGAAAATTTGTCCCGCAATCATTCCTGCACCATCGGAAAAAAATAATTACCTTTTCCCGTTAACAGAAAGAGCCACTCCTTACCAGCTATCCATCCGCCTTAGAAAATCTTCCTGTTCATCAATAAAAAATATAAAGCAACCATATGGAAGTAGCTCATCATTCACATACAGCCCAAAAAGAAAAACATTTCAAACATTATTTGTTTGAGTTCTTAATGCTGTTCCTGGCAGTCAGTGCCGGATTTTTAGTAGAGAATCAGCGGGAGCATTATATTGAAAACAAAAGAGAAAAAGTATTAATTAAATCATTTGTTGAAGACTTAAAGCAGGATACAACAAATATTAACGCCAATAGACTGCTGCGGAGTTCGAAAATATTGGTCATGGATTCTCTTATTAAATTATTAAATAGCCCTGACCCCAACAAGGATGGACAATCTGCATATTATTATGGTCGACGTGTAACCAGGTCAACTCTTTTTCAACCTAATGACCGAACTATTAAGCAATTGAAAAACGCAGGTGGTCTCAGGTTAATCAGAAATCAAATGGCTTCGAATGCCATTATGGAATACGATCAATCCATTGATTACGTCAACTATCTTCAGAACAACAGGGAAACTCAGGAATTGACTGAGATCTATCCGTTGTTAGCCAGGTTATATAATGGAAATGTACTGGAAACCATGATCAAAGGGATGGAGATTAATCGTCCCCCCGGGAATCCGGCTTTACGCAGTACAGACAAGAACCTTATTTTGGATCTGACCTATTTTCTTCATCAATACAAAACTTCTTCCATAGTTATTATTACACGATTACAATTAGTAAAGCAGAAAGCGACCGAAACAATACAATTCTTACAAAAAGAATATCATCTGAAATAAATTATTATGGAAGTACATAGCCACACGCATACTGCAAGAAAAAAATGGACACATTATTTCTGGGAGTTTTTAATGTTGTTCCTTGCCGTGTTCTGTGGATTTTTAGCAGAGTATCAACTGGAGCATAAGATAGAACGGGACAGGGAAAAACAGTATATACAATCATTAATGAATGATTTAAAAACCGATGTCATCAATATTGAAACGGTTCAAAAACAAAACCTACTCGCCAAACAAAGCGGCGATTCATTATACTTGTTGCTGACGTCGCCGGATTATAAAAAATATACTGCTCCCATTTATTATTATGGCAGGTTCTTTTCTGCCCGGGAGTTTTTTAATATGACAGATGGCACACTGAAGCAGCTGAATAATGCAGGTGGATTGCGACTGATACATAAAAAGGATATAGTGGACAGCCTGCAGGCTTATCAATACATCTATTCCGAAATTGTAAAAGCACAGGAATTAAAAGAGCTGCAATTAATTAGTTATCGTGATGTGATGTGCAAAGTGTTTGACATCCGTGTTTTTGAAACAATGGTAACCGGTATTCAAATAATAAGGCCGGTTGGCAATCCTAAACTTTTTTCAGATAATAAAGAATTGCACAATGAATTACTGATGAAGGTACATTTTGTAAAAAGAAACAATGCTCTTTTGCTTAACTGGCTTGATGAAATGAAACAAAAATCTATTAACCTGCAGGGAGTAATTAAAAAACAGTATCACCTGAAATAAATTATTATGGAAGTACACGCCCACACCCATACTGCGCGAAAAAAATGGACACATTATTTCTGGGAGTTTTTAATGTTGTTTCTTGCTGTGTTCTGTGGTTTTTTAGCAGAGTATCAGTTGGAGCACAGAATTGAAAAAGACCGGGCAAAGGAGTATGCCAGGGCATTATATGATGATATTGTAAGCGATACAGCAAATCTTAAAAAAACAATTGAAAACGTAAGTAAATTGATTACTTATGAAGATACTCTCATTGACCTGTTGGATAAAATGAACGTAGAAAAAGTAAAAGTGGCAGAAGCAAAGTTGTATCATTATGCATCGCTTTGCCAGGGCGGATCAATTTTTAGCATCAAGACATCTACACTTAATCAATTAAAAAACTCAGGTACATTACGACTTTTTAAAAGCTCGCAATTGATACGTCTTGTAGCTGAATATGATCAGACAATTAACAATGAAACTTTACGGCTGGATGATAATCAGTATACCAGGGATGAACAGAATC
>Ga0075419_10003179_pt1 | contig 10518 bp, 9 predicted proteins | sample SoiMetdeltSBSDD3_FD_76900 | JGI IMG/M metagenome (GOLD analysis project Ga0075419, IMG submission 76900) | Bulk soil microbial communities from a Populus tree surrounding site in Tennessee, USA - Soil MetaG P. deltoides SBSDD3 | ecosystem: Environmental > Terrestrial > Soil > Tree plantation... | reverse complement strand
TCGAGCTTGCCGGCGCCCGGACCTACGTGATGGTCCCGATGCACAAGGAAAACGAGCTGATCGGGGCGATCGGCATCTATCGCCAGGAGGTGCGGCCGTTCAACGACAAGCAGATCGAGCTCGTCCAGAATTTTGCCAGCCAAGCTGTGATCGCCATCGAGAACGCGCGACTGCTCAATGAGCTGCGGGAGTCCCTTCAGCAGCAGACCGCCACGTCGGAGGTCCTGAAAGTCATCTCAAGTTCACCGGGCGAATTGGAACCGGTATTTCAGGCCATGCTGGAAAATGTGGTGCGCATTTGCGAGGCCAAGATCGGTACCTTGTACCTTCGCGAGGCTGATGCCTACCGCGCGGTTGCTGCTACTCGCGACGCACCGGCCGCATACGTTGAGGCACGCAGGCGCGAGCCGAACCTTAAACCACCGCCGGACGGGCCACTTGGTCAAGCTGCAATTACAAAGCGGGTCGTGCACATCGCCGACATTATGAAGCTTCAGTCCTACATCGACCGTCACCCAGTTATTGTTGACTCTGTTGAACTAGGAAAATTCCGAACTGCACTTGCTGTGCCAATGCTCAAGGATGATGAGCTAATTGGTGCAATAACCATCATGCGCCAGGAGGTCCGACCATTCGCTGACAAGCAGATTGAATTAGTGCAAAATTTCGCCGCGCAGGCCGTCATCGCCATCGAGAACACGCGGCTCCTTAACGAGCTACGAGAATCCCTCCAACAGCAGACTGCCACTGCCGATGTGCTCAAGGTTATCAGTCGGTCGGCCTTCGATTTGCAGACCGTGCTCGACGCGCTGACCGAATCGGCGGCTCGCCTGTGCGAGGCGGATATAGCTGCCATTATTCGCCAGAAGGGTGATGCTACCTATTGGGCGACGAGTTACGGTCTTTCGGCTGAACAGGCCGAATATATGAAGAATGTGCCCATCGTGCCGGGGCGGGGCACTGTTGCAGGCCGCGTCTTACAAGAGGGCAAAACCGTTCACCTTCCTGACGTACTTGCCGACACAGAATATACTTCTCTGCATCCTCAAAGAGTAGCGGGCCATCGCGCCACACTAGGCGTACCGCTCCTGCGAGAAGGATCGCCGATTGGCATCCTCCTGGTAATGCGTCGTGTGGCACAAGCGTTCACCGACAAACAAATCGAACTGGTCGAAACCTTCGCAGATCAGGCAGTGATCGCGATTGAAAACGTCCGACTGTTCGATGAGGTACAGACGCGAACGCGCGAACTTTCCGAGTCTCTGGAGCAGCAGACGGCAACTTCGGAGGTGTTAGGCGTCATAAGCAGTTCACCGACGGACGTTCAGCCAGTATTCGACACGATCGCCAACAATGCGGTCAAACTGTGCGGAGCCACGTATTGCATCGCATATAGTTTCGACGGAGAGATGATCCGGATGCTGGCCCACTACAATCTCGACCGGGCCGCACTCGATACTCTTAATCAAATCTGGCCGATGCCCCCTGATAGCAGGTCCGTCGTAGGGCAGACTATTCTTGGGCGTGACGTGCTCCACGTCGAGGATGTTGCAGCCGAGCCAAATTATATTTTCGCCAACGCCCGCCGGACAGCTCTCGGCATTCGAACCTATCTCGGCGTCCCGATGATGCGCGAAGGGCAACCAATCGGTGCGATCGCCCTCTATCGTCGCGACGTTAAGCCTTTCTCCAACCGACAGATCGAACTTGTCAAAGCGTTCGCTGACCAAGCCGTCATTGCAATTGAAAACGTGCGCCTGTTCGAACGCGTTGAGACGCGCACCCGCGAACTAGCGAAGTCTCTGGAGGACTTGCGCACCACACAGGACCGGCTCGTCCAGACACAAAAGCTCGCTTTGCTCGGTCAACTAACCGCTGGCATCGCCCACGAGATCAAGAACCCGCTCAATTTCGTTAATAATTTCTCCGGGGTCTCTGGTGAGATGATCGACGAATTGCGAGAGGCGCTAGAGGAAGTGAGCCTCACCGAAAAGAAACGCCGTGAGATTACCGAACTGATGGACACGTTGCGGGGCAACTTCGACAAGGTCGTCCAGCACGGCAAGCGGGCGGATGCCATTGTAAAGAACATGCTGCAGCACTCGCGCGAAGGTTCAGGTGAACATCGGGTTGTCAACGTCAATGCCCTCGTTGAGGAAAGCCTCAATCTTGCATGGCACGGGATACGGGCCGAGAAGCAAGGCTTTGAGATCGCCCTCAAGCAAGCCTTTGACCCCTCTGCTGGAGAGATCGATGTCTTCCCGCAGGATATTAGGCGGGCTCTCCTGAATGTGATTTCAAACGGCTTCCATGCAGCGACCAAGCGCAAAGCGGAAACAGGCGCTGGCGACTACGAGCCGATCCTTTCTGCCTCTACCAAAAACCTTGGTGATCGCGTAGAGATCAGGATTCGTGATAACGGCACTGGCATCGCGCCCGACGTGAAAGAAAAGATATTCAACCCGTTTTTCACGACCAAGCCGACCGGAGAAGGCACCGGCCTTGGCCTCTCCATCAGCCACGACATCATCGTCAAGCAGCATGCGGGCGCCATCGAAGTCGATACGCAGGTGGGCGAGTTCACCGAAATCAAGGTGATTTTGCCGCGCGCGGCCGCGTTACTTCCTGAACGCTAGTAATCGTTCCCGATGTCCGCTTTTGGCCCATAACGGACATCCGTAGTTGCAGCGCACATGTCCGCTTTCGGGGGTAAAGCGGACATAGGCTACTGCGGGAGTCCGCTTTTGCGGTCGCTATTGGGTGTAAAGCGGACATGCTTTGTTGCAGCGCCTATGTCGGCTTCTGACCCAAAGCGGACATCACTCTGAGGAATAGGCGCTCGATTGTTTGCCCTTTCTCACTCGCCGCCCGGTCGCAAAGTGCTAGGCTTTAGGAATTGCACAACGTGTGGTCCTCACCGGAGGGCACATGCAACGACGCCAGTTCATCACATTTATAGTCGGTGCGGTGGCCGCTTGGCCGCTCGCGGCGCGTGGGCAGCAACGGAAAATGCCGGTGGTCGGATTTCTCAATGGCGGATCACCAGGCGGATACAAAGTTTACGTGACCGGATTCCTCCATGGACTCAGTGAAAGCGGTTACGTCGAGGGTAAGAACGTCACGGTAGATTACCAGTGGGCTAGGGGTCAGTATGATCGCCTCCAAGTAATGGCCGCCGATCTTGTACGTCGTAAAGTGGCTGTAATCGCGGCGAACACGCCAGCGGCACCGGTAGCCAAGGCGGCAACTACGGAGATTCCTATTGTCTTTGTTAGCACCGGCGATCCGGTCAAAGTCGGCCTTGTCACGAGCTTTGATCGACCCGGCGGCAATGTCACGGGCGTCGGCCTGCTTGGGTTGGAATTGGAGGGCAAGCGTCTGGGGCTTCTGGACCAATTTGTTTCTGGAACCACGCCGATTGCTGTGCTGGTCAATCAGATGAATCCGGCCGCCAATGTCCAACTGCACGAGTTGCAAGAAACGGCAGGCGCGATCAAACGACAAATAAATATTGTGCCCGCCAGCACGGTCCTCGCCATTGAAACGGCTTTTGCGAACGCTGCCCAACAAAAGGCGGCTGCGCTTATCGTCGTCCAAGATCCGCTTTACAATAGCCAACGCGACCAGATCGTGGCCCTAGCGGCTCACCACAACTGCCCGTAATGTATCCATTACGCGAATTCACCGAAATCGGCGGCCTTGTTAGTTACGGACACGACCTCGTGGACGGGTATCGCCAAATGGGCGTTTACGCCGGACGAATTCTCAAGGGCGAAAAGCCTGCCGATCTTCCAGTGGTGCAGCCGGCAAAATTCGAGTTCGTGATCAACCTAAAGACAGCAAAGACACTGGGCCTGACTATTCCGCCATCGCTTTTTGCTACCGCCGACGACGTGATCGAATGAATGGCGCAATGTCCGCTATTGGCCCTTAGCGGACATCCCTAGTTGCACCGCACATGTCCGCTTTCGGGGGTAAAGCGGACATGACCGTTTGCGGGAATCCGCTTTCGCGGTCGCTATTGGGGCAAAGCGGACATGCTCTTTTGCACTGCATATGTCCGCTAATGACCCAAAGCGGTGACCCAACACAGGTTCAGATTCTTCGCTCTAGGAACGCCTCCCGGTGGGCAAGACCATCCAGAAACTAGCGATGGCGGCTGTCGCGTCAGTGCTTGCCATTCCGTGCGTCGCAAAGTCGGGAAAGGATGGGGTAAAGACGGCACCTGCTCAGACCTCCGTTGGCAAGCAGCGCAACATCGTCAACAAGGCAGGGAACAAGGACAAACGCATCGAGATTAAAACCGGATCGACGAAGGGACCAACCCCTGTTGGTGGCGGGGGTCCAGGGGCGTCGGGCGCGATGGGAGCAGGGAAAAAGGCGTTGGACGATGCAGATGCAAAGTTAAGCCCCGGGAACTTGCCAACGCGGGAGGGCTCGTCACCACCGTCGCCCTCACCGCCGCCATCAGGATCCGGTGCAAATCCAAATCCTCGTCCTCAATAGCTCGAAGGCTTACCTTCGCTCGACAGATTGAAGCAAAAATCTCATCGCGCACGCCGTGAGCGTCGCTTCGGACTATGAACAATGTCCGCTATTGGCCCAAAGCGGACATCTGTAGCTGCACCGCACATGTCCGCTTTTCGGTGTAAAGCGGACATAGGCAAACCCTTTCCAAGTGCTATGTTTCGTATGTCCTGTGCGTTCGTGCCGGAGACGGCCATGAGGCGGCGGGAATTTATCAGCCTTATCGGTAGTGTCGCGGCGACATGGCCGCTCGCGGCGCATGCGCAGCAGCCGGGGAAGCCGCCCACCATCGGGTTTATGGGATCGACGACTCCTCAGGTCGCAGCCCAATGGGTCGCCTCCTTTGTGCAACGACTACGCGAACTTGGTTGGCTTGAGGGTCGCGATGTCGCGATCGAGTACCGTTGGGCAGAGGGGCGCAGCGAGCGTTACACCGAGATCGCGGCTGAGTTCGTCCGTTTGAAGGTCGATGTTATTCTCACGCATAACACCCCGACGGTCCTCGCAGCAAAGCAGGCCACGTCGGTGATCCCGATCGTGTTCGCGACGGCGGGCGATCCGATCGGCAGTGGCCTCGTCGCGACCCTGGCGCGACCGGGCGGCAACGTTACCGGCATATCGAGTCAGGGGTCCGATGCTGTCGGTAAGCGACTCGAGCTCTTGCGCGAGCTTGTCCCCGGTCTGCGCCGATTTGCCGTCCTTGCCAATCTCGCCAGTTCCTCTCCCGCGTTGGAGCTAGGCGAGGTTCAGGCGGCGTCCCGCACGCTCGGCCTCGAAGTCTCCCCGTTCGACATCCGGCGGGCTCAAGACATCGGGCCCGCGTTCGAGGCGCTGAAGGGTCATGCGGAGGCGCTCTATGTCGTCGCCGACCCGCTTGTCAGCACCAACCGAATTCGTATCAACACCTTGGCGCTGGGTTTGAGACTGCCGACGATGCACAATGTCCGGGAATTCGTCGAAGCCGGAGGCCTAATGTCCTACGGATCAAATTGGCCAAGCCAATTTCGGCGCGCTGCCGATTTTGTTGACAAGATTCTGCGCGGGGCCAAGCCTGCCGACTTGCCAGTCGAGCAGCCGACCAAGTTCGATCTCGTCATCAATCTGACGACCGCCAAGGCGCTCGGCCTCACAGTGCCGCCAGCGCTGCTCGCCCGTGCCGACGAGGTGATTGAATGAATCTGATGCTTTTCATCGCGCTTGCGGTCATCGCCTACTTTTCTGTAGCCGAAAGCCGCGCGCAAACCGCAAATTATCCCGACAAGCCAATTAAGATGATGGTTGGTTTTTCCGCAGGCGGTGGCACCGATGTGATTGCCAGGATTGTCGCCCAGAAAATGTCTGAAGGCCTGGGTCAATCTGTGCTGGTTGAGAACCGGCCCGGCGCGAGCGGCATGATCGCCGCGGAAGCAGTAATTAAATCGGCGCCCGATGGATATACGTTGATGATGGGCAGCCAAACCACGTTGGCGGTCGCGCCAAACCTTTACCGCAAGTTTTCCATAGACCCAGCCAAAGACTTCGCCGGTGTGGCCCTGACTGGCACCTCGCCGCTCGTCTTGGTGGTCCACCCATCGGTCGCCGCGCAATCGGTCCACGAACTGATCGCAATTGCCAAGGCCAAACCTGGCACCATCAACTTTGGATCGGGTGGGCTCGGGACTACACCACACATGGCTGGCGAGCTATTCGCATTTGTGACCGGCATCAAGATCGCACACATCGCCTATCGGGGCGAAGCGCCCGCCATCAACGATCTCTTGGGTGGGCAGTTCCAAATGATGTTCCCAAACCTGTCCGCGGTTATCGGCAACGTCAAAGCGGGATCATTACGCGCGCTTGCCGTCACCAGTTTACAGCGGGTTGCTGGGTCACCGGAGATTCCCACAGTGGCCGAGTCAGGTATTCCGGGCTTTGATGCGGCAACCTGGTTCGCGCTGGTCGCTCCGGCCGGAACGCCGCACGATCTCGTGTTGCGGCTCAATGCCGAGGTGAAGCGTGTTCTCGCGTTACCGGATGTCAAGCAACGCTTTACCGACCTCGGTATGTCGCTTGGCGGCGGCACACCGAGCGAACTCGACCTCTACATCAAATCCGAGATTGAAAAATGGTCAAAAGTCATCAAGGACGCCGACATTCGAGCGCTCGACTAACACAATGCTCCGATAAAATTGGTTCGAGTGCTACAAAATTTGCAATGGTCCACATGACTACGTCTGTTGCGATACCGAAATCTCTTAGCAATTGAAGAGCTTCCCCGATGACGATCATCGATTCCCAGGTCCACGCTTATGAGGCAAACACTCCGAAGCGACCCTGGCACAGTGTGCCGAACTGGCCCGATCACGTCACGGGTGACGAGATGGTGGTGGCGATGGACAAGGTCGGCATCGACGGCGCGATCTTTATCTCCGCCTTTTCCATGTACCGTTACGACGCGAGTTATGCAGTGGAAGTGCAACGGGCCCATCCTGGTCGGTTCGCGATCGTCAAGCCGGTCGACCCAGACGATCCAGCCGTGGGCGATATCATCGCTGACTGGAAGCAGACACCGGGCGCGGTCGGCATCCGCATCATGATGACGAAGGAGAGGAACCGCGAGCCGAATGACCCGGGCCTCGAGCGCATCCTGCGCGCGGCCGTAAAGCACGATTTTCCGGTCAATTTACTGTGCTGGGGCAACGTGGATGCGGGCACAGCGGTGATCGACCGCCACCCCGATACGCGTTTCATCATCGACCATCTGGCTATCTTGCAGCCCCGCACACCACCAGCCCCGTTGCAGCCTTGGGCCGACCTGCCGAAGGTGCTGGACCTTGCCAAACGCAAGAACGCGTTGATCAAGGTGAGCGGCGCCTGCACGCTGTCCCGGGAACCGTATCCGTTCCCGGACATCTGGGACCCACTCGCCCGCGTGTTCGATGCTTGGGGTTTCGACCGCTGCCTGTGGGGCACGGACTGGACACGCGCATGCGCCGTCGTCAACTACGAGCAAGCCGTCGAACCCTTCCGCAAGACTGACCGCCTGAGCGATGGTGAACGAGCGATGCTGATGGGCGGCGCGTGCGCCAAAGCCTATCGTTGGTCGCCCAAGAAAGGCTAGGTCAGTTACCACCCCGTGCAGGATTCGTCGCGTCACAGAGCGCTTAGCGGATAGCGAGCTATCTCCGCTTTTGGCCCAAAGCAGACATCCCTAGTTGCACCGCACATGTCCGCTTTTGGGGCAAAGCAGACATGGCCTTGTGCGGAAATCCGCTTTCGCGGTCGCTATTGGGTGTAAAGCGGACATCGCTTTTTGCGGCGCAAATGTCTGCTTTTGACCCAAAGCGGACATCGGGCATGATCGGCGGCCAAGTTCAGTTGTGGGTCATTTCTCACTCTGCGCCCGGTCACAATCACGATCGTGCTATTCGCAGTACTTGCAAGGCGGGAAATCGCGGCTGTAGACCGGCTGCGCCCTGAACTTCGCTGGGTCGTATTGCCAATATGTGCTGACGTCGTTGTAAGTCTTGACCACCGTGTTCCAGAGTTCGTCCTTGTCGTAGCCGAACATCTTCTTCTTCTCGACCTTCTTGATGTAGATGTTCTGGATCGGACTCTTGGTGGCGAGGTCGAGCTGCACGGGGCCGCGCGGCGGGTCGAGCCTGATGGTAGCCATCGCCTTGATGAATTCCGACGGGCCAGGATACTTGCCTTTGAACTTGGCCAACGTCTGGTCGATCCACATGGCGGTGGCGTAATTGGCTTCCGAATAATACGACGGCACCTTGCCGTATTTGGCGCGGTACTTCTTGACGAAGGCCTCGTTCGCCGGCGTCTGGAGTGCTGCGCTATAGACGTGCGCCGAAACGTCGGCGATGACCTCGTCGCCCATGAAGGGTAGGGCGAACTCGTCATAATTGGTGCTGCCGCCGAGAATGATCGTCTTGTTGCCCGACGCGCGCAGCTGCTTGGGGAATTGCAGGGCCATCGGTCCGACCATCAACGAGAAGATCGCGTCGATGTCGGACTTGATGCTTGGAATGTACGGCCCGAAGTCCTTGTTGCCGAAAGGCACCCAGTTTTTCTGCACGACCTTACCGCCGCAATGCTCGAAGGCCTTCTGGAATCCGCCAACCTGCTCGTACCCGAAGGCGTAATCGGTGGCGATCGCGGAGACGCGCTTATAGCCTTGCTCGCAAGCCCATTGCCCGAGCGCATGGGTCGGCTGCGACGAGACCCACGTGGAGAATACGGTGTAAGGAAATTTGTCGGATTGACGCTGGGCAATGTCGTCCCCGGTGGTGATGGTACCGATGAAGAGCGTCTTTTCCTGGGTCGAAATCGGTGCCAGTGCATAGGCTGCTGTGCCAAGCACCGCGCCGACGAGCATGTCCACCTTGTCCTGCAGAATAAGCTTCTTGGCCATGGACACGTCGCCGTCGACGGTGCCCTTGTCATCCTCAACAATGAACTTAACCGTGGCGCCGCCGAGCTTGCCGTCATGCTCGTCGAGATACATCTGGAAGCCGTTGACCATATCGGTGCCGAGCTGCGTGATGATGCCCGTGCGCGGCGCCAGAAATCCTATTTTTAGTTCTTGGGCTTTCGCCGGTAGCAACGCGCCGAATGCAATGGCGGTGGCAAGGCATAATGGCGGCAATATCCGCGACAGCGTATTAATCATGTCCGTCCTATTAAGCATGCTTACTATATTGTCAAGACACGTACGAACTATGTGTTTCCGCGCAATGGGAATGTCCGCTATTGGCCCATAGCGGACATTTGGCTTTTGCGGTGCAAATGTCCGCTTTCGTACTTCTCGTCGTATTCCAGAGCGAAGCGAGATTTTGGAGCATAGTTCAGTGCTGCATATGCAAATTCATCAGCTCAGGCGACGGCATCAGGTTGTCGTTCAGATTTGTCATGATCCAGAGCGACCCGACAACGACGAGGAACACGACGAGCACGCCGAACGCGAGCGCCAGCACGTTGTTGGTGTTGTCCGGTCCAGTCGTGATGTGCAGGAAAAATACGAGGTGAACGCCCATCTGGGCGATGGCAAGCACGACAAGGCCGAGAGGGATGCCCGGTGGCCAGAGCAATGAGGTGTTGGCGACCCAGAACGAGGTAGCCGTAAGGATCACGGCAAGGGCTAGTCCGATTGTATAGATCCCAAAGTCGGACAGTGTTCTCTTTTGCGCCTCGGCAGTTATCGAGATCTCTCCAGGCGCGCGATCGTAGCTTGTGTCGGTCATGGACGAATTCCCATCAGATAGATGGCCGTAAATAGCCAGACCCAGATGATGTCGAGCGCATGCCAGAACAGGGCAAAACACAGGAGGCGGCGATCGACGGCGGGGCGGAATCCTTTGACCGCGACCTGCGCCATCATCACAGCCAACCAAATCAGTCCGGCGGTGACGTGCAATCCGTGGCAGCCGACAACGGTAAAGAACGCGGAAAGAAAAGCACTGCGCTGTGGGGTCGAGACCGCCCTCGCGCTGGTGCTCGGCGACTGCAAGTTCAGCGACCAGGGCCCGGCCGATGAAACCGATGCACCGGTGACGAGTATGCGCGTCACGATGTCCCCCGGGGCGAATTAGCGACGATAGACCCGACCCTAACGGCAATCAAAAAGTAGAAAACAACCCCATGCAAAGTAGGTGCGGATCGCTTTTGTTTTTTAGCGAATCGCTCTTTGCTTTTTGATTCTAGCCACTAAATAACGTGAACTGGTCGTCAAAGACCTGAACGCGTACCGCGTAGCGTACCCCGTTGAAACGAGTACAGCAGCGAGGAGCGTTCAATGAAATCACTTCCTTCCGATCATGTCTTGCAGCCGTTCCTAGAGTTTCTCCAAAACAACGGTGTGTCTGACCCGGAATTCCTGACTGGAATTCTTTGTCAAGTGGATGGGATAAGTGTTTACAGCCGCAATGCCACGGAACGGGACTTGCTGCTTTCAATTATCAAAGGAGGCAACCCGAAAACCCAGACCGACGTCTTACTGCT
>Ga0075419_10003177_pt1 | contig 10522 bp, 10 predicted proteins | sample SoiMetdeltSBSDD3_FD_76900 | JGI IMG/M metagenome (GOLD analysis project Ga0075419, IMG submission 76900) | Bulk soil microbial communities from a Populus tree surrounding site in Tennessee, USA - Soil MetaG P. deltoides SBSDD3 | ecosystem: Environmental > Terrestrial > Soil > Tree plantation... | reverse complement strand
CTTTGTTGATTTCTTGCCGCAGACGCAGGGCCAAGTCAAAGTCGAGATAAGCATCCTGAGTAGGCCGGCAGGCCGTATCGAAGGATGCGGCCCTGACCCGTTCGCGCCCTTCGATACGCGCTCCGCGCGGGGTACCCTCTGGGTCCAGGGTGCTCACTCGTGTAGCTTTAACATAGCTCTGCCGCAGACGGAGGCGCGCCTGGCGCAATTGGGCTTGTACCCGGCCGAGAAGTTCGGCCCCGAAGCGTTGCTCGAGCTCGTCCGGACCGAGCAGCCGCGTTGGAAGAGGATCGTGCGCGACGCCGGCATCCGCGCCGAGTAGCGGGTTTCGAGGGCGCGATGGAGGTCTACTCTCAGCTTGCCAATCCGGCCTTCGAGGCCGAGCTCGCGGAGCGCAGCGCCACACGCGATGCGGCGTTCCTCGCGCCGCATCTGCGCCCAGGCATGCGGCTTCTCGACGTGGGCAGCGGTCCCGGTTCGATAACGCTCGGCCTCGCCGACATCGTGGCGCCGGGCGAGGTGGTCGGCGTGGACATCCAGCTCGCTCAAGTCGAGCGTTCGTGCAGCCTGGCGGCGGCTCGCGGCATGACGAATGTGCGGTTCCAGGCGGGCGACATCTATGCCTTGCCCTTTCCCGACCTGACCTTCGACGCGGCGTTCGCGAATGGCGTGCTCATGCATCTCGCGGAGCCGCAGCGGGCGCTCGCCGAGCTGCGGCGAGTGCTGCGCCCTGGCGGTGTGGCCGCGCTGCGCGACCCGGATTTCGGCACTTCGATCTACGCGCCCGTGACACCGCTGCTGCAACAATGGCTCTCAGTGCGCGCGCAGGTCAGACTGCATAACGGCGGCGATCCCTTCCGCGCCCGACACTATCGCCGCCTGCTCCTCGAAGCCGGATTCGCGCGCGCCGAGGCCGGCGCTTCGGTGGAAAGCGCCGGCTCGCAGGACAGGTCCACACGTCATGCCGTTTTTCTGAAGGCGATGCTCGAGGGCTTCGCGCGTACCGTTCTAGCCCAAGGGTGGATGGACGAGGCGTCAATCGAGCGCACCGTCGCCGAGATCGACGCGTGGGCGCGGCGCCCGGATGCGTTCTATGCCACAACGTGGTGCGAGGCCATCGGCTGGGTGAGCTAGCGACCGTCCGCTCATGAAAATCTCTAGTCGGAGGGCGTTGCGGATCCGCCGATCCGTGCGCAGAATCCGCTTGGAGGCGTCCCACCTTGTACCAACGTCCAGAGCAACGCGCCGGGCGCGAGCGCTACACCGGAGTCGCGAAGGCGCTCCACTGGCTGCTCGCGTTGCTGATCTTCGGCCAGATCGCGTTTGGCTGGTACCTGCAGAGCGTGCCGCGCAAGACGCCGGCGCGCACGGTATACGTGAACCTTCACAAGTCGACCGGCCTTACGCTGGGCCTGCCGGTGCTGGTGCGCCTGGGCTGGCGTCTCACGCACAAAGCGCCGCCGCTCCCGGCGTCGGTGCCCGCGTGGGAGCGCGCCGCGGCACGCGCAAGCCACATCGGCCTCTATGCGTGCATGCTCCTGATGCCCACGGCGGGCTATCTCGCGTCCAACTTCAGCAAGTTCGGGGTCAACCTCTTTAACGCGGTTCTGCTTCCGCCGTGGGGTGCCGACGACCGGCGCCTGTATGCGTTGTTCAACACCACCCACGTCGTCACGTCGTATGTGCTCGTGGCGCTGATCGCGGTGCATGTCCTGGCGGCGCTGCGGCACCTGTACTTGCGCGACGGCGTGTTCATCCGGATGTGGCCGCAGCGGAGCTCGCCGTGAAGCTCGCTGTCCACGATCGCCGCTTCGGCGCCGCGCTTGCCGCGTCGGTGGTCATCCACGCCGGCGCGATGATGCTGTCACCATCGACGTCGAGGCTGCCCCAGCTCGACGTCCCGATGCCGCTGAGCGTGCAGCTAGTGCGGGAGCCGCTCGCTTCCGTGCAGGAGCCGGTGCGCCCTGTGCGCCCGCCAGCAACCAAGCCTGCGCGAGCACAACGTGTGCCGCCGAGGCAAGAGGCGCCGGTCCGTACGGCAGAGCCCGCTCCACAACCGCAGCTTCCTGTCGAGGCCGTCCAGCCTGCACCGATGCCTGAGGCGCCAGCGAGCGCGCCGGACCCGCTCGCTCCGCCGCCGCTCGCCGCTGCGCCCGAGTCCGCGCCGGACACCGTCGCGCTGCTCGCTCCAGCGCCGCCGCCGCGGTTCGCTCCGTCGGCCGAGATGCTGTCCGACTACACGAGGAGCCTTTCGAAGGCGCTCGAGCGCTACAAGGAATATCCGAGGATCGCCGAATTGCGCGGCTGGGAAGGCTCGGTGACCATGCGGTTGAGGGTGGCGCCGACGGGGCGCTTGATCGAAGCCCAGGTGTACAAGTCGAGCGGCGTCGCCGTGCTGGACCAGCAGGCGGTCGCGATGGTTTCCAAGGCCGGAGCGCTGCCGGTTCCGCCCGAGGGATTGGACGCCGACGGGGTCCCGGTGCTGGTGCCCATCACCTTCCGCCTCGAGCGCTGAGCGCGCCTCGAGCGTTTTCCTATTTCCTACTTCTTCCGGCCGCTCTCGTAGCGCAGGCCGATCCACGCCGCGCGCGGCAGCCCTGGCGTGCGGAACTGCTCCGCCTGGACGTTCCCGGCGTCGAAGCTGTTGCCGGGCGCGGTGAAGAAGTTCGCCCCGAGCACGCCGGAGCTCGCATAGGTCCGGTCGAAAAGATTGGTCACCGTGCCGAAGAGCTCCCAGTCGCCGGTGAACCGCCAGCGAGCGTCGAGGTTGACGACCGCGTAACCCGGCACCGCGCCGTTGCGGTCCTGGTTGTTCTCGTCGCCGCGCGCGTACTGGCTCGAGAAGGAGAGCAGCGTCGCCCCGAACGTCGCGCGCTCGAACGCGTCGAGCTCGCCGCGGAGCTTGAGCGCGTCGCGCGGGATGCCGGGAATCCGGTCGCCGGGCTGGACTTGGATGTCGCCGGCGGCGTCGGCCGAGGAATTGTTCGGGCTGAACGCGGTGAAGGGGGACTCGAATGTCGCATTGACGCGCGCGTACCGCGCGGCGAAGCGCGCCCGGCCGGTTCCTCCCTCCAGCGCGAGCTCGAGGCCCTGCCGGCGCGTGTCGCCGACGTTCTGGAAGAATCCCGCGTTGATCGCGGTGCCGCTTGTGCTGATGAACTGGATGTCGTCGGCAAGGTCGGTTCTGAACACGGCCGCGCTCACGCGCAGGTTCGCGCCCAGCGCCTGGCGCAGCCCGAGCTCCAGCGTGCGCGACACCACTTTCTTGAGCGGCGGGTCGGCGAGAAAGATGTTCGGCAGCCTGCAGGGCGCGGCCGGATCCGCGCAGGTGAGCTCGATGGGGGTCGGCGCGCGCATCCCCTCGCTGTAGTTCGCGTAGAAAGTGTCGCCGCGCCGCGGTGAATAAGCGACCCCTGCGGCCGGATTGACGCGGAAGAAGCTGTGCTCGCCGTTCAGCTCCGGCTGCGTGCCGCTCGTGTCCTCGATGCGCACGCGCGCGCCGTTCGCGCTCGCCGCGAGCGTCACGCTCCACGCCTCCGTGAGGGAAAGGACGTCCTGGAGGTACAGGCTGTAGAGCTCCTGCCGCGCCTTGACCGAGGTGTCGAGCTCGAACGGCTCGCTCGAGCCCGTGCCACGGTCCGCGGTGAAGTCGGCCGCCTGCGATTCTCCCGTGAACCGCGTACGGGCGCTATCCAGGTTGCCGCCGATCGTAAGCTGGTTCTTGCGGCCGCCGATGGCTGCGAGGCGCGTGTATTGCAGCGATGCACCAACCCGATCCTGGTCGATCGCGGTCCGGTTGTTGACCGCGGTGAAGGCGCACGTTCCCGTGCCGCAATCGTCGTTGACGTTGCTGTTGAAAACGTTCGTCCTCGTCTCGCGGTAGTAGAGATTTGCGAACAGGAGGTTCTGCTCGTCGAGCACGCGGCTTGCGCGCAGGTTCAGACCGCCGAGGCGGTTTTCGGTCTCGTCGGGCCAGGTATAGGCCTGCCGCGGCGAGCCGAGCATCGAGAGCGGCAGCGCCTGGGTGCCCGAGAGCTTGTTGTCGGCGGCCGTCACGGACAGGTCGAGGTCGTTGCGCGCATCCTCGCGGCCCAGCTTGGCGAAGACCTGGTTGATCTCGCTCGAGCTGTGCTCGCGCCAGCCGGCCTCGCGGAACGCGGTGCCGGCGACGAAGTAGTCGGCGCCGCCGCGCCTGCCGCCCGCCTCGGCCTCGAGCGCCCAGCGCCCGAACGAGCCGCCGTAGGCCTGCGCCGCGATGCCGGGATAGGTGGAGCCGCTCTTGGTGATCACCGCGAGCGCTCCGCCGAGCGTGTTCAGGCCGAACACCGGGTTCGAGCCGGGGATCAGCGTGACGCTGGAGATCGCGTTCTTCGGAATCAGGTCCCAGTTCACCACGTCGCCGAAGGGCTCGTTCACCCGCACGCCATCCACATACACCGACAGGCCTTGCGGCGTACCGAGGAGCGGCGAGGCCGCAAAGCCGCGGAAGCTCACGTCGGGCTGGAACGGATTGCCCTGCGAGCTCGACGAGACGAAGCCGCCCATCGAGCGCTCGAGGAAATCGGGCAGCCCGGGCGAGGGCAGCGCCTCGATCTGGCGGTCGGTCGCGGTCTGCACGTTGGCGGGAACCTTCGAGGTCGGCGTGCCGACGCCCGGCAGCGGCGTGGTGCCGACCACGTCGACCACCGGCGCCTCGAGCTCCGCCGCCGGGTTCGCCGCGAGCGCTGGTCGATAGGGAAAGCAAAGCGATAGCGCGCCAGCCACCAGGAAGCATGCCTCCTCATGCTTCACGGGCCAGTTCTATTCGAAAATGGCGACGCCCCAGGGGGTCTTCCCGACCGGGATGTCCTTGATCTTGGCGTTCTTGGCGGTGTCGATCACCGACACGCTGTCCGAACGGCCGTTCGCGACGTAGAGCTTGGCGCCGTCGCGCGTGAGCGCCATGTTCCAGGGGCGCTGGCCGACCGGGATGGTCGCGGTCACGCTGTCGGTGGCGGTGTCGATCACCATCACGTTGCCGGCGCCGCCGTTGGTGAGGTAAACGCGCTTGCCGTCGGGGTGCATCGCCAGGCCGTTGGAGCGCAACCCGGCCTTGATGGTGCGCAAGATCTTGTGCTCGCGCGCGTCGAGCACGTAGACCGTATCGGCGCGTTCGCACGCGACGTAGGCTTTCGCGCCGTCGGGCGTGAACGCAATGCCCCGAGGGCGGTTGCCGACCTTGAGCTGCGCCACGGACTTGCGCGCGGCGACGTCGATCACCTCGAGCTTGTCGTCCTCCTCGGCGCTCACGTAAACGAAGCGTCCGTCCGGCGAGAACACCGCGTGCTCGGGGTTCTCGCCCTTGATCTTGACCCGGAACGCCACCGCATCGGTCGCGGTGTCGATGAACGCGACGCTGTTGGTGAGCTCGACCGCGGCGGTCACCCATCTTGCGTCGGGCGAGATGTAGACGCCTTCGGGCGATTCGCCCAGGTCGACTTTCTTCGTGACCGCGCGCTTCTCGAGGTCGACTACCAGGAGCGCGTTGCTCGGCTGGTCCGACACGTACGCGAGCTTGCGCGCGGCGTGGATCGCGGCACCGCGCGGCTTGCCGCCGGTGTTGATCTCGCCCACCACCTCGTCGCGCGCGGTGTCGATGAGCGTGATGCTGCCGGCGTTCTCGTTGCCGACGAGGGCGAGCCCCGCGACGCCGGTAGCCGGTGCCAGCGAAACGATCAGGAGTAGGGGTAGGGTTTTCAGCAGCTTCGTCATGGTCTTCTCCTCATCGTTGAAGCTAGAGAACGGTGATATTGCGCATCATCATCCCGTCCTCGTGCTCGCGGTTGTGGCAGTGGAACATGTACCGTTGCGGGCCGCCGAACGCTGCCGCCCGCGGCAGGCTGAAATCGAGCTCCAGCCACAACGTCTCGTTGGGCCACGCGAGCACCGTGTCCTTGACGCCGAGATCGGTGGCGAAGCGTCCGCCGGGCTCGGTGGCGAACCTGCGCGCCGCGCCGAACGTGCCCTGCCTGCGCAGCACGCGAAAGCCGAAGCCGTGCACGTGCATCGGATGCGGCATGGAGATCGGGCTGTTCTTGATCTCCCAGACCTCGCGCGCCCCGCGGTTCACGCTGAACCCGGCCTCGTCGACCGAGTAGGGCGTCTGGTCGATCAGGAAACCCGAGCGTTCGTCGAAGTCGAGTCGGATGCGCCGGGTCGGCGCTTCAGAGGGGGAAGATGAATCCGGCAAGGCCGAAAGGTGCGCGGGCAGGCCGGGCGCGCGTTCCGATGCGCGACCCTCGACGCGCAGGGTGAAGAGCCCGAGCGCCGAACCGTCGGCCGGACGATCGCCTCCCGGCGAGTCATCCTGGCAAACCGCTGCCGCCGCGAGCGGCGCGTAGCGCTCGCGCGCCGGATGACGGTGCGCGGCCGCCGCGCCCTGCGCGTGATGGCGGGCGTCGAATTCGAGGCTGACCGCCTGCAGCGCGCGCCGGCCGCTGACGTCGAGCGCGACGTCGACCCGCTCGCCGCCATGCAGGAAGACACGATCGAGCTCCCGCGGCGCTGCGAGCAGGCCGCCGTCCGTCCCGAGCAAGTGGAACGGGAGAAGCTTTTTTTGTTCGGCTTCATTCCGATCCTGAAAACCGAGGAGCAGGCCGCGTGCATTGCAAGCGTTGAGGATCTGCACGCGGACCCACCCCGGAGCCACCGTCCACGCAGCGTCGAGCCGGCCGTTCACCAGCGCCTGGTTGCCGAGCCAGCCGTTCAGACAGTCCGTGGCGCCCGGAGCGTACGGGCGGATGACGCCGTTGCCGACGCGCACATCGGCGATGGCGAGCGCGAGCCGATTGGCCGGCGCAAGCGCGAGCGCCGCGTCGAGCGCCTGGTCGTCGTCGTCGGTCACCACGAGCAGTCCGGCGAGCCCGGCGTAGACCTGCTCGGCGGTGAAGCCGTGCGGATGAGGATGGAACCAGTACAGGCCCGAGCGGTTCTGCACCTCGAAGCGCACGCGCTTGCGCTCGCCGGGAGGAATCGGGTCGAACCCCGCGCCGTCCTGGGCCTGGGAAAGCGTCAGCCCGTGGAAGTGCACCGTGGTGGGCTGGGGCAGAGCATTTTCGATCACCGCGTCGAAGCGCTCGCCACGTCGCGCGAACAGGATCGGCTGGACGACCTGGCGGGTGCCGAGGTCGGCGACGTATCTGCAGCGCCCGGCGATCGGGTCGACGCGCAGTACGCCGAGACGTTTTACGTCCGAGAGCGCGACGCGCGAAGGTTCGGCCCCGGGTTTCGCCTGCTGCAGGCCGCACGCGGCGCCCAGCGAAGCGAGCCCCGCCGCGAGAAATCCGCGCCGGTTCATCGCGCGCGACCCGCCGGGACGTGGATCATCGGTTCATAGGCGGACTCGCGCGAGAAGCGCAAGCTCGCCACCGCGGCCGACGCGACGGTCGCCGCGGCGAGCACGGCGAGGTCGAACGGGACGGAGAAATCCGCGCCCGCGCCGCCGCGAAGCAGCGCGTGCTTGAGCAGGTCGACGCCGTAGGTGTAAGGGTTCAGCGTCGCGGCCCAGTAGAGCACCGGCGGCAGCTCGCGCACCGGGTAGAGCGAGCCGCTCAGGAAGAACACCGGGAAGATGACGAAGTTCATGATGCCGGCGAAGTTCTCGAGCGTCCGGGAGAACGACGCGGTGAGCATGCCGATGCCGGCGCACGCGAGCGAGGTGGCGGCGATCGCGGCCCCGAGCAGGCCCCACTCCGCGCCGCGTCCCACGTAGCCGAGCAGCGCGAGCAGCACGAGGAGGAGCAACGCTTGGGTCGCGGCGGCCACTGCGGCGGCGATGAGCTTGGCGATAACCATCCAGGCGCGCGGCAGCGGCGCGACCAGCATCATGCGCATGACGCCGGATTCCTTGTCGTAGACCGTACCGAGCGCGGCGAGCATGGCGCCAAAGAGCATGGTCATGCCGAGGACGCCGGGCACGAGAAAGCTCTTGTAGTCGCCGCCTGCGATGGCGGCGAAGCCGCCGCCGATCACCAGCAGCCAGATGAGCGGGCGCACCATCGCGGCGACGAGCCGCGTGCGCTGCCGCACCATCCTCAGCAGTTCACGCTCCAGAACGGCATAGATGGGCCGAAGAACCATCACGCCACCCGCTTTCCTGCCGCCACCCAGAGAAAAACGTCGTTCAGGTTCGGCCGCCTGACGCGCCAGGCCTGCGCGCGACTGCCGACCTGTGTTTGCAAAGCGGCCAGAAAAGCAAGATCTTCGTCGGCGTAGCGGAAATGGGCGACATCGCCCTCGCGCAGCGCAGGTCCGAGCTTCGGCTCGAGCGCCGCGACGAGTGCATCGAGGTCGACGCCTTCGACTTCCAGGATGTGCCGGCCGAGCTGCGCCACCAGGCTGCGCGGTGCTCCCGACTCCACCAGCCGGCCCTTGCGGATGAACACCACGCGGTCGCAGCCGTCGGCTTCCTCGAGGTAGTGGGTGGTCAGCAGCACCGTCATTCCGGTGCGCGCGCGCAGCCGCTCGATGAAGCGCCAGATGCGCCGCCGGTTGGGCAGATCGAGGCCGATGGTCGGTTCGTCGAGCAGCAGGCAGCGCGGCTGGTGCAGCACGCCGCGCACGATGTCGAGCGCCCGCCGCATTCCGCCCGAAAGCGCGCCGACCGGCTGGTCGCGCCGCTCCGAGAGATCGAACAGCTCGAGCAGCTCGCGGCTGCGCGCCTCGATCACGCGCGGCGCCAGGTCGTGCAGCAGGCCCGCGAAGCGCAGGTTCTGCGCCACCGTGAGGCTGCGATCGAGCGCCGATTCCTGGAACACCAGGCCGATCGAGGCGCGCACCTGGACCGGCGAGGCGGCGATATCGAACCCCGCGACGCTCGCGGCGCCGGCGCTCGGCCGGAGGAGCGTCGCGAGCATGTGCAGCGTGGTCGTCTTGCCCGAGCCGTTCGGCCCGAGCAGGCCGAAGAACTCGCCCGGCGCGATCTCGAGGTCGAGGCCATCCACCGCGGCGAGCTCGCCGTAGCGCTTGACGAGGCCGGTCGCGCGCACCGCGGCGCTGGTGGTCACGCCGGGGGCCCGCGGCGCGTTCATGCCGAGGTTTTTTCGCCTTGGGCTGAGAGCCGGCGAGAGGTCTCGTCGTCCCGATAGAACAGCACCGGCTTGGTCTCGACCTTGACGGTACCCTCCCTGGCCCGCGCGGTGATCTCGGTGATCAAAGCGTGGTGAGGCGATTTGTCGCAAACAGGATCGGCGTTGGCCGCCTCGCCGGTGACGAGATAGGCCTGGCAGCGGCAGCCGCCGAAGTCGCGGCTTTTCTCGGGGCAGCTGCGGCAGGGCTCGCGCATCCACTCGTCGCCGCGATAGCGGTTGAAGCCGGGCGAGTCGCGCCAGATCCAGCCGAGGTCGTGGCGGCGCACGCTCGGGAACTCGAGGCCGGGCAGCATGCGCGCCTCGTGGCAGGGAAGCGCGACGCCGTCGGCGCTCACGCACAGGAACACCGAGCCCCAGCCGTTCATGCACGCCTTCGGCCGGTTGGCGTGGTAGTCCGGCACCACGAAGAAAATCTTCATCCGCTCGCCCATGCGGGCGCGGAACGCGTTGGTGGCCTCTTCGGCGCGCTCGAGCTGCGCGCGCGACGGCAGCAGCGACTCGCGGTTGGCGTAAGCGAAGCCGTAGTACTGCGTGTTGGCGAGCTCGACGTAGTCGGCTTCGAGCTCGGCCGCCATGTCCAGGATCTGGCCGACATGGTCGATGTTCAGGCGGTGCAGCACGACGTTGAGCACCATCGGATAGCCGTGCGCCTTCACCATCTTCGCCACCCGGCGCTTGAGCTCGAAGGTGCGCGTGCTCGACAGGAAGTCGTTCATCTCGCGCGTCGAGTCCTGGAACGACACTTGGATGTGGTCGAGGCCGGCCTCCTTCAGCGCCGCGATGCGCCGCTCGTTGAGCCCGACCCCCGAGGTGATGAGATTCGAGTAGTAGCCCAGGCGCCGCGCCTCGGCGGCGAGCGTTTCCAGGTCGTCGCGCATCAAGGGTTCGCCGCCCGAGAAGCCGAGCTGCGTCGCGCCGAGCTCTCGCGCCTCGCGTAGCACGCGGATCCACTCCTCGGTGGAAAGCTCCTCCATGTACCGCGTGTAGTCGACCGGGTTCGAGCAGTACACGCAGTGCAGCGGACAGCGGTAGGTCAGCTCCGCGAGGAGCCAGAGCGGCGGTCCGGGTTCAGGCCGGGCGGACACGCAGCCATCCCTTGTCGCGCGCATGCGCGAGAAATTCGGTCACGTCGCGACGCAGGTCGACGCCCGGGAAGGCGCGCTCCAGATCGGCGACGATGGCCGACACCGGCGAGGCGCCGTCGACGCGCTTGAGGATCTCGCCCGCGCTGCCGCCGAGCTTCACCATGCCCTCGGGGTAGAGCAGCACGTAGGCCTTCTGCGCCGCTTCCCACTGGAACCGGTAGTGGCCGGCGAGCTCGAAAATCGTGTCTTCACTCATTGCCGATCCCATAGGCGATCTGCATGGCATCCAGCATGCTCCAGAGGATGTCG
>Ga0075419_10003176_pt1 | contig 10524 bp, 9 predicted proteins | sample SoiMetdeltSBSDD3_FD_76900 | JGI IMG/M metagenome (GOLD analysis project Ga0075419, IMG submission 76900) | Bulk soil microbial communities from a Populus tree surrounding site in Tennessee, USA - Soil MetaG P. deltoides SBSDD3 | ecosystem: Environmental > Terrestrial > Soil > Tree plantation... | reverse complement strand
ACCGAGCTCACGGTGCTGGAATGCGCGCTGGTCGTAACGGGTTTCGTCGCCATGGCCCGGTGGGCGCGCCGGAACCGCGCGGCGCTGGACCGCCTCGAGTGGTGCGGCTGCGCGAGCTCACGCGTGACCATACGAGTGATCCCTTCGCGGCGCGGCCGATTGGCGAACGTCGAGCAAGAAGAGCACGCGCCGGCGCGCGACGTCGAACCGGCGATGGCGGACCTGGGATCGCGGTAGCTGCCCGGCTCAGCTGATCCAGCGCAGCAGCGCGGTCGCCAGCGACAGAAAGATCGTCACACCGAACACGTCCTGCAGCGCGGTCTCGAAGGGGCCGGCCGTGATCGCCGGGTCGAACCCGAGGCGCTTCGAGAGCATCGGGATCGTCGTGCCGGCGAAACCCGACAGATTCACCGAAACGAACATCGAGACGGCGACCACGAGGGCGAACACCGCCGAGTGCCACATCCACCCGACCGCGCCCACCACCACCGCGCAGACGCCGCCGAGGATGCTGGAGGTCTGCACCTGCCGGCGCAGCGGCTCCCACCAGCGGCTCAGCTGCACCTGGCCGGTCGCAAGCCCGCGAACGACCATGGTGACCGATTGAAGGCCCGTGTTGCCCGAGATCGCCTGGATCACCGGCATGAAGGACGCCAGCAGGATGACCTTCCCGAGCGTCTGGTCGAACAAGTGGATGACCACACCGGCCATCAGCTCGATAAGCAACGTGGCCATGACCCAGGGCAGACGCATGAGCGCGATCTGGCGCGGCGAGCGCCGCTCGAGCTCGGCCGCGTCCGAGCCGGCCATCCGGAAGATGTCCTCCGTTGCCTCCTCGCCGATGATGTCGACCACGTCGTCGGCGGTGATAGTGCCGACCAGCCGGTGCTGCGCGTCGACGACCGGAACCGCCACCAGGTCGTATTTGGCCACCACGCGCGCGACTTCCTCCTGATCCATGCTCGTGGGCACGCTGACGACGTTGTCGTCGCGGATGCCGAGCACCGCCGTGGACGGATCGGCGATCAGCAGGCGCCGCAGCGGCACCGTGCCGACCAGGTGCTTGTGCCCGTCGACGACGTAGAGCTCGAAGGCCCGCTCGTTGGCGATCGAGTCGCGGATGTGCTTGATGGCCCCCTCGACGGTCGCGTCCTCGCGCACGGCGACGAAGTCGGGCGACATCAGCCGGCCCGCGGAATGCTCGGGGTATTCCAGGAGCTCCTGGATGTCCTCGGAATGCTCTTCCCCGACGAGCCCGAGGATCTTTTCGGCCTCGTCGGGCGGCAGCTCGTTGACGACGTTCGCCGCGTGCTCGGGCGGCATCTCGTCGAGGATGCGCGAGACCTCAAGCTCGTCGAGGGCCCGGACCAGCTCCAGTAACGTCGTGTCGTCGAGCGACGGCAGGACCTCGCCGGCGCGTTCGGGCGAGAGCCGCCTGAAGAGCGCCACCTGCTGAGGCAGCGGCAGATGGCGCATGATCGCGGCGAGGTCCGACGGATGAGCCGCCTCGAACGCCTGGTCGTCGCGGCCATCCTTGCCGCCCTCGAGCAAGCGGCGCGCGGATTCGAGCAGCCGCTCCTGATCCTGATCGCTCATGGCCACAGAGTACGCCCGTTTGCCAAGCCCGTTGCGGGCGTTGAATCGTGCGGCGGGCTCAGCGTCCGTCGAGCGCCAGGTTCAATGCGAGCACGTTCACCCGCGGCTCACCCAGGAAGCCCAGCTGGCGTCCTTCGGTGTGCCGGTCGACGAGCGCGCGGACGTCCGCCGCGCTCATCTTGCGCGCCTTCGCGACTCGCTCCACCTGGTAGAGAGCCCCGGCCGGGCTGATGTCGGGATCGAGACCGCTGCCCGAGGCGGTGACGAGATCAACCGGCACGGGCGCGCTGTTGCCGGGATCGGCCGCCTTGAGCGCGTCGACCCGTCCCTGCACGGTCTTGATCAGGTCGGGGTTGGTCGGGCTCAGGTTCGAGCCCACCGAGGCGCCGGCGTTGTAACCGAAGGGACTCGTCGCCGACGGACGGCCCCAGAAGTATTTCGGGTCGTCGAACGGCTGGCCGATCAGCGCCGAGCCGACGGGCTTGCCCTCCTTCACGATCAGGCTGCCGTTGGCCTGGTGGGAGAACACTAGCTCACCGATGGCGGTCACGAGCGCCGGATACACGACGCCGGTGAGCGCGGTGAGCAGCACGAGCGAGACGATCGCGGGACGAATGTGCGTCAGCATGGTCTGCTCCTACACCAGATGGAGGGCAACGAGGATCATGTCGACCAGCTTGATGCCCGGGAACGGGATGATGATGCCGCCGACGCCGTAGATCCACACGTGGCGCCGCAGGACCGCGGCCGCGCCGATCGCCCGGTAGCGCACGCCCTTCAGCGCCAGCGGGATCAACGCGATGATGATCAGCGCGTTGAAGATGACGGCGGACATGATCGCGCTCTGCGGCGTCGCCAGATGCATGATGTTGAGCATCTCGAGCGCCGGGTACGTCGTCGCGAACGCCGCCGGGATGATCGCGAAGTATTTCGCGACGTCGTTGGCGATGCTGAACGTGGTCAACGCCCCGCGCGTCATCAGCATCTGCTTGCCGGTCTCGACGACCTCGAGCAGCTTGGTCGGGTTCGAGTCGAGATCGATCATGTTGCCGGCTTCCTTGGCCGCCTGTGTCCCGGTGTTCATCGCGACCGCCACGTCGGCCTGAGCCAGCGCGGGGGCGTCGTTGGTCCCGTCGCCGGTCATCGCCACCAGCCGCCCCTGGGCCTGCGTCTCGCGGATGAGCTTCAGCTTGGCCTCGGGGGTAGCCTCGGCCAGAAACTCGTCGACGCCCGCCTCGGCCGCGATGGCCGCGGCGGTGAGCGGGTTGTCGCCCGTGATCATCACGGTCTTGATGCCCATGCGCCGCAGCTCGGTGAACCGCTCTCTGATACCGCCCTTCACGATGTCCTTGAGCTGGATGACGCCGAGCACGCTGGCCCCGTCGGAAACGACGAGTGGCGTCGCGCCCTCGGTCGCGATGCGGTCGACCGCGCCGCGAACGCCGGCGGGCACGGACCCGCCCAGTCGCTTCACGTGGGCCTCGATCGCGTCGGCGGCGCCCTTGCGGATCTCGCGGCCGTTCAAGTCGACGCCGCTCATGCGGGTCTGCGCCGTGAACGCGACGAAGGTCGCGCCCATCTTTTCCACCTCACGCTCGCGGATGCCGTACTTCTCCTTGGCCAGGACCACGATGCTGCGGCCCTCGGGTGTCTCGTCGGCCAGCGACGCGAGCTGCGCGGCGTCGGCGAGCGACGCCTCCGTCACGCCGTCGGCCGGCACGAACGCGGTGGCCTGACGGTTGCCCAGCGTGATCGTGCCCGTCTTGTCGAGTAGCAGCACGTCGACGTCGCCGGCCGCCTCGACGGCCCGCCCGGACATGGCGATCACGTTCTTCTGGATCATGCGATCCATGCCGGCGATGCCGATCGCGGAGAGAAGCGCGCCGATCGTCGTCGGGATCAGGCACACCAGCAGCGCGACCAGCACGGTCACGGTGACCGGGCTTCCCTGGCCCGCGGCGCCGACGCTGTAGAGCGAAAACGGAAGCAACGTCGCCGTGGCCAGCAAGAAGATGATCGTCATCGCCGCCAGCAGGATGTCGAGCGCGATCTCGTTCGGCGTCTTCTGCCGCTTGGCGCCCTCCACCAGCGAGATCATGCGATCGAGGAACGCCTCACCCGGATCCGCGGTGACCTCGACGATGAGCCAGTCCGACAGCACCTGCGTGCCGCCGGTGACCGAGCTGCGGTCGCCGCCGCTCTCGCGGATCACCGGGGCGCTCTCGCCGGTGATCGCGGATTCGTTCACCGACGCGACGCCCTCGACCACGGTGCCGTCGGCGGGGATGAACTCACCGGCCTCGACCAGCACGTACTCCCCCTTGCGCAGGCTCGACGCCGAGACGAACTCGAATCGAGCGCCTCGCTCGGCCTTCGCCAGCCGCCTGGCCTGCAGATCGCGTCGCGCCTTGCGCAGCGACGCCGCCTGCGCCTTGCCGCGCCCTTCGGCCATCGCCTCGGCGAAGTTTGCGAACAGCACGGTGAACCAGAGCCACACGGAGACCCAGAAGATGAACCACGCCGGCGCCTCACCCTGACCGACCATCGCCTGCCCCCACAAGAGCGTGGTCAGGATGGAGCCCACGTACACGACGAACATCACGGGGTTCCGCACCTGGCGCCGCGGCGTCAGCTTGCGGAAGGAGTCGACGATTGCCTGCCTCACGATCGTCGCATCGAACAGTGAACGCGCCCTTACCGTGCCAGCCATGGCTTCGTCACCTCACTTCGCCGCGATCAAGGTCAGATGCTCGACGATGGGCCCGAGCGCCAGCGCGGGCACGAACGTCAGCGCGCCGACCAGCAGCACCACGCCGACCAGCAGCCCCACGAAGAGCGGCGTGTGCGTCGGCAGGGTGCCGGCGCCGACCGGCACGATCTTCTTGCGGGCGAGCGCGCCGGCGATCGCCAGTACCGGCACCGCCAGCCAGTAGCGGCCGAAGAGCATGCAGAGCCCGAGCGCCGTGTTGTAGAACGGCGTGTTCGCGGAGAGGCCCGCGAACGCGCTGCCGTTGTTGTTGGACGCCGAGGAAAACGCGTAGAGGATCTCGCTGAAGCCGTGGATCCCCGGATTCGCGATCCCGGCCTTCCCGGCCGCCGTGACGACGCCGATCGAGGTCCCAATCAGCACGAGGGCGGGCGTGATCAAGATGACCAGCGAGGACATCTTCATCTCGTACGATTCGATTTTCTTGCCGAGATACTCCGGCGTGCGCCCGACCATCAACCCGGCCACGAAGACCGCGATGATGGCGAACATGAGCATGCCGTAGAGCCCGGAGCCCACGCCGCCGTAGATGACCTCGCCGAGCTGAATGAGCCACATCGGGACGAGTCCGCCGATCGGCGTGAACGAGTCGTGCATCGCGTTCACCGACCCGTTCGAGGCCGCGGTTGTCGCCGTGGCCCACAGGGCCGAGTTCGCGATGCCGAACCGCACCTCTTTGCCTTCCATGTTGCCGCCGGATTGCAGGGCGCTCACCGTGTGGTCGACGCCCTGGTTCGCGAACACGTGACCGTTCTGCTCGGCCACCACGCACACGGCCAGCAGCGCGACGAAGATGATGGTCATGGCCGCCAGCACGGCCCATCCCTGCCGCGTATCGCGGACCATCACGCCGAACGTGTGGCAGAGCGCGGCCGGGATGAGCAGGATCGAGAGCACCTCGAGGAAGTTCGAGAGCGGCGTCGGGTTCTCGAGCGGGTGCGCCGAGTTGACGTTGAAGAAGCCACCGCCGTTCGTCCCGAGCTGCTTGATCGCGATCTGCGAGGCGGCCGGCCCGAGGGCGATGACCTGCTCGGTCAAGGTCGACTGCTTCGTCTTCGGCTGGTTCTTCTCGTCCATGACCGGCTTGCCGTCCTTGTCGGTCACCGGCTCGTCGTATTGGGTCGGCTGCACCACCGCAACCTTCGCGTAGGGACCGAACGTCTGCACCACGCCCTGCGAGACGAGCGCCAGCGCCAGCACGAACGACAGCGGCAACAGGACGTAGAGCGTGCTCCGCGTGAGATCGACCCAGAAGTTTCCGATCGTCTCGACGGAGCGGCGCGCGAACCCTCGGATCAACGCCACCGCCACGGCCATGCCCGTCGCCGCGGACACGAAGTTCTGCACGGTCAGCGCGAGCATCTGCGTGAGATAGCTCATCGTCGTCTCGCCGCCGTACCCCTGCCAGTTGGTATTCGTCGCAAAGCTCACGGCGGTGTTGAACGAGGAATCCGGCGACACTGCGCTCAGGCCCGCCGGATTGAGCGGCAATACGCCCTGCAGACGCTGGAGCGCATAGACCGCCAGGAGCCCGGCGACATTGAAGAGCAGCATCGTCACCGCGTAGGTCTTCCAGCCCATCTCGAGCTCGGGTGCGATGCCCGAGATCTTGTAGATGAGCCGCTCGAGCCATCCGAGCGCCCGACCAAGCACGATCGGCCGCCCCTCGTACACCCGCGCCATGTACGCGCCCAGCGGCTTGGCCAGGAGGAGGAGCACGATCAGGTAAAACCCGAGCTGAAGGATCCCGTTGGCAGTCATGCGAACATCTCCGGCTTCAGCAGCGCCAGCACGAGGTAGATCAACAGCCCCAGCGAAACGATCCCACCGACGATATAGAGCAGTGGCATCGCGACCTCCTACACACGCTCACAGAGCTTGACGAACGCCCAGGTGAGGCCGAAGAAGAGCACGCTCAGTCCGATGTAGAGCCCGTCCGCCCAGTCCATGCTGATCCTCCAATCACGAACAATAGAGGCTCTCCGTCTCAAGAAGCCGTCAAGATCCCGTGCCCCGGCGTAAAGGATCCGTCAAGACGACGCCACCCCTCGGCCGGAGCCGGCCGTTCAATGTTGACGGCGCTTTAACTCCCGCCCGCGTGGTGGCAGCTGTACGCAATCGGATTGCTCCTCGTGCTGTTGATCGGCCTGATCGAGATCGCTCTTGTGTCGGGACTCCTGCGAACGATCCTCGAGAGCGCCGGCTTCTACAGCGTTTAGAGTGCGCGCAGGCCCTGGGCGCTACACTAGGGTCGTGGGCACCGACCGGCCAGACCCCGAAGAGCTCCTGGCCCGAGTCAAGGCAGAGGAAGCGCGCCAGCGCCGCGGAAAGCTGAAAGTGTTCCTCGGCGCGGCCGCCGGGGTGGGCAAAACCTACGCGATGCTCGAAGCCGTCCGCGAGCAGAAGCTCGACGGCGTCGACGCGATCGTCGGATACGTCGAGACGCACGGCCGGGCCGAAACCGACGCGCTGCTCACCGGACTCGAGATCCTCCCGCCCAAGACGGTCGACTACCGCGGCACCGCGCTGCGTGAGTTCGATCTCGACGCCGCCCTCGCGCGCCGCCCCGCGCTGATCCTGGTCGACGAGCTCGCTCACACGAACGCCCCGGGCTCCCGACACGCCAAGCGTTGGCAGGACGCGATCGAGCTGCTCGACGCGGGCATCAACGTCTACACCACGATGAACGTGCAGCATCTCGAGACGCTCAATGACGTGGTGGCGAAGATCACCGGCGTCGTCGTGCGCGAGACCGTGCCCGATTCGGTGTTCGAGCAGGCCGACGAGGTCGAGCTGGTCGACCTTCCGCCCGGCGAGCTGCTCGAGCGGTTCAAGGACGGCAAGGTCTACATGCCGGAGCAGGCGGAAGAAGCGGTCAAGAACTTCTTCCGCAAGGGCAACCTGATCGCGCTGCGCGAGCTGGCGCTGCGGCGCACCGCCGAGCGCGTCGACGCGCAGATGCGCGTCTACATGCACGAGCACGCGATCGGCAAGGCGTGGCCGACGGCCGAGCGGCTCCTCGTCTGCATCAGTCCGGGACCGGAATCGGCGCGGCTCGTGCGCGCCGGCAAGCGAATGGCCGATCGCCTCGGCGCGCCGTGGGTCGCCGCCTACGTCGAGACGCCCGCGCAGCTCAGGCTGCCGGCCGAGGTGCGCGATCGGGTCACGCAGACCTTGCGCCTGGCCGAGCAGCTCGGCGCCGAGACCGTGCGCTTGCCGGGGGAAAAGATGAGCGAAGCGATCCTGGACTTCGCTCACGACCGCAACGTGACGAAGATCGTGGTCGGCAAGCCCCGGCGCCGGCTCTGGACGCGCATTTTGATCGGCTCGATCGTCGACGCGCTCGTGCTGGGCAGCGGCGACATCGACATCTACGTGATCAGCGCCGAGCGCGAGCACCAGGCGGTACCGCCGGGGCCGGTGGTCCGCCGGGCGATCCCGTCGGACTGGGCGCCTTACGGCTGGGCCACGGCGGTCGTCGGACTGGCGACCGGCGCCGCCTGGCTGACCTTACCGTTCTTCGAGCTCGCGAATCTGGTCATGGTCTATCTGCTCGGGATCGTCGTGGTCGCCACCCGCTACGGCCGCGGCCCGTCGCTGATGGCCTCGATCCTGAGCGTCGCCGCGCTGGACTTCTTCTTCGTCCCGCCCGCGTTCACGTTCGCGGTCACCGACTTCCGGTACCTGTTCATGTTCTTCGTGATGCTGGTGGTCGGCCTCGTGACGAGCAGCCTCGCGGCGCGGATCCGGATGCAGGCCGACGCCGCACGCCAGCGCGAGCAGCGGACGGCGGCGCTCTACGCGATGAGCCGAGAGCTCGCGAGCACGCGCGGCCTCGACCACCTCCTGGCGATCTCGACCCGACACGTCAGCGAGGTGTTCCGGAGCCAGATCGTGGTGCTCTTGCCCGGCAGCGGCGGCGAGAGCCTGGAGCCCCAGAGCGGTGGTCAGTTCAAGCTCGACTCGAACGAGCTCGGCGTCGCCAAGTGGGTCCACGAGCACCATCAGCCCGCGGGCCTCGGCACTTCCACCCTGCCCGGCGCCGCCGCGCTCTATCTGCCGCTGCAGGCGCCGCGCGGCCCCGTGGGCGTCCTCGGGATCCGGCCCTCCGACCGGCACGCGCTCGACTCGCCGGATCAGCTTCATCAGCTGGAGACGTTCGCGAACCAGACCGCGCTGGCCATCGAGCGGGCGCATCTGGCCGACGAGGCGCAACAGGCCCAGGTGCGCATGGAGACCGAGCGGCTGCGCAACTCGCTGCTCAGCTCGGTCTCGCATGACCTGAGAACGCCGCTGGCGACGATCAAGGGCGCCGCCACCACCATGCTCGACAACGGCGCGAAGCTCGACGCGCCGACACGCCAGGGGCTACTGGAATCGGTGCGCGAAGAGGCCGACCGGCTCAACCGTCTGGTCCAGAACCTTCTGGAGATGACGCGCCTCGAGTCCGGCGCCTTGCAGCTGCGCAAGGAATGGCATCCGCTCGAGGAGGTCGTCGGCGCGGCGCTGAGCCGTCTCGGCAAGGAGCTCGCCGATCGGCGCGTGGACACGCAGGTTCCAAAAGATCTGCCGCTGGTGCCGATCGACGACGTGCTGATCGAGCAGGTGCTGGTCAACCTCCTGGACAACGCGATCAAGTACACGCCGAGCTCCAGTTCGATCCGAATCCTGGCCACGTCGACCGACGCGGCGGTCACGGTCGAGGTCGCCGACCATGGTCCCGGCCTACGGCGCGGCGACGAAGACAAGGTCTTCGAAAAGTTCTATCGCGGCACGCCGGGCGGCCGCGGCGCAGGGCTCGGTCTCGCGATCTCGCAGGGCATCGTCAAGGCTCACGGCGGGCACATCTGGGCGCAGAATCTGCCGGAGGGCGGCGTGGCGTTCCTGTTCACGCTGCCGCTCGCGGGCAAGCCGCCGGCCTCCGTGCCCGCTGATGCCTGACCCCGTCGTCGTCGTCATCGAAGACGAACCCCAGATCCGCAAATTCTTACGCGCGACGCTCGAGGGGCAGGGCTATCGGCTCTTCGAGGCGGGAACCGGGGCCGACGGCGTCGTCGAGGTCGGCTCGCGCCAGCCCGACGTCGTCATCATCGACCTCGGGCTGCCCGACATGGACGGCCTCGACGTGATCCGGCGCGTGCGCGAGTGGACCGACGTCCCGATCATCGTGCTCTCGGCACGCGGCCAGGAGCGCGACAAGGTCACCGCCCTCGACACGGGCGCCGACGACTACATCAGTAAGCCGTTCGGCGCGGGCGAGCTGCTCGCGCGCATTCGCGTGGCACTGCGTCACACGGCCGGCGCATCGCACGAAGCGGACGAAGCCGTCTTCAAAGTGGGCGAGCTCCGCGTGGACTTGCTGCACCGTCAGATCTTCGTGGGTGACAAGGAGATGCACCTGACGCCGATCGAGTACAAGCTCCTGACGACGCTCGTGCGTCACGCGGGCAAGGTCGTCACCCATCAGCAGCTGCTGCGCGAAGTGTGGGGCCCGTCGCACACGGAGCAGGCCCACTACGCGCGGGTCTACATGGCGCACCTCAGGCACAAGCTCGAGGCCGAGCCGGCGCGCCCGCGCTATCTGCTCACGGAGCCGGGCGTCGGGTATCGACTGGCGGCGGAGTAACGGCTACTGCGTCGACGCAGCCGCCGGCGGCGCGGCGGGCGGCGGCGGAGGCGGATTCGGGATCCACACCCACTGATACGGCACCTGGATGCCGTCGCCTCTGAGCTCGTAGCGCCCGTGCGGATAGTGCACGACGTTGGAATATCTCGGGGCCGGTGCTGCGTATCGTGGCGCGGGCGCCGGCGACTGAGCGTAGGCGGCTTGGTAGTACGGACGCTCGGCGTAGTAAGGACGCTCCACGGCCACCGGATACTGATACGCCTGGTAATAAACCGGGGTGGGATAGTAGACCGGGGCCGCGTAGACATAGCGCGGGTAGAAAAACGGCGCGACGAACAGCGAGCTGAACACGGCGAAGGACGCCAGGCCGAGCGCGGCGGCCGCCGCTCCGTGGGCTTCCGCGGTCGGTACCGTCGTGATCATCACGAGCGCCACGATGAGCACGAGCGCGATCATCTTGCGCATGGACCAACCCTCCTTGCTACGTTGATTTGCCATTCCGCGGTCGGGGTTGTCAAGCAATCAGCCGTCGGGT
>Ga0075419_10003174_pt1 | contig 10530 bp, 4 predicted proteins | sample SoiMetdeltSBSDD3_FD_76900 | JGI IMG/M metagenome (GOLD analysis project Ga0075419, IMG submission 76900) | Bulk soil microbial communities from a Populus tree surrounding site in Tennessee, USA - Soil MetaG P. deltoides SBSDD3 | ecosystem: Environmental > Terrestrial > Soil > Tree plantation... | reverse complement strand
GGTCGTGGCATGATGGCCGGTGCCGAACGCCAGTTTGGGATCGAGAATGATTTCGATCTGATCGGAACCGATCGCCACAGACTCCCAGCTTGGTCTGACAACGAGCCTCCTGCCGATCCACAAAGGCTTGACGGATTCAGCCCATTGCCGGTTCCAGTCCTGATTCGGCATGGTGCGCACGACGATGTCCGCCTCAGGCAAACCGGGCCCGGTCAGGTGGCGAAGCGTGCGCCTGAGTTGCGCCAAACAGTCTGGGGACCAGTTCATGGTCGGCCAGTACAGATGAATCGTGCGCTCATCCTGCCAGGCGCCTTGAACAGACGAGTCACCCAGCCGGCTCATCACTTCGCCGGCATCCACGCGGGAACAGATTTGAACATCTATGTAATCGGATGCCATACGGATTTTTCTACAGACCATTTCACATAGCTGGCGTAACCACGAAGCCGGTTGTTCAATGGCCGGGTTCGTCATTGACGCCATGGAATGCTTCCAGTATCGTCACCAGACAATGGCGGTACGCGTGCGCGCCCGGCAACTTCAGCAGCTGATCGGCAGAATCGAACGGTTGATCGAGCGTGGGACCGCCGCCAGCTCCCGTTTCACGACCTATCGTCTGGCCATCTTCGTTGCGGGAACGCTCAGCAGCATCACGCTCTTCCGGTCAGGCCAGTACCACACCGGCAACATTGTCCTGGCTGCATTCGTCATCCTCTTCCTCATTGTCGCGTCGTATCATAACAGGCTTGAACAGCGGATTCATCGGCTGCGCTTGTGGGCGCTGATTAAATCCGCGCATCTCGCACGTGTCCAGCTCGCATGGGCTCAGGTTCCTCACAGGCCGGCTGAGTCGCTGTCGTCACATCTCTATGCCCACGACTTGGATTTGGTGGGACCGCACTCACTGATGCATCTGATCGATACCACCGTTTCTGATCATGGACGAACCCGCCTGACATCTTGGCTCCTGACTCAACCACCTGATCCGAAAGTGTGGGACACCCGCCAGCGGCTCGTCAAAGAACTTGCTCCCCGTTCGCTGTTCCGTGACCGCTTGGTCCTCGAGGCAAACCTGGCGGGTGAACAAGAGATCAACGGTCGCCGATTGGCCGCGGTGCTCGAGCACCCAGTCGGCTTTCCCGGATTGCCGCGGACCCTGATGTTCCAGTCAATGTTGGCGGCAGGCACGATCGTGCTTGGAGCCGCCGCCTTGTTGGAGTGGCTGCCGGGTTATTGGATGTTGACGTTCGGCGTCTACGCGTTGATCTATCTCATGACCGACCAGGGCGAAGAGCTACTCGAACACGCCGTCGGACTGCACCACGAGATGGAACGGCTGAGCCGGGTCCTGCGCTTCCTCGAACAACATGCCGCCCGGCCTGATTCGGCCATGGCGCAGACCTGCGCCCCTCTGCTTGAGGCGGGGCGTTCACCCTCCTCGTTCACGCGGCATATTGCCCGCATCTTCCATGGAATCAGCGTGAAGGCGCATCCTTTGATCCACCTTGGGCTTAATGCGCTCGTCCCGTGGGACCTGTTCTTCGCGTTTCGCCTGAGACAATTTCAAGAACGTGTGCGAACACGGCTTCCTGTGTGGCTCGATCGATTGGCTGAAGTGGAAGCGGCCTCCGCTCTCGCCACCTTTGCTTATCTGCATCCCGACTATGTCTGGCCGACACCGGCTCCGGCCCTGGGTCTCGCCAGCCACCACCTAGGCCACCCTTTGATCCCCTCCACGACGCGCGTCAGCAACGACATCGCCTTGGAAGGGCTTGGCACGATTCAGTTGATTACCGGCTCGAACATGTCGGGCAAAAGCACCTTTCTTCGAACCGTCGGCATCAACCTCTGTCTAGCGCAGGCCGGAGCTCCGGTCTGCGCCTCAGCCTTTACCTGGAGCTGGAGCCGCCTGGGTTGCTGCATCCGCGTGAACGACTCGCTCGAGGCGGGTCTGTCGTACTTCTATGCGGAGGTCAAACGCCTGAAGACGATCCTCCAGACCACCACCGATCGGGCCTCGCCACCGGTCCTGTTTCTTATCGACGAAATTTTCAAGGGAACGAACAATCGCGAGCGCCTGATTGGCAGCCGCTCCTACATTAAGGCCCTGGCAGCCGGAAACGGCTATGGGCTGGTCAGCACGCACGATCTGGAGCTCACAGACCTCGAGAAGGAGATCCCCTCGCTCGTAAACGCGCACTTTCAGGAAACCGTCTCTGACGGTGCACTGTCCTTCGATTACCGGCTCCGTCCCGGCCCTTGCCCAACGACGAACGCGCTGCGCATCATGGAGTTGGAAGGGCTACCTATTCCCAGGACCTCCTCACATGAGGCACAATAGCGCTCACGCATGACTCATCCTCTGCGCGGATTGCTCATCGCCCAATTCTGCGGCGCGTTTAACGACAATGCGTGGAAGCTGATGGTTGCGCTGCTGGGCATCCGTCAGCTGGCTTCCACGATGGCGCCCGGCCCTGAGTTCGAAACGGCCTCGCAAACCCAAACGACGTTAGCCTTTGTCATCTTCACCTTTCCGCTCGCCGTGGTGTCGATCGTGGCCGGCCTGCTGGCTGACCGGGTCAGCAAGCGCAGCGTGATCATCCTGATGAAGGCGGTGGAGGTCCTCTTGATGGCTGCCGCCACCCTCGCCCTATGGATGAATCCGGCCGGAGGAATCCTGCCCCTGATCGTGCTCGCAGGCATGGGCGTGCACAGTGCCCTCTTCAGTCCGGCCAAGTACGGGATTCTTGCAGAACTATTGCCGCACGAACGATTGGCGGCCGGCAATGGACAGCTCGAGATGTGGACGTTCCTCGCCATTTTGACCGGCACCGCGGCACCCGGCATTCTGCTGTCGCTGACCGGAAACGCCGTCTGGATGGCCCCGCTGTTGCTCACGGTCTTTGCGCTCATCGGATTCAGTGCGGCCTGGACCATTCCGCGCGTGCCGCCGGCGAGAGACGAAGGGGGGCTTGCCAATACATTGCGCGGGGCATGGTTGGCGCTGGCGCGTGACCGCATGTTGCGGTTAGCCATCTGCGGCGCCGTGTTCTTCTGGACAATCGCGAGTCTCTTTGCCCAGAACATTTTGGTCTATGCCAAGGCCGTGCTGGGCGTCTCGGATTGGCAGTCCGGACTGCCGCTCATGATGCTGTCGATCGGTATCGGCATCGGAGCCCGATGGGTCGGACGGCTTTCCCAGGGACGAGTCGAGTACGGCCTGATCCCCTTGGGGGCGGCGGGCGTGGCGGTCATGCTCTTAACAATTGGCGTTCTCGCTCCCAATCTCCCGGCCACGCTGGCGCTGATGGTGATCCTCGGCATCTCGAGCGCATTGATCTTCGTGCCGCTGAACGCCCTGATTCAATGGCGCGCACCGGACGACCGCCGCGGATCCGTCATCGCCTTCGAGAACACGTGCGTGTTCACCGGCATACTGCTGGGATCGCTTGGGGCAGGGGCGCTTGCCAGCGGCGGAACGTCAACGACAGGGATATTTACGACTGCGGCCGTGTTCACCGTCCTTGGCACAGCCTGGGCGATGAGGCTGCTGCCCGAAGCGTTGCTGCGGGTCGTGCTCGTCATTGTCACCAACAGCCTGTATCGGCTCCGCATTGTCGGCCACAGTCATGTACCGACCACAGGCGGTGCGCTGCTCGTGCCCAATCATATCTCCTTCGTGGACGCCTTGCTCCTGATCGCCAGCCTCGATCGACCTGTGCGTTTGATCGTGGACGCACAATATGCCGAACAGCCGTTTTACAAACCGATCATGAAGCTATTCGGCGTCATCCCCATTTCTCCCTACGGTGGGCTGCGCGTCGTGCTGCGCGCGTTGCGAGAAGCGGGTGCCGCCATCGATCGGGGAGAGCTGGTCTGCATCTTCCCCGAGGGTCAAATTACGAGAACGGGCACGCTGTTGCCGTTCCGCCGGGGCTTCGAGCGGATCATGAAAGGCAGAACCGTCCCCATCATTCCGATCCATCTGGATCGCGTCTGGGGCAGCATCTTCAGTTTCGATCGGGGCCGGTTCTTCTGGAAAATCCCGGAACGCCTGCCCTATCCCGTCACGGTGTCCTTCGGTACGCCCCTGCCTCCAGAGGCGATGGCCCACGAGGTTCGTAGCGCCATTCAGGCGCTGGGAGAGGCTGCGTGGGCACTGCGAAAACCGGATCGACGCCCTCTACATCGCGAATTTGTTCGCGCGATGAGAAGACGCCCGTTCCAGTTCGTTATGTCGGATCAAAGCCGGCCGCATGTGTCAGCCATGCAGGCCTTGATCGGATCCATTGCCCTGGCCCGAGCGTTGCGGACGTCCTGGGAAGACCAGCGTCATGTCGGCATTCTCCTTCCACCGAGCGTCGCCGGCGCACTGGTCAATGTCGCGGCGCCTCTGTGCGGGAAAACCAGCGTCAATCTCAATTACACGGTGGGCAAGTCTGGTCTCAACGCCTCCGTCCGCCTTGCCGGCCTTCGCACCATCGTCACCAGCCGGACGTTCGTCGAAAAAGCTAAGCTCGAATTGCCCGATACACCAGCAATCGTGTGGCTGGAAGATCTGGCTAAGACGATCCATCGAAAAGAGAAGTTCCTCGCAGCCATGCTCGCATGCATCGCGCCGGTTCGCCTGATCGAGCGGGTCTGTGGCCAGCGCATTCCTCTTTCCATCGACGCTCCGGCCACCATTATCTTCAGCAGCGGCAGTACCGGCGAGCCCAAAGGCGTCGTGTTGTCGCATTACAGCGTGGACGCCAATGCACAGGGCGCGACGCAGGTCCTCCATCTGTATAGACATGAACGGGTCCTTGGGATCCTGCCGTTCTTTCATTCGTTCGGGTATCTGGTGTTCTGGTTCGTGATGTTCAACAATGCCGGCCTGGTCTTTCATCCTTCTCCGATCGATGCGGCCGGCATCGGAGAACTGATCCGCCGGCAGCGTGTGACGTTTCTTGTAACCACGCCCACTTTTCTGCAGCTCTATGCCCGGCGCTGTAGTCCAGAACAATTCAGTTCCTTGCGCGTGGCCCTGACGGGTGCGGAGAAGCTGCCCCTTCGCGTCTCCCAGGCATTCGAGGACCGCTTCGGCATCGAACCGATCGAGGGCTACGGCGTGACCGAATGTGCGCCGGTGATCGCGGTCAATTGTCCGGACTTTCGCGCCGCTGGCTACTATCAACCGGCCTCCCGTCGAGGAACCGTCGGTCAGCCGCTGCCTGGCATCTCCGTCAGCATCGTCGATCCGGACAGTTTTGCGCCGCTGCCTCTTGGAACCGCGGGCATGCTGTTGGTCAGGGGGCCCAACGTGATGACCGGCTATCTCGGGCGGGACGATCTCACGGCGAGCGTGATGCGGGACGGATGGTATATCACCGGGGACATCGCCACGCTCGACGACGATGGATTTTTGACGATCACCGACCGGCTGTCACGCTTTTCGAAGATCGGCGGGGAAATGATCCCGCATGGCAGGGTTGAAGAGGCCCTCCACCAGGCTGCAGAGAGCGAGGTGCCAGTGTTTGCCGTGACCGGTATTCCTGACGAACGTAAGGGGGAGCAGCTCGCCGTCCTGCATACGCTCGACGAATCACGCATCCCGGACATTCTCGCCAGGCTCGCTTCTAACGGCTTGCCGAATCTTTTTATCCCGGCACGCGCGAACTTTGTAAAAGTGGAGAGTCTCCCGCTGCTGGGCACGGGCAAGATGGATCTGCGCGCGCTCAAACGCATAGCCGTGGAACGGCTGATTCGAAGATAGGTGTGCAGGTCTGCATCTCACGGAACACACAATAAGAAAAGCACTTTGAAACAGCGTTCGACACGCAAAGATGGAACTTGATGAAAAGAAGCTGATCGACTGCCACGTTCATCTGGCTGCGCTCCCGGAGGGGGGCAACGGCTGCTATATCTCGCCGAAGATGCTCAAGAGTCCGCTGTTCCGGTTTTTACTGTGGAAACATGGGCTCTCGCCGGAGAAGCCGCAGGAAGCCAACCGCAAATATGTGGATGATTTGCTCACTGAATTGCGCGCCTCCCGGCAGGTGCAACGAGCGGTCCTGCTTGGGATGGACGGCGTCTATGACCATGCGGGAGCGCTCGCCCGCAAGGAGACCGATTTCCTCATCAGCAATGATTACGTGTTACAAACCGCTCGTGACCATCCACAAGAGTTCCTCCCAGGCGTGTCCATCAATCCTCAGCGACGGGATGCGGTCGAAGAAGTCCACCGCTGTGCGGATGCCGGCGCGGCGCTGGTCAAAGTCCTGCCGAACGCGCAACAATTCAATCCTGCCGATCCGAAATACACCGCGTTCTATCGGGCGCTCGTCGAACGGAAATTGCCGTTTTTGAGCCACGTAGGATATGAATTCAGCCTGATCGGCAAGGACCAATCTGTCGGGGACCCAGGCCGGCTCCGGCTGGCCCTAGACGAAGGAGTGACGGTGATCGCGGCGCATGCCTGCAGCTACGGCCTGATGTTGTTCGAGCGGTTTCTTCCGGTGCTGCTGACTTTTGCGAAGCAGTATCCAAATTTCTACGCCGATATTTCCGCGCTCACGCTTCCAAACCGGTTTCGTATGCTCCTTCACCTTCGCCGGCATACGGAAGTCCACGACCGGCTGCTCTTCGGCACAGACTATCCCTTGTCAGTGATGCATGTCGCCACGTGGGGGCGTGTCGGCCTCCGAACCCTCGCCCGACTGGTGAAAACAACGAATCGCTTCGATCGGCAAGCGCTCGTGTGCCGATCTCTTCATGTCAACTTTTCGTCATTTGACCGCCTGCTCACTCGCAGATAGCCGAATCAAGAAACAACGGGCGTATCCCAATCGGCTCAAGCAGGGAACCGGAACTCTCTTCGCTTATACCACTCTTCACGACTCGCTGCCGTGCATCCTTGCAAACAAGTCCCAATCGAACTGTTTTGCCGTGACGGCATGAAGTGGGATGTTTTCAATGACCCCTCGTTCTCGATACGCCACCATACTGCCCACCACATCCTCAGGGCGCTCGACCAGACGTTGGACGGTTTCAAACGCCAAATGCTGGCCGATGGCTTTGTCTTCCGGCGTCGGAGGAGCGCCTCTCAATGTGTGTCCCAGAATAGTCGCCTTGGTCGCGAGTGTCATGGGATAGTGGTTGGACTGGGCCTGCCGCTGCGGCCACTGCGCAATGACACTGGCCACGTAATCGACGAGCCCGTGCACGCCGCCCTCCAAATGATGGCGATGAGGCGTACGTTCGGCGACGACGAACAAATGGCTTTTGTTCGGCACTCCTAACGTCCGCTTCAAGGTCCCGAGAATAATATCGTCGATATACGCGTTTGGGTCCGGATGCTCGTTCACCAATAATCCTTCCGCCCGCGCCTGATACGCACAGGCCAAGGCCAAATGTCCCGACCCGGCCCCCATGACTTCGACGAAGAAGATGCTTCCCATCGCCGCGCTCGTCGCTTTCAGCGACTCGATGGATTGGTCCGCGAGGGCGATAGCCGAGTGGTAGCCGAGCGAGACCGTTCCTTCAATATTGTTATCGATCGTGCCGGGAATCCCGACAACCTGGACACCGAATCCTTCATACACGGCCCGGGCACCCCGCAGACTCCCGTCACCTCCCAGAACGACCACCGCCGCGTCGTCCAGATATGGTTTGAGATTACGCATCGCCGCCTGCTGCACGACTTCTTCCTTGAAATCTTCGAACCGGCTGCTCCCGATCGGGCTGCTCGCATGACTGCTCATCCCCCGGGTGTCTTCCTCAGTCACCGCTTCGATCCAGTTGTTCGCCAGTCCCAGGAAGCCGTGCCGGACGAAGTGTACTTTAAGGCCATGCCTTTGCCCGGTCACCCGCAACTCTTTGAGCGCCGCACCGGCTCCGGCAAAATCGCCTCCCGAGACGAGGGCGATAATGCGTTTGATCTGACGCGGTTTCAGCGTCACCCGATCCTTGCGCACGCGCTCGACCGTCACCCAGTTTTCGCGGGCCGCGCGTTCTCGCTCGGACAACCCGACTGCAGTTGAGTAGCCGGACAAGCGGCCCTGTTCGTAGGTCAGTAGGACGACGTTGTCCTGGCTTTCTTTGTAGTCGCTGAATTCCGTGAACGCCTCATGAAACGGCCGGGGATCCAGATAAATCATCAACGCCCGCAATGTCGAGCTATGCGTATAGAGACAGGCGACCTGGCCGCGATAGGCTTCGCCCAGGTGGTGCAGTCCGTCAATGACGTCCACATAGAGATCGAAGAACGAATTTCCTGCCGGATAGCAATACAACGGGTCTTTCGTCAGCCGCTTGGCGGTCGACACATCGACGCCGAATGCCTTGGCCAGTGCCTCCGCCTCCGTAGTTTTGGCGACACCCGTGATCCACCCGAAGTCCGAGGACTCCAACGCATGCTCGAAAGTCAGCTCCCGGTGTTCCTCACTGTTGGGGCTCAGGGCGCGGACGACGCGTTCATACAATTGCCGTGTATTGGGACTGTGACTGATGAAGTGCAGAAACCGCTGGGGATCAAGGTAGTTCGACAGATGCAGAAAATCCAGTTGCTGTCCCACGACGCCTACCATCCGCGCCAGAGCGGACCCGACGGCATCGGCTCGTGGAACGCCTCGTTCCTGGTCGAGCTGATTGGCCAACCTGCGACCGACGCGGTGGGTCTTGCTCTCCACGCGCGAGATGCCATGACGCATCGTAAAGAGCAGCGTCCGATCCGTCAGATCCCGCGGCAATAGCCAGAATCGGTCATCGCCCAGATCCAGCACGATCCGTCCCTCCGCCAGCTGCGGTGTAAGCTGTGCGCGCGGAACGATCGCCACAGGACGCCGATGGGCCGGCTTCAGGACGGATCCGATCGGCGCACGCAACAACGGCTGAAGCCCGCCTTCCGCGAGCAAACGGTTCCAGGCGGCATAGAACACCAACTCGTCACCTGCACAGGCCTCCTCGATCACCGCACGCCTGGCTGAGCGATACGCCGCAGCTCCGGAAAATCCCCGCTGCGCGTCTTGGACAAAGCGGCGCAGCGAGTCCATAGCCGCCTCGGCCCGCTTCGCCCGGTCGCTGGCTTGAACGGACTGCGGCAACTGCACATCTGGGGCGGCCGAATGTCCGGCAAATGTCTCTGCGTATGCCAAAAGTCCTTCAATTGTTACGAAATCGAGTCGATTTGTGGTAATTTGCATGCTCCCTCGCTAGGATACGCCGACGCCGTGATTCGCCGGCGAATGAACAATTCTTTAGCGTCTTTTTTGGACCTCTATTCTATTCTTGTCAAGGGCTGAGGCGTTTACATGCGCAAAGCCAAAATCGTCTGCACCATCGGTCCTGCGAGCGATCACTTGGAGTCTTTGGACCGCTTGATCGAGCAGGGCATGAACGCCGCGCGGCTGAATTTCTCGCACGGGACGCACGAATCTCACTCTGCCGCCATCAAAACCATTCGGCAGGCCGCGGATCAACGCCGGGCCCCTATCTGCATCATCCAGGACCTTCAAGGCCCCCGGATCCGTGTGGGGGAGGTTCCTGAGGGAGGCATCACGCTGACCGAGGGAACATCGGTTCGGCTGCAAACCATGCTGGCTCGATCCGGCGGACAACTCGGTCACCAATCGCTCGCTGCTTCCGGCATGATCGAACTGCCCGTCACCTACCAACATCTGGCGCAGGACGTGCGGCCGGGCGCCAGGATTCTCATCAATGACGGCCTGATCGAGCTGGGCGTCGAACGGATCAACGGCGGCGCCATCGATTGCAAAGTGGTCATCGGCGGAACCGTCACCTCGCACAAGGGCATCAACCTACCGGGCACTCGCGTGAGCGCACCCACTCTCACCGACAAAGACCGCGAAGATATCCGGTTTGGCGTGGCAGAGGGGGTTGACTACGTGGCGCTGTCTTTCGTCAGAGGCCCTGACGACATCCGGGCGGCCAAGAAGCTCATAGCCGCCTGCGGGGGAAGCACGCCCGTCATTGCAAAAATCGAACGGCAGGAAGCGATGATGTGCCTCGATGCCATCTTGGAAGAGGCCGACGGCGTGATGATCGCGCGGGGCGATCTGGGCGTGGAGATGGGGCCGGAAGCCGTGCCGCTTCTTCAAAAACGCATCATTGCGGAAGCCAACCGCCGCCGCCGCCTCGTGATCACGGCCACGCAAATGCTGGAATCCATGACGCAGCATTTGCGCCCGACAAGAGCGGAAGCCTCGGACGTCGCCAATGCCGTCTTTGACGGGACAGATGCCGTGATGCTGTCCGCGGAAACGGCAATCGGCGCCCATCCCGTTGAGACCGTCCAAGTCATGGACCGCATTATTCGAGCTGCGGAAGAAGGTTGCGAACCCGGCATGGTCCCCAAACGCCAGAGCGATTTCGGGAGTATGACACTTCCCGAAGCCATGTGCGCCGCAGCATCTTCGGCAGCGGCAGCCACCACGGCCAGTGCGATCGTGGCGTTCAGCGAGTTGGGAAGCACGGCCCGTCTCATCTCCAAGCAGCGCCCGGCCGCTCCCATCATTGCCTTCACGCCCTTTG
>Ga0075419_10003173_pt1 | contig 10530 bp, 10 predicted proteins | sample SoiMetdeltSBSDD3_FD_76900 | JGI IMG/M metagenome (GOLD analysis project Ga0075419, IMG submission 76900) | Bulk soil microbial communities from a Populus tree surrounding site in Tennessee, USA - Soil MetaG P. deltoides SBSDD3 | ecosystem: Environmental > Terrestrial > Soil > Tree plantation... | reverse complement strand
CGAAGGACGCGGCAATGCCGCCGCTTCAGTACTCATGACCTATTCACCTAACTCTTTCATCAGATGGGCATGTTCATGATCTCCTGGTACGCATTCACGAAACGATTGCGTACTTCGGTGATCGCTCGGAACGAAACGCTCGCCTTCTGCATCTCCAGCATGACCTGCGGCAGCTCGACGCCCGGCACGCCGCGCTCGAACTGCGTCGCGAGGTCGGAGGCCCGCTGCTGCGTCTGGTTCACTTGATCGAGTCCCTGCTTCAGCACGTTCGAGAACGAGTTGGCCGGAGACTGCACTGCGCCGCCGACGCCGGCCGCAGCCTGCGCAATCTCCGACGGCGGACCGCCGGCGCCGCGCACCTGCGACTGCATCGCGCGGATCTGGGCAAGCACTGCATCGATCTGCATGTTCGACATTGTTGGCTCCCTCAAACTTCGACGCCGGCTTCGCGCAGCTTCGCGAGCTTGTACCGCAAGGTGCGCGGGCTGATGCCGAGACGCTTGGCGACGGCCTGGCGATTGCCGTTGTCCGTACGCAGCGCTTCGAGGATCAGGTCACGCTCGGCAGCAGACACCGAATCGGACAGCGCGCCGGCAGGAGCGCTGTGCCCGCTGCCCGGCGCCGATTCGACAGTGCCTTCGATGTGAATGTTGTCCACATTGATGACCGGCCCATTCGCCAGGATCAACGCGCGCTGCATGACGTTGTCGAGCTCGCGCACGTTGCCGGGCCACGAGTGCGTGAGCAGGACGTGCGCGGCTTCGGCGCTCAGCGCCGGGATCTTCTCGCCGGGACGGCAGCGCGCATTGAGGACGTGCATTGCCAGCGGCAGCACATCGTCGCGACGCTCGCGCAAAGGCGCGGTCGTCAGCGGGAATACGTTCAAGCGGTAATACAAGTCTTCACGGAAGCGTCCAGCAGCGACTTCACCGCGCAGGTTGCGGTTCGTGGTCGCCAGCACGCGCACATCGAGCGCGATGGGTACACGGCCGCCGAGACGCTCGACTTCGCGTTCCTGCACCACGCGCAGGAGCTTGGCTTGCAGACCCAGCGGCATCTCAGTCACTTCATCGAGCAGCAGCGTGCCGCCCTGCGCCTGTTCGAACTTGCCGGGATGAGCAGCGTGTGCGCCCGTGAACGCGCCGCGCTCATAGCCGAACAGGATCGCTTCGAGCATGTTCTCGGGAATCGCCGCACAGTTGACCGCGACGAAAGCGCGATCCGCACGCGGCGAGTTGCGATGGATGAAGCGCGCCAGCACTTCCTTGCCGGTGCCCGACTCGCCCGCGATCAACACGGTGCAATTGCTGGCGGCGACACGGCGGGCCAGCTCGGCCAACCGGCGGGACACCTCGGCCGTGGCAATGAGATCAGAAGGCAGACTGGCGACCGCCGCCGGAGAGGAGTCCCCGGCTTCGCGCCCGTAGTCAGCCATTCGTGAGATCACGCCCATAGTGGCCAATGAGGGTGCAAGGTCTGTTCCAGAGGGGGGTCGGGGCGGTTCGGGGCGGCGATCCTGAGGAACCGGTCACAGGGATGTCAGGCTAAAGCCTGACCCACAGGCACCGACAACCCTCGTGGGTCAGGCTTTAGCCTGACTCCGGGTCCCGCCCGTCAAACCTCTGACGCCGCGGCTTCGTTGAGCATCTGGAACTTGCGGAGCTTTTCGACCAGCGTCGTGCGGCGCAGCTTGAGGAGCCGCGCGGCGTGGGCGACCGTGCCGCCCGATCGGCTCAGCGCCTGCTGGATCAGTCCGCGTTCGATCGTGAACAGGTGGTCGCGCAGGTCCAGGCCTTCGGCCGGGAGTTGCACGACCGTTTCGCCGGAATCCTGTTCGACGAGCAGCGAGATCACCTCGCGATCGTCGAGGGCGATGACCTCCTCCGCTTCTTCGGGTTCTTCGACCGGCGGCAGTTCGTCGGGAATGGCATCGAGGTTCAACTGCGCCAGCACCGCGGGCGGCCGGTACTTCAGCGGCAGTTCCGCCACGTCGACGCGGCGGTTCGGGCACAGGATCGACAGGCGCTCGATCAGGTTGCCCAGCTCGCGGACGTTGCCGGGCCATGAATAAACGCTCAGCACCTTCATCGCCCGCGCGGTCAGCTCGACCTTGCTGCGGCCGGCATCGACGTTGCGATCCGAGAAATCCTTCACGAGCAGCGGCAGATCACCGATGCGCGTGCGCAGCGCCGGCATCTCGATGGGGAACACATTGAGGCGGTAGAACAGATCCTCGCGGAAGGCGCCGCGCGTGATCGATTCCTCCAGGTTCCGATGGGTCGCGGCGATGATGCGCACGTTGCAGCGGATCGGCGTGTGATTGCCGACGCGCTCGAACACGCGCTCCTGCAAAACGCGCAGCAGCTTCACCTGCATCGGCAGACTCATGTCGCCGATCTCGTCCAGGAACAGTGTGCCGCCCTCCGCAATCTCGAACCGACCCTTGCGGGCGGCGATCGCGCCGGTGAACGAGCCCTTCTCGTGACCGAACAACTCGCTTTCGAGCAGCTCGGCCGGAATGGCGCCGCAATTGATGGCGACGAACGGCCGCTGGCGACGCGGGCTCGCGTCGTGAATGGCGCGGGCTGCCAGCTCCTTGCCGGTGCCCGACTCGCCCAGGATCAGGACGCTGGAATCGTGGGCCGCGACCTGGCGGATCAGCGCGCTCGCTTCACGCACCGCCGGCGAGGAGCCGGACGGCATGCAAACATCGCCCGCCTCTTCGAGGGAGGCCTCGACCGGCACGCGCAGGGCCGCAGCCAGTGTCGTGTGCTTGAACGGGAACTGCAGGCGCTGCAGCCGGGGGCCGAGCGCGGTGAGCAACTGGTCTGCGACTGCGCCGGATCCATAAGCGACGACCGGGACATCGGCGAGCTGCCCACGCAGTGCAGCACCCAGCTCACGCCAATCGCAGTCGGCGACGTCGCCGATCAGCAGGGCCGGCGGGGTGCTCGGCGCCTGGATGACGGCACGCATGAGCGCGCTGTGATCGATGAGGAGCGGCTCGAGGCCCAGCATCCGGAGAACATCCGCGACTCTTTCCGCTCGCTGCGCGTCGCCGTCATAGACGACTGCACGCTGCAGCGTGAGGGTTCTCAATCGGGCCGTGTCGCTCAAGTTCATTCGGCTCGGGTCCTTGCGCTCGTCGCGCGAGTGCTCTTGTCTTGGCGGCATTCTGTCTGTCCGTGTGAGTTGCTCTATAAGACTCTCCCTGAACGCCTGTCCGCCGTGAACTACTGCCAGAAAATTGGCGCGCGCTTAGGGGAAGAACTCATACGGCACTAGTGGAAGATGCGTGCGCGAGGCTTGAAACACAGGGTTTTGCGTGCTGCGCGTGCGACGAAGAAATCGTCGCGCGCAAAAATTCGGAAAACCGAGATGAGTCAGGCTGAAGCCTGACCCACAGCGAGCGACAGAGCTTGTGGGTCAGGCTTTAGCCTGACTCTCCATCACCCTCACGACGCGTTCTCAATTTCTTCTTTTTATTTCTTCGGCGCGCGGATGCCCGCGACCTGCCGGCGATGCTTCCGGAACGCCAGCTTCTCCAACAGATCTGCAACGTTCTCGCTCAACGCCGCGAACCGAACCTTCACTCTTCCATCCGGACCGACCGAAGCGATGCGGCCGGCGAGGCGCAGTGGCTCTGCAATGCTGTCGCGAACGTAGATCTCCAGGACTCCCTGACTGCCCAGCTCAGGGAATGGAGCAGCGGCCTGCCACACGCCCCCGAGCGCATTGAAGCGAATCGAGGAAGCACGCGGCCGCGGCCGGCTCGCGACCAGCAGCGCACCGACCATGTCGAGGAGCAGGTTGACCTTGAGGTCGAGCCGCAGGATGTCGGCGGCGTGCGGGGAATCCTGGTCCGACTTCTCGGGCTGCCCGTGCTCGTCGAGCGCGGCCAGCGCCTGCAGGACCCGCAGGTTGCGGTCCGCGAAGCTGCCGATGAGCGCCGGGTCGAACGGCTCCTGCATCTTCTTCCAGGCGACGGGGAGCACGTCTTCGTAGGCGAGCTCTTCGTAGAGAACGACTGTGTCGAGGCCTTCGTACATGGTCAGGGTCCTTTGCCGAGCATGTCCATGACTGTAGAGATGGCGTCCGTGGGCTCAGTGGCGACGGATTGTCCGGCTAAAGCCGGACCCACAGCGCCCGGAGCCGAGCCCACAGAAACATTTGCCGACTGCGCTATTTGCGCGACGGCGGCATCGGATTCCGTCATTGCCTGCCGGAGCGCGCTCAACCACTCCTGGTCCTGTGGCCGCGCCGTCGACGAGAGCCGTGCGAGCAGATCGCGGCGCTCCTGGATCGTCTTCGGCACTTCCTGCCATTGGCCGGTCATGGCTTGCTGGACGAGCTTATGCGTCGCAGCCATCACGCCGTCTGCGATCGGGGCGCTCATCGCGTGCGCGCCTCGTTCGGAATCGCAACCCACGCGGTGCGGATCTCGTGCAGCAGCTTGCTGACCTCGTCGAGCATCTCGACGCGGTTTTCCGCCGTCGCCTTCAGCAGGCGCCGGCCCATGTAGTCGTAGAGCTCGCCGAGGTTCGCGGCGAGCGGACCGCCGGCGTTCAGATCGAGGCTGTTACGCAGCTCGCCGATGATGGAAACCGCGCGATTGATCAGGCGCGCTTTCTCGGCCGTGTCGCCCCGCGCCATGCAACCGCGCGCCGTGCTGATGCGCTCCAGGGCGCCGTCCAGCAGCATGACGATCAAGCGGTGCGGGTCGGCCGCCGCGACTCCGCCATGCGCCTGCGCGCTGCTGTAGGCAGCGAGTTTTGCAGCGTGCGACATGGCGGGCATCTCCGTAAGCAACGTTCCTGAGTAACTTAACGGCTGCTGTAGGTCGGGCTTTAGCCCAACTCCTTAGTCACCGATCTTCGGAATGTTCGCGAGCTGCTGCGAGAGGTAGCTCGACGTCGTCTGGAGCTGCGACAGCAGCGAATCCAGCGCCGTGAACTGCTTGCGATAGCGCGCTTCGATCTGTTCCATGCGCAGCGCGAGTGCTTCTTTCTCGCGGCCGATGTCGTCCATCTGGCGCTTGAGCGTGGTGTTGCGCGAATCGAGATCGCTGCCACTCGTCAGGCGTGCATCGACCTGCGCGTACAGGCGAGCCGCGACGCCATTCTCCGAGCCGAACAGGTGCGCCACTGCATCGGGGTCGGCGCTCAACGCCTTGTTCAACTTGGCTGCATCGAGCTCCAACGTTCCCGAGGCAGTCGTCGTGATGCCGATGCTCGCAAGCGCATTGAAGTCGCCGCGCAGGCCCGCGACGGGGTTCGTGAGGCCGTTGCGCATGTCCTGCTGCACGCTGCGCAGCAGAGAGTCGCCGAGCAAGGGCCCGGCAGTCTTCGTAGCCGCGTCGTAGCCGCCCAGCTTGGTGAGCTGAGCCTGCATGTTGTTGTACTCGGTGACGAAGTTCTGAATGCGGGTCGCGACACTGGCGCTGTCGAACGCGATGTCGAGCGTGAACTCCTTGCCCATCTCCGCCTTCAGCAGGTTGATCGTCACGCCTTCGATCGCGTCGTCGACCGCATTGGTCGAGCTGGAGACCGGAAAGCCGGAAATCTTCAGCGATGCATCCAGCGCCTGCTCCTTCTCCGTCAGGTTCATTACGCCGTCCGGATCGTAATTCAGCGCTGCGAGGCCGCCGTCGCCGCCGCTGGCGACGATCTTGATCGCATGTTCCGCGCCGGTTTTGCGTGAGGTCAGGATCAGGCGCGTGCCTTCCGTACCCGTCAGTAGTGTCGCCTGCACGCCGGTGTTGTCCGACGAGTTGTTGATCGCGTCGCGGATGTCTTCGAGCGTTTTCGAGTCCTGCGCGATCTCTACGTCGAACGAGTCCTCGCCGACGGTGATCTCGAGCGAGCCGTAGCCGATCGCGGTGGTCGCGCCGGTCAGGTGAGGAGCCGAGGCGAGGCGATGCGCCGACGCCAGGCTGATCACTTCGATGTCGTAGCTGCCCGCCGCGGCCTTCGAGCTCGCAGTCGCGGTGAAGCGCGTCGTGTCCGACGACGTCGCCTTGCGCGCGGAGAAAACCTCCAGATTGCGCAGCGGCGTGAGGGCGCCTTTGAATGCACTCAGCGCGCCCTTGAGCGTGCCCAGCGCGGAAATCTTGGTAGTCGCCGCGGCTTCGCGGCGCAGGATCGGTCCCGAGCGCGATGCGCTCTCGGCGGAGACGAGCTGGGTGACGAGGCTGTTGATGTCGAGCCCCGAACCGACGCCGCTTGCCTGGATGCCTGCCATTTACGCGTCGCTCCCGTCCGTCAGGCGCGCTCGTTCAAGAGCACGATGGTCTCGTCGTGCGCCAGCTCCGCCATGCGCAGGACTTCTTCGTTCGGAATCTGCCGGATCAGGTCGCCGGTCTCCGCGTCGCGCACGCTGCAGACCATGCGGCCGCTCGCGTCGTCGACGTGAAACTCGAGCGAGCGGCTGACCCGCTTCAGGAAGCTCTCGAGCTGTTTGGCCACCGCTTCGATATCCGCAGGCTGCTGCTTCGGCTTGGCCTGCGTCTGCGTCTGCGGCGGGCGCGCAGACTGTGCAGGCTGCGCAACCGCTACCGCGGGCGCCGCCAGAGATTTCACAGTCATGTCATCGCTCATGGCCTTGGCTCCATTCGCTGTTCAAAAGCGGCGGGCGATGGCAGTCCGCTGACCACCACCGCCCACCGCGCCTAACATCATCCTGACGTCAGTCAAACGTCATCCTGAGCTGCCCGTTAGCGGAGCAGCGAGAGGACGTTCTGCGGCACCGCATTCGCCTGTGCCAGGATCGCCGTGCCGGCCTGCTGCAGGATCTGCGCGCGGGTCAGAGCGGCAGTTTCCTGGGCGAAGTCGGCGTCCTGAATGCGGCTGCGCGAGGCCGTGAGGTTCTCGGCTGCAGTCGTCAGGTTGGTGATCGTGGACTCGAAGCGGTTCTGGATCGCGCCGAGCGTCGAGCGCAGGCTGCTGACCGAGGTCAGGGCCGCGTCCACGCGGACGATCGTCTCGTTGGCGTCGCCGGCGGTCTCGACGGACACAGCCGTCAGGAAGTCCGTGTCGGCGGCAACCGTCGTGTCGGCAATGCCGGCCAGCAACGTGGCCGCATCGTTCGCCAGCGTGACGTCCAGGTCTTCCGACGAAGCGATCACGACGTGGTTGTCAGCGTCGATCCACGCCGAGGCGCCCGCGACCTTCGAGTTGATCGCATCGACCAGGTCCTGCACCGACTCGTAGTCGCCGGTCAGCTCCACCGCATCGGCATCGCCCACGGCGATCGAGAGGTCACCGTCGGCGATCGTCAGCACGTTGTCCGCGCTCACGAAGTCGTCGGTGTCCGGATCGTTGTCCGGATCCGTCACGTCGACCGTACCGGTCGTCACGGCCACCTGGCCGATCGCGTCCTTCTTCATGCTGGTGTTCAGGCCGATGGAGATCGTCTCACCGGCGTTCGCGCCGACCTGGAAGGCCGCCGTGCCGAACGAGCCGTCGAGGATCTTCTGGCCGTTGAACGAAGTCTGCGAAGCGACGCGCTCGATTTCCGCGAGGCGCTGCTCGACTTCCTGGTTCAGCGCTTCGCGATCCGACGCGCTGTTCGTGCTGTTGGCAGCCTGCACCGCGAGCTCGCGGATACGCTGCAAGTTGTTGGTGATCTCGGCGAGCGCGCCTTCACCGGTCTGCGCCAGCGAAATGCCGTCGTTGGCATTGCGGGCAGCCTGGTTGAGGCCGCGGATCTGCGTCGTAAAACGCTCCGCGATCGCGAGGCCGGCAGCGTCGTCCTTGGCGCTGTTGATGCGCAGGCCCGAAGACAGGCGCTGCAGGGCGGTGGCAAGTGCGCCACCGGATGTCGACAGATTGCGCTGGGCATTCAGCGACATCACGTTGGTGTTGATAACCTGAGGCATTAGAGTCTCTCCTGATGTTTACCGTTACTAAAGCCGGGTTGATTTCCGATGCCCATCAACCTGTGCAAGGGCTGTATCGGTGCGCAGCAGGGGAACTTGAGAGAGCGGGTAGGCGCCGGTGCGAAGTGTGAGAAGAATCACGGTAAGAGAAGCGTTTTGCCGATAACGCGCGCAGATGCTCGGGGAAACCCCGAGCCGCGGACTAGCGCAGATAATCGAACAACGACAGTTGCGCGATCTTCGAATACGAAGCCTGGGCCGCCTGCAGGCCCACGAGCTGCTGGTTCATGCGCGACACAGCCTCGGCATAGTCGAGGTCGCGGAGCTGGGAGGTCATGCTTTCGAGCTCGACCTTGCGATCGGCCAGCGCTTCCTGTGCCCCATCGATCGAGGACAGCCGTGTGCCGACCTCGGCGCGGACGCTCAGCAAGTGATCGCCCACCTGGTCGAGCTGTTGCAGGATCGTCGCCATGTTCGAATTGAACTGCGCGCGCTCGGCCGGCGTCACCGTCGAGGATTCGAGCGCGTCAGCAAGATTGCTGAGCGTCGTGAACATGTCTTCCGAGCGGCTGCGGGCGATCGAGAACGAGTCGTTCTGCGCCGGCATGCCGGTCATGCTGATGTTCGCGCCGTTGAAGGAAATCGCGCTGTCCGCGGTGTATGTGCCCGTCGCGACTACGGTCGCGGCGCTGTCGACGATTTCGTAGTCGCCAGTCGCCGAGGTGAACCGCAAGGTGTAGTCGCCCGGCACCCACTGCGCGGGATCGACGAGCGTGCCGCCGCCGATCACACCGTTGCCGGCATTCCCGGCCGTTGCGGTCGTCACGAACGTGCCGTTGCCTTCGGTCACCGCCATGAACGCATCGATGCCGGAGTGGCCATCCACGACGCGCTGGTCGGTGCCGACCTGCAGCGCGCGGTTGCCCTGGTCGCCGAAGTACGCGATCGAGCCGCCCGACTGAGCGAAGGGCTGCGTCTGCGTCGCGTAGCCGGAAAACAGATATTCGCCGTTGGCATCGCGCCGGTTGGCGATGTCCATCAGCTCTTTCAGGCGGCTGCGCACTTCGGTCGCGAGCATGCGGCGGCTGGCCGGATCGACCGATCCGTTGTTGCCCTGGATCGTCAGTTCGCGCACGCGCGTGATCAGCGTACCCGCATCCGCGAGCGCCTGTTCTTCGAGCGTCAGGCGACCCTTCGCCATGTCCGCGTTGCGATCGAACTGCTCGGATTCCGCGAGTGCACGCTGCAGCTCCATGATGTGCACGGCCGCGACTGGATCGTCGGCAGGCGTCTGGACGCGCTTGCCCGAAGCAATCTGCGTCTGCGTCTTCGACAGCACGGACTGCTGGTTGAGCAGTGCTGTCAGCGCGGCGTGATGGATGCTTTGCGTGGAAATGCGCATGGGACTATCGCTCGGTGGCTGCGAGCAAGGTCTGGAACATCGTGTCGGCGACGCGGATCAGTTGCGCCGCCGCCTGGTAAGCCTGTTGATACTTGAGAAGGTTCGCCGCTTCCTCGTCGAGGTTGACGCCGGAGACGGCTTCCTTGGTCGCAAGACTTTCCTCGTAGACGACGCTCTGCGCGTCGCGGTTGACCTGCGCCTGGCGCGTGGCGACGCCGATGCCGCCCACGAACTCGCCGACGGCGGAGCCGAGGGAAGTCGTGCCGCCGTTGAGCACAGGGGACTTGAGCGCGTCCGAGAGCAACAGCGCGTTGCGGTTGTCGCCCGTGCCCGAAGTGTTGTCGGTGACGGTGAAGGTATCGCCGACCGCCGGTGCGCCCGAGATCTGCACGCGCCAGCCGTTGACGTCGATGTTGCCGCCGCCCGTGTAGGCGAAGCTGCCCGCGCCGTTGATGGAATACGTGTTCGCGGTCAGGAACTCGATCGTGACCGGATCGCGCAGCGCCGCGTTCGAGCTGTCGAGCACTTCGCCCGCCGAAATGCTGCCGGAGCCTGAATTTCCAGCATCCGCGGCGCTGCGGATCGGTGCCGCCGCCGCGACCTGCGAAGGATCGGTGACGAGCACACTCATGCTCGTGATCGCGCCGCGCGTCGGGCGGATCAGGAACGTGTCGCCGACGTCTGCTGCACCACCGACCTCGATCTCGAGGCCGTCGACGACGAACGGATCGACAGCCGTGCCGGTCCCCGTCATGGGTGCCAGGGCGCCGGTGAGGGAATCGCGCAGCTCCCAGCCGCTGCCGGTCATTTCGAGGATGTAGTCGCGGCCAGTGAGTGCGCCGACGTCGGCACGGGTCGCAGTAACCGTGCCGGTTCCGGTATTGAGCTGGCTGTCGAGGACTTGCGCGTCGCCGACTGCGAAGAAATCGCCGCCAAGGTCACCCGAGAGATCCATGCCCTCGTGGTGCTGCGCATTCACGACGTCTGTCAGAGCGGCCGCGATACGTCCGAGCGCGTTGTGCGCCGGATCGAGCTGCTCGCTGCGGAAATCCAGCAGGCCGCCCAGCGTGCCGCCGGAAATGTTGCGACTGATGTCCACGGAGCTGCCCGGCGTTTGCAGGGCAACCGTGAGCTGCGTGGAGTCGAACGGATCCTGGATCGTCGTGAGCTGGTTGACGTTCCCGCCCAGCACGAGGGGCTGGCCGCTGCCGACGAACACGTTGACGGTGCCGCCGTCCTGGCGGACAGCGTT
>Ga0075419_10003171_pt1 | contig 10534 bp, 10 predicted proteins | sample SoiMetdeltSBSDD3_FD_76900 | JGI IMG/M metagenome (GOLD analysis project Ga0075419, IMG submission 76900) | Bulk soil microbial communities from a Populus tree surrounding site in Tennessee, USA - Soil MetaG P. deltoides SBSDD3 | ecosystem: Environmental > Terrestrial > Soil > Tree plantation... | reverse complement strand
CCACCAGATGACCCTCGACCTGCGGACCGCGCCGGTCGTGCGCTGGGAGCTGGCCGCCGTCGGCCTGGTGATGCTGATCGGCTCGGTCGCCGGGTACGTCACCAGCGCCACCTACCAGAGCCGCTATGCCGCGGTCGTGGCGCTCCTCGTGCTGCTGGCCGTGGCGGTCGGCATCACCCGGGTGCCGGGCGTGGGGCGCCTGTTGGTCGGCCTGGTGTACGTCGGCTTCTCGCTGGGAGGGATCATCTGGGTCAACTACTACCAGCGCACCCAGTCCGAGCTGGTGGGCGGCGCGGTCACCGCCCGGGCCCAGCCGGGCGACGTGGTGGTGTACTGCCCGGACCAGCTCGGCCCCGCCTACTCCCGGGAGATGCCCGACGGGCTGGTCGAGCTGTCCTACCCCGCGCTGGCCTCGCCCGAGCGGGTCGACTGGGCCGACTACGCCGAGCGGAACGCAGCCGCCGACCCGGCCGCGATCGCCGAGGAGATCCTGGCGGAGGCCGACGGCCACGCCGTGTTCCTGGTGTGGGCGTCGGAGTACCGCACGTTCGGCAACCAGTGCGAGTCGCTGGTGGGGGCGCTCGGCCTGTCCGACACGCTGGTCGTCCAGGACAAGAGCCGGTTCTTCGAGCCCGCCTTCGTGCACTGGCGGCCCGCGACGCCCTGACCAGGCGCGATCCACAGGGCGTCGACAGGAAAAACACAGGGTTGCCCCCCTCGTTGCGCACAGGGTGGGCGCCGTAGGGTCCCCCGCATGCCGACGTTCGAGGTGATCCTGCGAGACCGGACCGTCGAGTCCGTCGACGGCGCCGACGCCTACCAGCAAGAGGGCCCCATGACCACGTTCTTCCGCCGGGGCGACGGCCGCGACGTGATCGACTCGTGGAGCACACGCATGGCCAGCTTCCGCACGGCCGACCTCCTTGTCGTGCGCCGGGTCGACCCCGCGGTCCCCGCGCTGCGGGCGGTCGCCAACTGAGCGCGTCGGCTGTGCCATCCTCGGGCCCGTGGCCGACCCCCTCACCTTCGCGTGCCCGCGGTGCGGGGCCGACGTGGCCGAGCGGTACTACGGGCCCTGTGGGGCGTGCCGGGACCGGCTCCGGGCCGACCAGGCCCGGGAGGCACGCGCCGCCGAGGCGCAGGACTACGAGCCGAAGATGAACGTCACGCCCAACGCCGTGGCGTTGAAGGACGATTGACAAGGCCCGCGCCGCGTGTGACGGAACGGTGACGAACGTCACCTGGCCGCGAGCTATGGTCCGTGCTGAAATCTGCAATCCGTAACGGCCTGCGTTCGGGCGGCGAGAGTCAATAAGGAAGGCAGCGCGAGGCCTTCCGCTCGACGCCCTCGATGTGGCCGTGGGAATGCTGGGGTCGGGGGCCGGGGCTGGGCTCCGACGTGGAGAGAAAACGGAGCCGCAGGTGGTCCGCCGCATACCGATCCGCGCCAAGGTCGCTGGCGCGCTCACCGTTCCGTTGCTCGCGCTGGGGGTCATCGCCGGCATCGGCGCGTCGACCAACGCCCGCACCGCCTCCCGGGTCATGCGGCAGTCCGACATGGCCACCGCCTCGATCGGCCACGCCGGGCTCATCAGCGCCCTCCAGACCGAGCGCAACCTGGCCGTCCTCGACATGTTCGCGCTCAGCGGCCGCCTCGAGCTGGAGGCGCCCGACGCGGCCACCGCCCGCACCCAGACCGACGCCGCGGTCACCGCCCTGCACCACGAGATCGGCGGGCAGGACGACACGCTGCGCGACGACTACGCCCGGGCGCTCGACGGCCTGCGCCGGCTCGACGACGTCCGGGACGCCATCGACGGGGTGCAGGGCGTGGGACCGGCGGCCGCCCGCCAGACCGGCCACGACGCGTTCCGCGCCTACACGGAGATGATCCAGATGCTGTTCGCGTCCCACGACCGGTTCTCCCTGGTCGTGGACAACGCCGCGCTGCGCCAGGGCGACGACCTCGTGCACTACTCGTCGCACGCCTCGGACTCGAGCGCCCAGCTGGTCGAGATGCTGCTGTTCCTCGGCAGCAGCCCCGGCGGCATCGACGAGCCGACCGAGGCGGCCCGGGTCGCCGAGCTGGCCCGGGACGTCGAGCGCCACGACGGCGTGATCCGCACCAAGGGCACCGGCATCTACGCCGACGCCGCGGCCGGGCTGTTCGCCAACCCCCGGCTCGCCGGGCTGGCCGACTACACCGGCCGGGCCATCCGCACCGGCCAGGTCGACCCCGACACGCTGCTGTCCACCGCCCCGCTCGGTCCCGAGGGCGGCTACCCGGCGTTCCGGGACCGGGTCGTCGATGTGCTCGACGCCGAGGCCGCCCAGCTCGGCGCGGCGGCGGACCGGCGCCGGCAGTGGTACGTGGCCGCCGCGCTCGGCGCCCTGGGGACGGCCGTGATGATCGCCTGGCTGGTCAGCCGGTCCATCACCCGGCCGCTGCGCCGCCTCAGCGAGGACGCCGGGGCCATGGCCAGCTACCGCCTGCCCGCCGCCGTGCAGGACATTCTCGACGCACCCGAGGGCCAGGACATCCAGGTCCCGGAGTCCCGGCCCATCCCGACGCGGGCGCGGGACGAAGTCGGCGACGTCGCCCGGTCCCTCAACGAGGTGCACAGCTCCGCGCTGCGGCTGGCCGTCGAGCAGGCGGCGCTGCGCCGCAATGTCGCCGAGTCCTACGTCCACCTGGGGCGCCGCAACCAGAACCTGCTGAGCCGGCTGCTCGACTCGGTCGGCGAGCTGGAGGCGACCGAGCACGACCCCGACCGGCTGGACCAGCTGTTCAAGCTGGAGCACCTGGCCACCCGCATCCGCCGCAACGCCGAGTCGCTGCTGGTGCTGTCCGAGCCGGTGCCGCCGGCCCGCTGGCAGCCGCCCGTGCAGGTGGCGGACGTGCTCCGGGCCGCCCTCGGCGAGATCGAGAACTACGAGCGGGTCGTGGTCCGCACGCTGGAGCCGTCGATGGTGCGGGGCGGCTCGTCGGCCGACCTCGCCCACCTGCTGGCCGAGCTGATCGAGAACGGGCTGCGCCACTCGCCACCCCGGGAGCTGGTCGAGGTCAGCGGCCGGGTCGGTGCCGCCGGCTACACGCTCTCGATCGTCGACCACGGCCTGGGCATGACGCCCGACGACCTGGCGCGGGCCAACCAGCGCCTGGCCGGCGCCGAGTCGTTCACGGTCACGCCGGCCCGCTACCTCGGCCACTACGTGTCCGCGGTGCTGGCCGCCCGCCACGGCATCGACGTGAAGCTGACCGGGTCGGTGGTGGTCGGCATCACCGCCCGGGTGGTACTCCCGGTGTCGATCCTGACCGACCACGCCGAGCACCCCGCGGCGGCGCCGCGCATCCCCGACCCGCGCCGGGTGCCGGAGGACAGCGTGTGGGCCGACGACGACCCGGGCGGCGAGCGGCCGTCGGCCGAGGACGTGCGGGCCGCCGTCGTGCTCCTCCGCACCCGCAGCAGCACCCCGCCCAAGCCGCCGGTGCTGGTGCCGGCCCTTCCCGGCGCGGCGGTGACCCGGTCCACCACGGTCGTGCCCCGCCACTGGCCGGCCCGCTCCGAGCGCGACCGCCACGCCGCGGCACCGTCCTCCGCCGCCGTGGCCGCGCCCGGCAGCCACCGTCCCGCCGAGCCCCGGCCCCGCGACGCGGCCGACCCGGCCGGGCGGACCGCCAGCGGCCTGATCCGCCGGGTGCCCCGCCCGCGTCCCCCGGGCGCGGATCGCAGCGCCGAGCCGCGGCCCGAGGTGGAGCAGTTCCTCGCCAGCCTGGCCGGGCGCAAGCCACCCGGGCGCGACGGCACGGACGGGGGGTCCGCCGGGCGGAGGAGATGACCGATGCCGACGGACGAGGCCCGGAACTTCAACTGGCTGCTGAGCAGCTTCGTCGACGAGACGGCCGGCGTGACCGACGCCATGGCGGTCTCGTCGGACGGGCTGCTGATCGCCGCTTCGACCACCCCCGGCGGCCCTGGGAGCGACGAGCTGTGCGCCATCATCGCCGGGTCGACCAGCCTGGCCGCCGCGGCCAGCGCGGCGGTCGACGGCGGCGGCGTCGACCGGGTCGTCGTGGCCATGGCCCGGGGCTTCCTGTTCGTCAGCGCCATCGCCGACGGCAGCTGCCTTGGCGTCGTCGCCAGCCGGGACTGCGACGTCAGCTCGGTCGGCTACCAGACCACCGATCTCGTCGACCGGGCGGGGGCGCTGCTCACGCCCGCGCTGCGCGAGGAATTGAAGCAGAGCGCCGCGGGCAGTTGAGCCGTGCAGGGTCTACCGTGAGGGCGTGACCGACGTCGCACCGGCGACGTATCCCACGCGCTACTGGCACCACCTGGACGACGGCCGAGTCCAGTGCGACGTGTGCCCGCGGGCCTGCAAGATGCGGCCGGGCCAGCGGGGGCTGTGCTTCGTCCGCGGACGCCCCGAGGAGGGGACCGCGGAGGACGGCGTGGCGCTGCTCACCTATGGGCGGTCCTCGGGCTACTGCATCGATCCGGTGGAGAAGAAGCCGCTCAACCACTTCCTTCCGGGAACGTCGGTGCTGTCGTTCGGGACGGCGGGCTGCAACCTGGCCTGCCGGTTCTGCCAGAACTGGGACATCTCCAAGTCCAAGGAGATGGACACCCTGGCCGACGCCGCCTCCCCCGAGGGGATCGCGGCCGCGGCCCGGCGGCTCGGCTGCGCCAGCGTGGCCTTCACCTACAACGACCCGACGATCTTCCTGGAGTACGCGGCCGACGTGGCCGACGCCTGCCACGAGGTGGGGGTGAAGGCCATCGCGGTCACGGCCGGCTACATCTGCCCGGAGCCCCGGGCAGACTTCTACGCCCACCTCGACGCCCTGAACGTCGACCTCAAGGGGTTCACCGAGGAGTTCTACAAGCGGGTCTGCATCGGGCACCTCGAGCCGGTACTGGAGACGCTGGAGTACCTGCGCCACGAGACGGACCTGTGGTTCGAGATCACCACGCTGCTGATCCCCGGGCACAACGACGGCGACGCCGAGCTCGACGAGCTGACCGCGTGGATCGCCGAGCACCTGGGCCCGGACGTGCCTCTGCATTTCACCGCGTTCCACCCGGACTTCAAGATGATGGACGTCGAGCGGACACCGCCGGCCACGCTGACCCGGGCCCGGGAGTGGGGGCTGCGCAACGGGCTGCGCTACGTCTACACCGGCAACGTCCACGACCGGGCCGGGTCCAGCACCTGGTGCCCGGGGTGCGGGGCGCTGCTGATGGAGCGGGACTGGTACGAGCTGGGCGCGTGGGGGCTCACGGACGACGGGCGCTGCACCGGCTGCGGCTGGCAGGTGCCCGGGCGGTTCGCGGGCCCGCCGGGCCGATGGGGGCGGCGGCGGGCGCCGGTGCGGCTGGCGGTCCAGAGCCGGTGACGGGACCGGACGGGCGGGCGGGGTGAGGTGGACGGCGTCCGCGGGTTCGGGACCTGGGTGCGTAGCCCGGCCGTGGCCGGGGTGTTCTACCCGGGCGACGCGGGCGCGTTGCGGGACACGGTGGCCGGCCACGTGGCCGCCGCACCCGAGCCGCCTGACGGCGACGCCCCCAAGGCGGTGATCGCGCCCCACGCCGGTTACCGCTACTCGGGCCCGACGGCCGGGGCGGCGTACCGGGCGGTGGCGGCCCGGCGGGGCGAGGTGACCCGGGTCGTGGTGGCGGGCCCGGCCCACCGGGTGGCGCTGCCGGCGGTGGGCGTGAGCACGGCCCGCGCCTGGGAGACCCCGGCCGGCGAGTTCGCGGTGGACGTCGACGCCTGCCAGGCGCTGGTCGACGAGGGTCTGGCGGTGCCGGCCGACGACGCCCACCGGCCGGAGCACAGCATCGAGGTCCACCTGCCGTTCGTGGCCTCCGTCCTCGGGGACGTGGCGCTGGTGCCCCTGATCGTCGGCCGCTGCCCGCCGGCCGCGGCGGCCGAGGCGCTGGGCCGGATGTGGGGCGGCAACGAGACGCTGGTGGTGGTGTCGTCGGACATGAGCCACTACCTCGACGACGCCGCGGCCCGGGCCCGGGACGGGCGGACCCGCAGGGCGATCCTGGAGGGCCGGGCGGCGGACATCGGGCCGTACGACGCCTGCGGTTGCGTCCCGGTGGCCGCGCTGATGCTGGCGGCCCGGGAGCGTGCCGTGGTCCCATCGACCCTGGCGGTGGCGACCTCGGCGGACGCGTCGGGCGACGCGAGCCGGGTGGTCGGCTACGCCAGCTTCGGCTTCGCCGCCCCCGGGCCGCTCGGCCCCGCCGACCGGGCGTGGCTGCTCGCCCGGGCCCGCGCTGCGGTGGCCTACGAGCTGGAGTCGGGCCAGGCCGACCCGCTGGACGACGAGGACGTCCCGGAGCGGGTGCTGCTCCCGGGCGCGTCGTTCGTCACCCTGGAGGTGGACGGCGAGCTGGTCGGCTGCATCGGCTCCCTCGAGGCCCAGCGCCCGCTGTGGCGGGACGTCGCCCGCAACGCCCGAGGCGCCGCGTTCGCGGACCCGCGCTTCCCCCCGCTGACGGGCGACGACCTGGCCCGCACGACGATCAAGGTCTCGGTCCTCTCGGCCCTGGCCCCGCTCCCACCCGGCCACGACGACCTGGTCGACGAGCTCCGCCCGGGGGTGGACGGCGTCCTCCTGGAGGCCAGCGGCCACCGCGGCACGTTCCTCCCTGCGGTCTGGGACAAGCTCCCGACCCCGGAGGACTTCGTCGACCGCCTGGTCGGCAAAGCCGGCCTCCCTCCGGAGTCCTGGCCCCGGGACGCCCAGGTCTGGCGCTACACCACCGACGAGTTCGCCGACCTCACGTGACGACCGCGCGGGCCCACGTGTAGTCGGGCTTGCCGGCGGGGGAGCGGACGACCTCGGCGACCCAGTGGAAGGACTTGGGGACCTTGTAGCCGGCCAGCGCCTCACGGCAGTGGAGGCGAAGCTCGTCGTCCGTCGGGCGGGCGACGCCCCCGCGGGCCGAGAGGACGGCGACCACCTCGTTGCCCCAGCGGTCGCTCGGGCGGCCGACCACGACCGCATCGGCGACGGACGGGTGCGAGGTCAGGGCCTGCTCGACCTCCTCCGCGAAGACCTTCTCGCCGCCGGTGTTGATCGTGGCCGAGTCGCGGCCCAGCAGGTCGAGGGCGCCGTCGGGGCGCAGCTTCACCCGGTCGCCCGCGACCGAGTGGCGGATACCGTCGATGACCGGGAACGTAGCGGCCGTCTTGACCTGGTCGCCGAGGTAGCCCAGGGGGACCCGGCCGGCCTGGGCCAGCCAGCCGACCTCCGTCTCGCCCGGGGTCAGGACCCTCGTGCGGTCGTCCGACAGGACCACCGTCGTGCGCTCCGGGCGGAACGCCCCGTCGCCGCCGGCCACCGCCTGGCGGCCGGCCTCGGACGAGCCCAGCACGTCCACGATGCGGATCTCCGGCAGCGCGTCCCGCAGGCGCTGCTTCACCGGCGGCGACAGGACCGCCCCGCCCGAGAGCAGGAACCGCAGCGACGAGACGTCGTAGGCGCCCGGTTGGGCGTCGAGCTCGTCGAGCAACGGGCGGGCGAACGGGTCGCCGACGATCTGGAGCGACGTCACCCGCTCTCGCGCGCACACCGCCAGCACGTCCGCCGCGTCGAAGCGGGTCGGGTCGTCCTGCACCACCACCGTGCCGCCCGACGTCCACGCCGACAGGGCGTTCCAGTGGGCGGCGCCGTGCATGAACGGGGCCGACGGCAGGACCCGCAGCGCGGAACGGTCGACGGCCGCCTCGACGAGCGCGGACACCGGCCCGGCCACGCCGAGGGCCGTCGCGAGGAAGTCGCCCTGGCGCCACAGCGTGCCCTTGGGCATCCCCGTCGTCCCGCCCGTGTACAGCACGTAGCGGTCGTCTGGCGACAGCCCCACCGGCGGGACGGGGGCCGCCGACGCGAGCGCGTTCTCGTAGGGCACGGCGCCCGGGAGCAGCGCGGCTCCGGAGCCGTCGTCGACCTGGAGCAGCAGGACCACCTCGGGCAGGTCGCCCAGCACCGAGGCGAGTGTGGGCGCGAACGCGCCGTGGTAGATCACCGCGCGGGCGCCGCTGTCGGCCAGGACGTAGCGCAGCTCTGCGGCGACGTACCGGTAGTTGACGTTGACCGATGCCGCCCGGGCCTTCCAGGCGCCGATCATGCCCTCCAGGTACTCGTGCCCGTTGTGGAGGTACAGGGCGACGTGGTCGTGCGGCGACTCCCACGGCGCCACCGCCGCCGGGTCGCGGCGCAGGCCCAGCCCGGCCCGGGCCAGGACGGCGGCGAGCCGGCGGGTGCGGTCGGTGGTCTCGGCCCAGGTCCTGGTCACGTCCCCGGCGACGAGGCAGGGCCGGTCGGGGACGGCGGCCGCGACCGCCTCGTGGAGGGCGGCGGCGTTGTGGTCGCCCGGATCGCCGGTCACGGTGCCGTCACCGTCACGGCCGGGTCACCGGTCGCGACGCTGGAGCAGCAGGCTCTGCGCCGCCCGGCCCAGCCGCCCGCGCTCGTCGTAGAGCACGCTCTCGGCCAGGCCCATGCCCTGGTCGCTCGGCAGCGTCATCGCCTCCAGCCCGATCCACTCGCCGGCCGGCGGCCGGGCCAGGTGCATGGTCAGGTCGGGGTTGAGGAAGATCCAGTCCTCGAACGGCAGGACCCACGAGATGCCGTTGCCGAAGTCGGCGGTGGCGGCCGCCCGCTGCACGCCGGTCGGCTCCTCGTCGCCGACCACCGGACGCTGCAGCCGGAACCACGCCGTCGCCGGCCCCGGCCGGTCGCCGCCGTCGACGTAGCGGATCTCCATGCCGGTGCGGTGGAACGCGGGCTGGTCGCCTTCGTCGCCGAGCCCGATGGGCGACACCACCCCGCCCTCGGGCCCCGACGACAGGAAGCTCTCGTGCCCCTCGCCGGTCGGCAGGTCGATGCGGCGGATGGCCACGGCGTGGGCCCGCACCACCTCGACCTCCAGGTCGCCGGCGCTGACCGACACCGTGATGCCGAGCACCCGCCGCCCCGGCCGGGGGACGACGATGTCGACCGCCAGCCGCTCGAGCGGGACGGGACGCATCAGCTCGAGCGTGAGACGGGTGAGGGCGAACTGATCGCCCGCGCGCCGCTCCACGGCACGGGCGATCAGCGCCGCGACCGCGCCGCCGTGCTGATGGCGCGGGTCCCATGGACCGCGGGTGTGCTCGGAAGGAACGAAGTCGGCGCCGCGGGGCTCGAACAGGGGCGCTGCGGACACCCGGGCGAGCCTACCGGCCCGCGGTTCGGGCACTTACGCGGCGGGCTTCTCCATCACGGTCACCGAGCGCATCACGTCGCCCTGGCGGATGTTCTGGGTGACGTCGCCGCCGGACGTGACGTAGCCGAACAGGTTGTAGGCCCTGTCGAGCTTGCGGGTGCAGTCGTCGATGCAGATGAAGAACTGCGAGCCGTTCGTGTTCGGCCCGGCGTTGGCCATGGCCACCGCGCCCAGCGTGTACTCGCCCTGCACCGGCTCGTCGTCGAAGCGGTAGCCGGGGCCGCCCCGGCCGGACCCCTCGGGATCGCCGCCCTGGATCACGAAGCCCGGCACGACACGGTGGAAGGTCACGTTGTCGTAGAAGCCCTGCCGGGCCAGCCCCACGAAGTTGTTGACCGTGTTCGGCGCCAGTTGGGGGTCCAGCTCCATCACGATGTCGCCCTTGTCGGTGGCGATCGTGACCTCGTACGTGGCGTTGTCGTCGATCTCGTAGGCGGGAGGAGATGCCATGGCCGCGTACCCTAGCGGCGATGCCTGACCAACCCCTCGACGCCCGCGAGCGGGCGGAGCTGTGCGACCTGTTCGTGGCCAAGGGCCCTGACGCCCCCACCCTGTGCGAGGGCTGGACCACCCTCGACCTCGCCGCCCACCTGCTCTTCCGGGAGACCGACCCCCGAGCGGGCCTCGCCATCGTGGGCGGCCATCGCTTCGCCTCGCTGGAGACCAAGCTCATGGACCGGGTGCGGGCCCAGGGCTACGAGAGGATCGTGGACCGCCTGCGGACCGGCCCGCCGCTCGTGCCGTGGCGGGTCCCCGGCCTGCGCCCGGTGCTGAACCTGAACGAGTGGTTCGTCCACCACGAGGACGTCCGCCGGCCCAACGGGCTCGGCCCCCGCACCGACCGGCCCGACCTCGACGCCGTCCTGTGGGCCAACCTGGGGCGCATGGGCCGGTTCATGCTGCGCCGGGTCAAGGGCACGAGCGTGGCGCTCGAGGCGCCCGGGTTCGGCGAGGTCCCCGCCCGGGGCGACGGCCCGGAGGTCCGCCTGGTCGGCGGCCCCCAGGAGCTGGTGCTCTACCTCAACGGCCGCCGCACCGGCGCCGAGGTGGAGATCAGCGGCCCCGAGGACGCCCGGGAGGCCCTGGCGGCGGCGCCCCTCGGGTTCTGATCGGCCGCGTGCCAACCACGCTCCGGAGAGGTCACCCGAGCAGGTCGAGCAGCTTCTCCGGGGGCCGGGCCACCACGGCACGGTCGCCGCTGATGACGATGGGCCGCTCGATGAGGATCGGATGGGCGACCATGGCGT
>Ga0075419_10003170_pt1 | contig 10535 bp, 6 predicted proteins | sample SoiMetdeltSBSDD3_FD_76900 | JGI IMG/M metagenome (GOLD analysis project Ga0075419, IMG submission 76900) | Bulk soil microbial communities from a Populus tree surrounding site in Tennessee, USA - Soil MetaG P. deltoides SBSDD3 | ecosystem: Environmental > Terrestrial > Soil > Tree plantation... | reverse complement strand
TCGGCGCGCGGGCCGTGGGCGATGCGGCGCTGCTGCTGGAGCGACCGCTGCCGGCCGAACGTCTGCCCGGATTCGACGACGGCGACGTCTCGGTACAGGACGCCGGCGCGCAACATGCCGCACGCGCGCTCGACTTGCGCGACGGCCAGCGAGTGCTCGATGCATGCGCTGCACCCGGCGGCAAGAGCGCGCACATCCTCGAATCCGCCGCCGTCGCGCTCACTGCGCTCGACCTCGATGCGTCGCGCTGCGCGGTGCTGGCGAACCACCTGCGCCGGCTCGGGCTTGTCGCCGACGTGCACGCCGCGGATTGCTGCGAACCGGGGCCGTGGTGGGACGGGGTGGCGTTCGACCGAATTCTCGCCGATGTGCCCTGTACCGCTTCCGGAATCGCGCGTCGTCATCCGGATATCAAATGGCTGCGTCGCGAAACCGACATCGCAGCGTTTGCGACGCGGCAGGCGCGCATCCTCGATGCGCTTTGGCGGCTCCTGACGCCGGGTGGTAAATTGCTGTATGCCACGTGTTCGGTGTTTCCCGAGGAGAACGACGCCGTGGTGGAGGCGTTTCTCGAGCGTACGCCGGCAGCGCGGCGGCTCACTCTTCCCGGTCCCGCGGGTGCGCAGCTTCTTCCGGATGCCGAGCATGATGGCTTTTACTTTGCGCTCCTAGAAAAGAACACTTGACGCAGAGTGCGATGCGAGGGGTCGCTTTCCTGAAGGCCGCGGTGGCGGCGTTGCTGTGCGTTGCCGCGCTCGCAGCGCGCGCAGAGGAAATCGAGGTCCGCAACGCGCAACTGTTGGCGACGGAGGAAGGCGTCGCCCTCAATGCGGACTTCGTGTTCGATTTCGCGCCGCGGCTCGCCGAAATGGTCGCGAACGGAGTGCCGCTCTATTTCGTCGTCGAATTCGAGTTGACGCGGCCACGCTGGTGGTGGTTCGATGAGAAAGCGGTGGCCAAGCGTATCCAGCAGCGCCTCTCCTACCACGCAGTGTCGCGCCACTACCGTCTCTCCACGGGCCTGCTGCAGCAGCAGTTCGCCACGCTCGAAGAGGCGCTGCACGTGCTGCGCAGCGTGCGCAACTGGATCGTCATCGATCGCTCGGCTTCGCTCGCCGACGCAAACTACGAAGCAGCGCTGCGCATGCGGCTCGACACGACGCTCTTGCCGAAGCCGTTCCAGCTGAGCGCCCTCACCAGCCGGGAGATGAATCTCGAGTCATCGTGGCGGCGCTTCACCTTCCGGCCGTCACCGGCCCCGGCGCCGGCGGAAGCGCGCGATCCGAAGGAGGCGGACCCCAAATGAGGGTGCTGCTGCTGATCGGCGCGGCGCTCGCGGGCGTGCTGCTATTCCTGCTCGCGACGGCGAGTGCCAATACGGCGCTCTTTGCGCGCCATTACTCGCTGCTTCTCGGCCTCAACGCCGCGCTCGCCGCGCTGCTCGCGGCGCTGGTGATCTGGCAGCTCGTGCTGCTGGTGCGCCGGTATCGCGAGCGAGAATTCGGCTCCCGCCTGAGGCTGCGCCTGCTGGTGATGCTCGCGCTGATGGCGCTTGCGCCCGGCGCGCTGGTGTACTTCGTGTCGGTGCAGTTTCTCGCCCGCAGCATCGAATCGTGGTTCGACGTCAAGGTGGATGCGGCGCTCGAAGGCGCAAAGTTCCTCGGGCAATCGTCGATCGACCAGATGCTGGATGACTTGCAGGTCAAGGGCAGGTCCATGGCGCACGAGCTCGCCGATCGCACGCCCTCGCAACAGGTGGTGCTGCTCAACCGTCTGCGCGAGCAGGCAGGCGTGCAGGAGGCAGTGCTCGTGGCTGCGGGCGGACGAGTGGTCGCCAGCGCGAGCGCCGATGTATCGAGGCTGGTGCCTGAATTGCCGAGCGCGCAGATGATGCGGCAGGCGCGTGTGGGGCGCGGCTATAGCGCGGTGGACGCATCGGCCGGGAAGCGGCTCGCACTGCGCGTGATTATTCCGCTCGCCGGGGCCTCGCTCGCCGAAGAGACGCGCTATCTGCAGCTGCGGCAACCGGTGCCCGATCTCTTCGGCAACAGCGTCGAGGCGGTCGAGGCCGCATATCGCGACTACCGGGAGCTCGCCCTGTCGCGCCAGGAACTGAAGCTGATCTACATCGTCACGCTTACCCTGGCGCTCTTCATGACGCTGTTCGTCGCGATCGCGCTGGCGGTGATTCTCGCCCGGCGTCTCTCCGAGCCGCTGGCGAACCTCGCGCAGGCGACTCAGGCGATCGCACGCGGCGACTTCAGCCGGCAGACGCCGGTGACCAGCCGCGACGAGTTCGGTGTGCTCACGGAGTCCTTCAACTCGATGACGCGCCAGCTCGACGAGGCGCGCAGCGTGGTCGAGGCGAATCGCGCCGCCCTCGAGACGGCGAAAGAGCGGCTGGAGAACATCCTGGCGAATCTGACCGCGGGCGTGCTGGTGTTCGATCCGGAGCTTGCGCTTTCCATCGCGAACCGCGGCGCGCAAGGGATCCTGGGGAGCGAGCTCGAGGCCTGCGCGGGTCTCAAGCTCGGGCAGTGGCCCGAAGGCTTGCAGTCCTTTGCCGCACCCGTGCGCGAGCAGCTGCTCGCGCACGACGATGGATCGTGGCAGGTCGAGCTCGAGCTGAAGGGGACCCGCAAGACGCTGCTCGCGCGCGGCGCGGCGCTGCCCTCCGCTGGAGGCACGGTGGTCGTGTTCGACGACATCACGCAGCTGATCCAGGCGCAGCGCGCTACCGCGTGGGCGGAGGTGGCGCGGCGTCTCGCGCACGAGATCAAGAATCCGCTCACACCGATCCAGCTTTCCGCGGAACGGCTCGAATCGAAGCTCGCTGCGAAGCTCGCGCCCGAAGATGCGGAAGTGCTGCGCCGAAGCACGCAGACCATCGTCAATCAGGTGACGGCGCTGAAGGCGATGGCGAACGATTTTCGCGACTACGCGCGCCTTCCCGCGCCGCATCCCGGCCGGATGGATCTCAATGGGCTGGTGCGCGAAGTACTCGCGCTCTACGAGCACTCGGACGTGCCGATCCGCGCGCGGCTCGCCCCGCAACTGCCCCCAGTCTGGGCGGACGCGACCCAGATCCGGCAGGTGCTGCACAATCTGCTGCAGAACGCGCAGGATGCGCTCGCACAACCGCGCGCCGCGCGCCGCGAGCCCGCGATCGAGGTGCGCACCGAGCTGGTGGCCGACAAGGTCCGGTTCTCGGTATCGGACAACGGCGACGGCTTTCCCGAGGAGCTCATGACGCGCATTTTCGAGCCGTACGTGACGACCAAGCCGCGCGGCACTGGCCTGGGGCTCGCGATCGTGAAGAAGATCGTCGACGAGCACCGCGGCTCGATTTCGATCGAAAGCCATCCTGCCGAGGGCGCGTCCGTGAGCGTGCTCCTGCCGCAGGCGAAAGCCGCTTGAGCCCGATGGATCACTCCAGGTAGCGCCGATGTCGCAGATCATGATCGTCGATGACGAGGTGGGCATCCGGGAGCTGCTCTCGGAAATCCTCTCGGACGAGGGCCACCAGGTGCTGCTCGCGGAGAACGCCGAATCCGCCCGGCGCCTGCGCGAGCGGCAGCGACCGGACCTGGTGCTGCTCGACATCTGGATGCCGGACACCGATGGCATCACGCTGCTCAAGGAATGGGCGGCCAGCGGACAGTTGACGATGCCGGTGGTGATGATGTCCGGGCACGGCACCATCGAAACAGCGGTGGAAGCGACGCGGGTCGGGGCGCTCGACTATCTGGAGAAGCCGATCGCGCTGCAGCGGCTGCTGGCCACCGTCAAGCGCGCGCTGCGCAACCAGGACCAGGCGACCGCGCCGCAGATCTCGCTCGCGACGATCGGACGCGCCCAGGCGCTCGCCGAGCTGCGAAAGCGCCTCGCGCAACTTGCACAGGCCGGGGCTCATCTGATGTTGCGCGGCGAACGCGGCATGGAGCCGGAGCTCTTCGCGCGGCTGCTCGCGGCACCGGCCGCGCCGTTCCTCGCCGGGGACACGCTGCTCGCGGAAGCTTCTTCGGAGCTGCTGGCGCGGGCTTCCGGCGGGATCCTGTTCGTACCGGATCTGACGCAGCTCGCCCGCGGCGAGCAAAAGGGACTGGAATTCGTCGTCGCGCGCGCCGACCGGCACAAGGTGCGCGTGGTGAGCTTTTCGCCCCTGGAGCCGAAAGCCCTGGTGGAAAAGCTGGCGTATGACCCTGAGCTGGTCGCGCGGCTGGGCGAGCTCATCGTACGGCTCCCGGCGCTGCGCGACTTCGCCGAGGACGTGCCCGATCTCGCCGCGCTGATGCTGGTGCGCATGGTGGAAGCGCGCGCCTGCCCGCAACGGCGGTTGAGCGTGGCTGCGCTCAACGCGCTGCGCTACCACGCCTGGCCCGGCAACCTTGCGGAGCTGCAAAGCGTGGTGAAGAACCTCGCGCTTTCGGCGTTGGACGAGGAGGTCGGTCTGGAAGACGTCGAGCGCGTCCTCGCCGCGCATGCTCCGACAGTGTCGCATCCAGGGCTCGCTCTCGATCGCCCGTACCGCGAGGCGCGGGAGGGATTCGAACGAATCTACTTCGAGAATCTGCTCGCGCAGGAGCATGGCAGCATGTCGCGGGTGGCGGAACGCTCCGGCCTCGAGCGCACCCATTTGTATCGCAAGCTGAAGGCGCTCGGCCTGCCGGTCGGCAGACGGGAGGAGAGTTGACAAGGCCTACAATGCGCCCCTTCTTGCCACCGGCGGTTCGCGCGTGAAGATCGTCATCCTCGGAGCCGGGCAGGTGGGCGCGTCGGTCGCGGAGAGTCTCGTATCCGAGCAGAACGACATCACCGTCGTCGATGTCGACCCGGCGCGTCTGCGCATACTTCAGGACCGGCTCGATCTGCGCACCGTAACCGGGAGCGCGTCGCACCCTTCGGTGCTTGCCGCGGCCGGAATCGAGGACGCCGATCTGCTGATCGCGGTGACGCAGCAGGACGAAACCAATCTGGTGGCCTGCAAGATCGCGGCGCGCCTCTTCAACGTGCCGCGGCGGATCGCGCGGGTGCGGGCAACCGACTATCTCAACGACGAGAAGGTTCTCGGGCCGGACGGCTTCGAAGTGGATCTGATGATCTGCCCGGAGCAGGTCCTCACCGACTATATCGTCAAGCTGGTGGAGTTTCCCGAGGCGTTGCAGGTGCTCGATTTCGCCGACGGCAAGGTGAGCCTGGTCGCGGTGCGCGCCTATCAGGGCGGGCCGCTCGTCGGCCACCCGATCCGCGAGCTGCGCCAGCACATCCCGAATATCGACACGCGGATCGTCGCGATCTTTCGCAAGGACACGGCAGTCGTCCCCGACGGCGACACCGTGATCGAGGTCGGAGACGAGGTCTTCTGTCTCGCTTCGGCGCAGAACATCCGCCGGGTGATGATCGAGCTGCGTCGCATGGACAAGCCGGTCAAGCGCGTCATGATCGCCGGCGGCGGCAACATCGGCCAGCGTCTTTCCCAGGCCCTTGCGGCCGACTATTCGGTGCGCGTCATCGATCACAACAAGCGGCGCTGCGAGCTACTTGCGGCCACGCTGGAAGGCGTGCTGGTGCTCAACGGCGATGCCACCGACGAGGAGCTGCTCGAAGAGGAGAACGTCGCGGAGATGGACCTGTTCGTCGCCGTCACCAACGACGACGAGAACAACATCATGAGCTCGCTGCTCGCGAAACGCATGGGCGCCCGGCGGGTGGTGTCGCTGATCAACCGCAGGAGCTACGTCGATCTGGTGCAGGGAGCGCAGATCGACGTCGCGATTTCGCCCGCCCAGGCGACGATCGGGAGGCTGCTCGCGCACGTACGTCGCGGCGACATCGTCGCCGTGCACAGCCTGCGCCGCGGCGCGGCGGAGGCGCTGGAAGCCGTGGTGCACGGCGATCGCGAGTCCTGCCGCGTCACCGGGCGGCGCATCGAGGAGATCGAGCTCCCGCCGGGCGCCAGCATCGGCGCGATCGTGCGCGGCGACGAGGTGCTGATGGCACACCACGACACGCAGATCCTCGCCGAGGATCATGTCATTGTTTTCGTAGCCGACAAGAAGACCCTGCCGAAGGTAGAGCGCCTGTTCCAGGTCGGCGCGCGGTTCCTGTAAGGCAGCGGCGACATGGGCCGCATCGCCGTCGTACTCAACCTCCTCAGTATGGTGGTGCTGATCTTTGCCGTCACCATGCTGCTACCGCTCGCCGTCTCGTTCGCTCTCGCCGACGGCGCGGAACGCGCCTACGACGTCGCGATCGTGATCACCGCGCTCACCGGCGGACTCGGGTGGTTCGCAACCCGTGGCGCATCGCGTGAACTCCAGTTGCGGGACGGATTCCTGCTCGTCGTGTTTACCTGGACGACGTTGCCGGCGTTCGCCACGCTGCCGCTGCTCGGGTATCTGCCGCAGCTTTCCTTCACCGACGCGTATTTCGAAACCATGTCCGGCCTGACCACGACGGGCTCGACCGTGCTATCCGGCCTCGACCGCCTGCCGCCGTCGATCAACCTCTGGCGCTGCCAGCTCATCTGGCTCGGCGGCATGGGCATCATCGTGCTGGCGGTCGCGATCTTGCCGCTGCTGGGCGTCGGCGGCAGCCAACTCTTCAAGGCGGAGACGCCGGGGCCAATGAAGGACACCAAACTCACGCCGCGCATCACGGAGACCGCCAAAGGCTTGTGGCTGGTCTATTTCTCGATCAGCGTCGCTTGCGTGCTTGCCTACCGGTGGGCGGGGATGTCCTGGCTCGACGCCGTAATGCACGCCTTCAGCACCATGGGTCTGGGCGGCTTTTCGTCGCACGACGCGAGTTTCGGCTACTGGAACTCTACTCGCGTGGAGGCGGTCGCGATCGCATTCATGCTGATCGCAGGAATCAATTTCGGCACGCATTTTCTGGCTTGGCGTAGCCGCTCCCTCAAGCCGTACCGCACGGATCCCGAGGCGTTCGTGTTCGTCGCGATCCTGGTCCTGTCGTGCTTCGGCATCGCGTGGTACTTGCTCGGCAACCGGGTCTATCCCGACTATTGGACCGCGCTGCGTTTTGCATCGTTCAACGTGATCTCGATCGCCACGACGACCGGATTCGCGAACGCCGACTTCAATCTGTGGCCCGTATTCGCACCGTTGTGGATGCTGTTCCTGTGCAGCTTCTGCACTTGCGCGGGCTCGACCGGTGGCGGCATGAAAATGATCCGCGCGCAGATCCTCTTCAAGCAGATTCTTAGAGAATTGCTGCGCATTCTGCATCCGCGGCTCTACAGCCCGGTGAAAATCGCCGGCCAGCCGGTGGAGAACAAGGTCGTGTTCTCGGTGTTGTCTTTTGTCTTGGTCTACGCATCATCGATCATCCTAATGACGCTGCTGCTTGCCGCGAGCGGGCTGGACGCGGTCACCGCGTTCTCCGCCGTGGTGGTGACGATCAACAATACCGGCCCGGGACTGAACCTGGTGGGGCCCGCGACCAACTTCGAGGTCCTGAACGACTTTCAGACCTGGGTTTGCACTTTCTCGATGCTGCTCGGCCGGCTCGAGCTGATGACGCTGCTCGTGGTCATGACGCCGGCCTTCTGGCGCAAATGAGCGAGCGGTCCCGGACTAGCCGTGTTTCTTGGCCTTCTTCTTCGTGCCGTGCGGACGTTTCTTGCCGTAGCTGGCCTTGTAGATCTTTCCCTTGCGCGTGCGCTTGTCGCCTCGTCCCATGGTGCCGCTCCCTATCGTGAAATTTCCGGAATTATATCGGCCGGCTCGTAGGCGAGATTCGGCGCCAGCCAGCGCTCGGTCTCCTCGAGCCCGGCGCCCTTGCGTCGCGCGTAGTCTTCCACCTGGTCCTTGCCGACGCGGCCCACCGCGAAATAGCTCGACTGGGGGTGCGAAAAGTAGAATCCCGAGACCGAGGACGCCGGCAGCATCGCATACGACTCGGTGAGCTGCATGCCGGTGTTCCGCTCCGCATCCAGGATCGAGAACAGCGGACCTTTCGCGGTGTGGTCCGGGCAAGCCGGATAGCCGGGCGCCGGCCGCACGCCGCGATATGCTTCGGCGAGCAATCCCTCGCTCGCGAGCCGCTCGTCGCCGGCGTATCCCCAGAATTCCCGCCGCACCCGCTCGTGCAGGTGCTCGGCGAAGGCTTCGGCGAGCCGATCCGCGAGCACCTTCAGCATGATGGCGTTGTAATCGTCGTGGCCGGCCTCGAACGCCGCGACTCTCGCCTCGAACCCCGACGCGCAGACCGCGAATGCGCCGGCGTAGTCGTGCACGCCCGAGTCCTTCGGCGCGACGAAATCCGCGAGGCACAGGTTCGGCCGGCCTGCGGGCTTGTGATTCTGCTGCCTGAGGTTGTACAGCGTCATCAGCGTCGTCGTGCGCGACTCGTCGGCGTAGATCTCGACGTCGTCGTCGTCGACCTGGGCCGCCGGGAACAGCCCGCAAACCCCTTGGGCGCGAATCCACTGCTCGCGCACGATCTTGTCGAGCATCTGCCTGGCTTCGGCGAGCAGGCGTCTTGCTTGTTCGCCGACCACTGGATCGTCGAGGATCTTGGGGTACGAGCCGGAAAGCTCCCACGCCTGGAAAAACGGCGACCAGTCGATGTAGGGAAGCAGCCGCTCGAGCGGGTAATCGCGCAGGCATTCGACTCCGGGCCGCTTCGGCGCGGGCGGGCGGTAGCTCGCCCAATCGGTCTTCAGCCCGAGCCTGCGCGCCTCGGCGATCGGATGCAACGGTCCAGGGCCTTTCTTCTCCGCGTGCTGTGCGCGAAGTTTCGTGTAGTCGGCGCGCACCGCCTCGACATATCGGTCGCGCGCTTCCTCCGACAGCAGGCTTTGCACCGCCGGCACGCTGCGGGAGGCATCCGGCACGTACACCACCGGTCCGGAATAGGCAGGCGCGATCTTCACTGCGGTGTGCGCGCGCGACGTGGTCGCGCCGCCGATCAGCAGCGGCAGATGGAAGTCCTGGCGTTCCATTTCGCGCGCGACGTGCGCCATCTCCTCGAGAGAAGGCGTGATCAGGCCGGATAGTCCGATCGCGTCGGCGTTCTCGCGCCGCGCAGTGTCGAGGATCGTCTGTGCGGGCACCATGACGCCGAGGTTGACCACGTCGTAGTTGTTGCACTGGAGCACCACGGCGACGATGTTCTTGCCGATGTCGTGCACGTCGCCCTTGACGGTCGCCATCACGACCTTGCCCTTGGGCTTGCCGGCCTGGCCGGTGCGCGCCTTCTCCGCTTCGATGTACGGCACGAGGTGCGCGACGGCCTGCTTCATGACACGGGCGGACTTCACGACCTGCGGCAGAAACATCTTGCCCGCGCCGAACAGGTCACCGACCACATTCATGCCGTTCATCAGCGGGCCTTCGATCACCTCGATCGGCCGCGCGAAGCCCTGGCGCGCTTCCTCGGTATCCTCGACGACGTGGGTGGCGATGCCGTTGACGAGCGCATGCACCAGCCGCTCTTCGGGCGAACCGCGCCGCCAGGCGAGGTCTTCCCGCCCGCTCCGCGGACCCCCTTGTACTCGGGTTGCGATCTCGATCAGGCGTTCGGTCGCATCGGCGCGGCGGTTGAAGATCACGTCCTCGACCCGTTCGCGCAGCTCCGGGTCGATCTCGGCGTATACGCCGAGCTGCCCGGCGTTGACGATTCCCATCGACATGCCGGCCTGGATCGCGTGGTACAGGAACGCCGTGTGCATCGCCTCGCGCACCGCATCGTTGCCGCGGAAGGAGAATGAAAGGTTGGAGACGCCGCCCGAGACCTGTGCGTGCGGCAGGTTCTCGCGCACCCAGCGCGTCGCCTCGATGTAATCGAGCGCATAGCGCGCGTGCTCTTCGAGCCCGGTTGCAACGGCGAAGATGTTGGGATCGAAGACGATGTCCTCGGGCCGAAGGCCGACCTTCTCCGTGAGCAGGCGGTAACAGCGCCGGCAGATCTCCACGCGACGCTCGAGCGTGTCGGCCTGGCCTTTCTCGTCGAACGCCATGACGACCAGCGCAGCGCCGTACTTGCGCACCAGGCCCGCCTGGCGCAGGAACTCCTCCTCGCCTTCCTTCAGGCTCACCGAATTGACGATGCCCTTGCCTTGCAGGCATTTGAGCCCGGCTTCGATCACCGACCAGCGCGAGGAATCCACCATCAGCGGCACGCGCGAGATGTCGGGTTCGGAAGCGGCCAGGTTGAGGAACGTCGTCATGGCCTTTTCCGAATCGAGCATCGCCTCGTCCATGTTGACGTCGATGACCTGGGCACCGCTTTCAACCTGCTGGCGCGCGACGGTCAGCGCCTCGGCGTAGTTTCCGGCGAGCACCAGGCGCGCGAAGGCTCGCGACCCGGTCACGTTGGTTCGCTCGCCGACATTGACGAACAACGACTCCGGCCCGACGTTGAGCGGCTCGAGTCCTGAAAGGCGCAGCATCTTCGGGCGCTCGGGGATGGCGCGCGGGGCCACGTCACGCAGCGCGGCGGCGATCGCGGCAATGTGCGCGGGCGTCGTGCCGCAGCAGCCGCCGGCCAGATTGAGCAACCCGGCCCGGGCC
>Ga0075419_10003162_pt1 | contig 10544 bp, 9 predicted proteins | sample SoiMetdeltSBSDD3_FD_76900 | JGI IMG/M metagenome (GOLD analysis project Ga0075419, IMG submission 76900) | Bulk soil microbial communities from a Populus tree surrounding site in Tennessee, USA - Soil MetaG P. deltoides SBSDD3 | ecosystem: Environmental > Terrestrial > Soil > Tree plantation... | reverse complement strand
AGGCGGCGAACATGCAGCCCGCTTCCGCCTCTTCGGTCGAGACCACGCCGTAGGCCAATCGTCCAGCGCGGAGTGTGTTGTTGCAGGGACCACGTCCATTTCTCATCGGCGGCCAATGGCGCCAGGGGGACATCACTGTTCCCGTGCACGATCCCTTCACGGGAAAGGTCCTCGCCGAAGTCTCCCAGGCGAACGAAGCCGACGCCGAGGCGGCCATCCAGTCCACCGCCGAGGCAGCAACACCGATGGGCGCCTTGCCAGCGCATCGCCGCTATCATGTCCTCCAGCGCATCGCCGGTTCATTGTATGACCGTCGCGAGGAGTTTGCCCGGCTGATGTCCGGTGAGGCTGGAAAGCCGATCTCCGATGCGCGTCGGGAAGTCTCGCGAGCCGTACAGACTTTCACGGTCGCCGCTGAAGAAGCCAAGCGGATCGGGGGTGACCTCATTCCTCTCGACTGGACGCCAGGGACAGATTCCCATCTCGGTATCCTCCGCCGCTTTCCGATCGGCCCCATCCTGGGTATTACGCCATTCAACTTCCCTTTGAACCTCGTCGCCCACAAGGTCGCACCTGCCTTGGCCGCAGGGAACCCTATTCTGATCAAGCCGGCTCCGCAAACCCCGTTGACGGCCTTGTTGCTCGGGGAAGTAGCGTTGGAGGCTGGCGTACTTCCCGGCGGACTCAACGTGCTGCCGTGCGAGAACCAGATTGCGGAGCGATTGGTTGTCGACCCGCGCTTTAAGCTCTTGAGCTTTACGGGCAGCGCGGCGGTGGGGTGGCGGCTCAAGGAGAAGTGCGGCAAAAAGAAGGTCGTCCTCGAACTGGGAGGCAATGCCGGCGTCATCATTGAACCGGATGCCGATCTGGAGTTCGCGGCCCAACGTTGTGCCACCGGTGGATTCGGCTATGCGGGACAAACGTGCATTTCCGTTCAACGGATTCTCGTCCACCATTCCATTGCCGACCTCTTTACCACGAAGCTGTTGCTCCAGGTGGCCCGGTTGAAAGGGGGCGATCCGAGCGACGAGGGTACGGTCGTGGGTCCGCTGATCGATCACAAGGCAGCCGATCGTGTCGAGCAGTGGATCGCAGAAGCGGTGGCCCAAGGCGCCCGCGTCCTGTTGGGTGGCAAGCGCATGGGGTCGGTGGTGGAAGCGACGGTGCTGTCAAACGTCACACCGGCCATGAAGGTGTCCAGCCAGGAAGTGTTCGGGCCTGTGGTGACTGTGACGCCCTATCGTCGGCTCGACGAGGCCATTGACGCGTTGAACGCATCGGAGTACGGGCTGCAAGCCGGTGTCTTTACCCAGGACGTCAACAAGGTCTTTCATGCATTCCGTCACCTGGAAGTCGGAGCTGTTCTGGCCAACGAAATTCCGACGTTTCGCGCGGAGCACATGCCGTACGGGGGTGTGAAGGATTCGGGCCTTGGTCGCGAGGGCTTGAAGGCGGCGATTGAAGAGATGACCGAGCCTCGGGTCCTTGTGGTGAATCTTCGGCCGCCTTCCGCGGGGTAGGGGAAAAAACGTCGGGGATATTGCGATCCGCGGACATTCTTGATACAACAGCGACCCTGTGCCTGAAGAAACATCGCGTCAGGCTTGCCGTTTCATGCAGTCGGGCGAAGCAAGGGAGAAGAGACGATGGTACCTACGCACATGTTTCTGACCAGGGGAGTCGGCGTCCACCGCGAAAAGCTGGCCTCGTTCGAACAAGCGCTGCGCAGCGCGGGTGTCGCCTACTGTAACCTCGTCAGCGTCTCGTCCATTCTTCCGCCCAACTGCAAAATCATTCCGCGCAAACGCGGCGAAAAATTGTTGAATCCCGGTGAAATCACGCATTGTGTCATGGCACGGTCGGAAACCAATGAGCGCAATCGCCTGATTTCCGCGTCAATCGGGCTGGCGATTCCCACGGACCGCCGCACGTACGGGTATCTATCGGAACACCACGCACACGGGGAAACCGACGAGGAGACGGGCGAATACACCGAGGACTTGGCCGCACAAATGCTTGCGACGACGTTGGGCGTCGAATTCGACCCGACTATCGCGTGGAAGGAACGTGAGCAGGTGTTCAAGATGGGCGGCAAGATCGTGCGTACCTTGAACATTACGCAGTCGGCCATTGGAAAACCGGGGCGATGGACCACCGTCGTCGCGCTGGCGGTGTTCATTCCTCTGGAAAATCTGCCGAAGCGGGCCCGCCGCTAACCTGCCGGGGCAGAGGAGCGCACAAGCCCGCTCTTGCAGGCAGCGAGTACATGTCTATGACGCTTCCCGCTGGATGGGAAGGCTCTCAGCACAATTTTTTGGGGCTCGAAGAACCGTGGTGCCATCCCGACCAGGCCGGCGTCTATGTGCTGCCTGCGCCTTACGAGCACACCTCCAGCTACGTCCCGGGCTCTGACGAAGGTCCGTCGGCCATCATTGAAGCCTCCCATCAGGTCGAATTCTACGACGAGATGCTTCGCTGTGAGCCGTACCGTGAATGGGGCGGGATCGCCACTCTCACGCCTCTCGACTTGAGAGGCAAGGTCGACAAGGAGGCGGTGGAGGCGATCGAGGCATTTGTGCGGCCTCATGTCGCGACCGGGAGGTTTCTCGTCACCTTGACGGGAGAACATACGGGAGCGTTAGGGGCGATTCGGGCGCACGCGAAACGGTATCCCAGTTTGACCGTCGTACAGATCGACGCGCACGGGGACCTCCGCCATGCCTACCAAGACAATCTCTATAGTCATGCCAGCGTCATGGCACGCGTGGTCGATGATGAATTGCCGTTGGTGCAGGTCGGGATCCGATCGATTTGTCCGGAGGAAGTCGCCCGGATCGCGCGCACCGATCAGATTTCGACCTTTTTTGCCGCCCAACTGCTGGATCCCTCGGGTCCTTACGACGGGAAATCCGCTCGGTGGATTCCCGATGTCGTGAAGGCCTGTCGGGGCCCGGTGTATCTGACCTTTGATTGTGACGGCCTTGACGCCTCGCTGGTCCCCGCCCTGGGGACGCCAGAACCAGGCGGGCTCGGGTGGTACGACACCTTGAATCTCATTACGGCGCTAGCCGACGGGCCCGGCATTCTCGGCATGGACATCAGTGAAATTGCGCCAATCAAAGGATTCGTGGCTCCCCAGTTTTGTATCGCCCGGCTGATTTATCGTATCCTGGGAAGAGTGAAGGCCGGCCGGCGCGTCCATTAGCCAAATCCCTCCCTGTGACCGAGACCATTCGCATCAATAAATTCTTTACCGAGCACGGTATCTGCTCACGCCGGGAAGCCGACCGGCTGATCGAAGCGGGGCGCGTCACTATCAACAATGTCGTCGCAACGCTTGGGGACCAGGTCAGCAGCCGGGACGTGATCGCCCGCGACGGACAGGTGATCCCCTGGAGTCAGTCGCGGGTTTACATTAAATATCACAAGCCGGTAGGCGTCACGACGACGAGCGAAGCCCACGTTCCGCGCAATATCATCAGAGAGATCGGCCATCCTGAACGCATCTTTCCGATCGGCCGGCTCGACAAGGACTCTTCCGGCCTCATTCTCCTCACCAACGACGGCGACATCGTGAACGAGATCCTACGGACTGAGTTCGGGCATGAACGTGAATACGAGGTCACAGTGGATCGCCCATACGATCAGGCGATGTTGGACAGTCTCTCGGCGGGGGTCGTCATCCTGGGAAGCAAGACCAAACCCTGTCTCGCGGAACGCCTTGGGCCAAGACGGCTTAGGATCGTGTTGACGGAAGGCAGAAATCGACAGATACGACGGATGTGTCGGGCAGTCGGTTACAGGGTCCTCACCCTGCACCGTGTGAGAATCATGCATATTACCCTGGCCGGCCTGCCGGCAGGGACGTGGAAGCCACTCTCGCCACGGGAGCAACAGGAGCTGCTCACCGCTGTCCGACGGGATCACTGAAGCGGTCGAATGCTGAGGACTTCCGAGGAGGATGGAGGTGGCCTCTGGGAGGTATGGTCCGGACGGAATGGTTCGGGATCGGACGATTGGCCCGTGTCCCTGCCGAGAGCCCGTGATTTCGTAAGAAATAGATTCAGCAATGCGATGAAGAAGCTTCCCCCAACGAGCAAGATGCTTGTCGACTGAATCGCTTTCGTGCCTTCGTCCCGCATGTCCTTGGCCACGTCGGCCACTGTATCCAATAGACGGTCCAACGCGAGGCTGACCTGGATCATCTTGGGGCCGGCGTTGTCGGCAGCATGCTCTTCGGCATTGTGTCGTAAGCGATCGCGCTCAGAAGGGGATGAGGCGTTCCATTCACGGGATAGCAGATCGATCGTCGTGCTGGCCGCAGAAAAATACTGATCCAGGCTCTTGCGGACGGCTTCGATGTCTTCCGGTTCGCTTCTCCCGCTGCGGGAGACGCGTAGGCCGGCGGCCGCGTACCGGTCCACCGCGAGTTGGACCCTTGCCCGCTGATCGGGGAGAGACTCGGTAATCCGTTCGAAATCCTTTTGGCTGTCCGCTTGCAGTGCGCGGATGATCGTGTTGCGATATCGCATCACGTCGGCGGAGATATGCGCCAGATCGGCGGCGCCGAGCGTGTATTCGGTATACATGATGCGCAGGTCCTGGTCGACGCGGCTCAGCGCACCACCGCTCATCCAGCCAAGGCCTGCGATCAGCAGACTGATCAGCACCTGAGAGGCGCTGGGACGAAAGGATCGCAGCCACCGTAACAAGAAGACCTCCCTACTCCAGAATCAGCCGCCGATCGACATGGGGCGTCAGATTCGGATCGTTGGATACGAAAATCACCGACCAGGGTTCGTCCTTTGAACACAACCGCCGGAGCAGCGTTTCTCGCAGGACCGGCTGCAGGTTATGCAGGGTGCCGTCGAAAATCATGATCTGCGGCCGGGCCAGCACGGCGCGCGCCAGCAAGATGCGCATGATATGCGTTGGCGCCAGGATTTTTCCCGGAGCCCGGATGTGGGTTTTCAGACCCTGTGGCAGCGCATCCACGTCCTCTTCCAATTCGGCAAACCGCAGAGCCCAGCGCACGTCGCTGTAGGGAATATAGGATCGGCCCAGTACAATGTTGTCTTCGATCGTACCTTCGAAGAGCGTCAGCTGCGAGTCGATCATGAAGCCACGGCAGCGGTTGATGGCGCTCATGTCGATATGGCGCAGATCCACGCCGTTATACCGGATCAAGCCGTTGGTCGGGGCCTCGAGACCGCCTAACACGCGAGCCAATGCCGTTTTGGCCACCGTCGAGCTGGCGTAGATGCCGATCTTCTCGCCGGGCGTCACCTCGACATTGAACCGCTCAAAGATCGCCGGTACGCCGGGGTGATGAACTGTCAAATCTTTGCAGGTCAGTCGGATGCCGTGGACCGTCGGATCTGGAAGCGGGACCGACAAGCCCGACGACTCTTGGTCCTTCGGGAGCGACAGGACAAAATCCAGTTCGCTCAAACCGGTCATAAAGTAAAAGATGTGACCCATCCGTTTCACGACCTCGTCAAAACTGGCCAGCAATCCGCTCACCACGACTTCGGCCGCGACGAGTTGTCCCAGCGTCAACTGGCCGATCGACAGCAGCCAGGCCGCCGTGGCGATGAGTCCACCGTGCGCGATGGCCTGCCACCCCACTGAGCCCAAGTATTGCCGGATGAGAATCCCGAAGCGGGTCTGCCTGCGTTCGACGTACTTGCCGACCAGCTCGTCGGTCCGCTGCATGAGGATGGCTCGGCTGTCCGTCGCTTTAAAATGCAGGAGGTTGTACGAAATCTCCTGCATCCAATGAAGGGTGTCGTACTTGGCGTGCGACATCTCGATGGTGGCCTTGAGACCCCCGTGGGAGAGCAAAAATACGATGCCGAACCCGGCCAACAGGAGTGCGTTGTAGAGCAAAAAATACGGATGGTAGAAGACGAGGATTGTCATTCCCACCGCGCCTCCGACGACCACGTTGATGAGGTCGACCAAGAGTACGGAAAGCGCCCGCTGCATGAATACCGTTTCCATGAAATGATTGGCGTAGCGCGGCTTGAAGCCAAGTACCTGCAGATGTGGAATCTGCTGAGCCATTCCGATGGCGACCCGGGCGAAGAGCCGCCGTTCCAGCACTTCCACTGCATAGTACTGCAGCGAACGGAACGCGCCCACGAAGAGCAGAGCCGCAATCATGACACCGGCCAGCGTGACGATAGTCACGGGCTGGATGGCAAACGCAAAGGTATTGGTCAGCTCTTGGACCGTCAGAGGAACGATCAGCGCAAACAGGCCGATTGCGAGCGAGTAGGACACCACGAGGGCCAGCAGGCGCCGCTCAAGCCGTAGCAGCAGGCCTATGTACCCCACCACGGACTGAAACAGGTTGGGTTGTTCGTCCACATGACTCTGCACGGACACCCGCCTTTATTCACCACGCGGTGCAAATCGGCTCTGCAATGGTTCCCTAACGCTATCAAAGTACAGGGGAAAAAGCCAACTCTTCCCCGTTCAGTCTCGAGATCGATACATGACGGGGATGCTTGATGGCATCGACTTCCCCCAGGCCCCGATTGACCATTGATACAGCGCCAATGCCTTCTGATAGTCGGCTTTGGCCCGTATCACCTGTCCTTCGGAGTCGACGGAGTTGCGCTCGCGTAGATTCACGAACAACACGCTCGTGGCCCCCAAACTGAACCGAAATCGCTCTCCCTCTTCCAGCGTCTTGGCGAGGCGGAGCGACTCCACCGCGGCGGCAATACGTTCCTTCGTCCTCTCAATGGCCGACAGAGCATTGTCCACGTCGATGACGACCTGCTGTTCACGGAATCTCTGCGTGAGCACGAAGCGGTCGGCCTTGCCCTGCGCTTCCAGGACTTCGCCGCGGCTCTTCCGCTGTAATATGGGAATCCGAAGCTCGAGCCCAAACCGGTAGCCGAGACCTAAGACGAACTTCTCCGGTTGCCTTGCCGGTGCCGCCTCGGCATCCAGGCTGGGGAGCAAATTGTTCTTTGCCAGTTCGAGATCGATATTGTTGAGCTTCGCCTCGATGTCGATCTCTTTGATCTCCGGTCGATCGGCCTTGGCTTGGATCTTGTGGGCTTTGATCGTTTCCTGAGTTGGCACCAGGACCTGCGCCGGAAACTCCGGTGAGCGCTCCAACGGCGGCAGCACCGGGGCATTGTGTTCCCACAGGAACATGGACAGCTTCAGTTGCTCTTGTTCTACGAACCGTTGCGCGGCGATGGCTACCTCGCGCCGGCGTTGCACTTCTTGATTGGCTTCCACGACGTCAAGCGGCGCGACGGCGCCGGCCTTGGCACGGCCTTCGACTTGGCGGAAGCGATCCTCCGCGATGCCGACGGCGCGGCGTTGCACTTCAAGAAACTTCACCGCCGCCACCCAGTCCCAGAACTGTGTGGCCGCGGCGAGAAATAGATCCTGCCTGGTTTGGGCAATCCGGACGTCCGCGCGCGGGTCCGCGAGTTCCGATCGTTGCAGTTCGGCGTTTTCCGGGTTCGTGATCAGCCCTCGCAAGAGCGGGAAGAATCCGCCGAGGAGGACTTGCTGATTGCCGTTATTGAACGAGAGATCTGGAATCTTGGCATCGCCGATCGGTTGTCTGACGCCGGCCATGTACCGAAATCCCCAGGGATGCCGGGCTTCCACCAGCGTATCATTGAAGCCGCCGGTCTGGGTACCTTTTCCCGGGTCGCTGCTCGAGATAAACCGCTCGAGCTCGGTGTCATTCACGACGGTCGGCTCGAACGCCCCCAAGGCTTTGAGCATCTTCCCGCGGGCCATCACCTTTTCGGTTCCAGCTCCCTTCAAGAGAGGGTGGGTGCGGTCGATCCATGCATGGATTTCATCAATGCTCAGCGGGATCGGGGGAAGTTCCCGCTTGGTGGAAGGCTCGGCGGCAATCGTAGGACCAGCCAAAAGGCCGAAGCATAACACCAGGCCAGCGACAAGCAGAAATCGTTGGGGCATGGGACACACTCCTTTCATGATGGCGATACGCGAGCGCCTGAGATGGCAACGAGCAAACGAGAGGCAAGATGAACGAGAAGGAATTGGCGAAAGCCTATTTCGCACCTCGTCCTGCCTTCGGCAAGAGGGTGTCGATCAGGCTCGGAGGACGCTCTTGATAGTCGGGCGGGAAGAGGTTGAAGCGCCGCCACATTTCATACCACAGCGGCACACGGTTGAGGATCACCCATCCCATGACCTTGGTCCCTTGGCGGACGTGTTCTTGAGGAGGCCAGGGTTTTTCTTCGGGATCAGGAACAACCCAGAAGCGGAAATTGCCTTTGCCATCGTCGACCTGATCGACGACCTTGATGACGCCCTGGTAGGTGCCGGCCATCAGTTCAGGCCAGGCCGGTAACGGAATGGCGGGAATGCCATAAAACAGGATCTTGACCTTGCGGCCGACATTCAACAGCGGAGCGTCGATGCCGTCGGCGACCATCTCGACAGCCTTGTCCGCACTGGCCGGTGAGATTCTGACCAGTTTGTCCCCGGGCCGGACGGTCTCGCCGACGCCCGTTTCAGCCATCTTGACCACTGTGCCGTCGATGGGGGCCATGATACGGCTGGCGACGCGGCGTTGCTCGGCGTTCGACATGCGGAGCGCCACATCCGCAAGCTGATCGGTGGCCTTGGCGGCTTCGGCGACTGATGCGTCGCGAGCCGCTTCGGCATCCAACAGACGTTGCAAGACTTCAGCGCTGACCTGCTCCCGTCCGAAACTCAGCGCTTTCATCGCCTGTTCTGCGGCTTTGAGATGGGCCTGCGCGCCGTTCAGATCGGCTTTCGTGCCGATGGCCGATTGAATGGTCACTTCGAGCTCACGCTGAGAAACCAATCCCTGTTCGGCCAATTGTTTATGGCGGTCGACGTTCAATTCGGCGGTGGCGACGGCAATCCGGGCCGCTTCCACCTTTTGATAGGCCTCACGGACATTATTTTCCGCTTCAACCACTCTCGCCTGCGCTGAGGGCACAGCGGCCTTGACGAGGTTCTGCATCTCCTTGATGCGCTTGTCGAGTTGCTCGGCACGTCCCAGTGCGGCACGCCGCGTTTCAATCAAGGCTTGTTTGCGCTGACCAAGGAGCGAGAGGAGATCCGGGGACATGAAATTAGGATCGTAATCGTCGAGTTCGAGGATGAGGTCTCCCTGTTTGACCCGTATGCCTTCGAAGATATGCCATTTCCGGATGCGGCCGGTAATTTGCGATTCAATGTCCTGCGGCCGCTCATAGGGGGTATAGGCGGACAATTGGCCGGTGACCGTGATGGTTTGCGTCCAGGGTACAAAAGCAATGATCAGTAAGAACAACAGGACAAGCTTGATGGCGAGTCGGGAGGAAAACCTAAGACGTTCGGGGATTTGAACGGCTTCCCAGGCGCGCAGATTACTCGAGATCGCGAGATCGTCCACCGCGATTTCATCCAAGCCGCTGGGCCGCTGGACGAAGTGACGGACTTTTTGACGTAAGCTTTGTCCTAGACTTGCCACTCAAGGACCTCATCGGACGCGGCAAACGGTCGAGCCTTCATCATAGAGGAAAGTGACGCAAGGGGTCAATTTCTCTTGAAGAACCGGTATTTCTTGCCGCTTCGGCGCGCTTGACCCGCTTGGCGAGAGCCGATAAGGTGGGAGCCCGGCAGTGCCCTTTCACATCACAGGGAGTGTGGGGTGGCAGGCAAAGCAAAGCGTCCCAATGTGCGGTCCAGCTTGATTGTTTCTTCCCGTCCCATCGTCGGCGTCCTCGGCGGAAGCAAATCTGATTTTCCGATTCTCGAAAAAGCCGTGGCCGTGTTGAGCGAGTTAGGCATCGCCAATGAATTGATGGTTGTGTCCGCTCATCGGACGCCTGATCGCTTGTTTGCCTATGCGGAGCAGGCGCCGTCCAGGGGGATTGAAGTGATCATCGCCGGCGCCGGAGGAGCAGCCCATCTGCCCGGCATGCTGGCCTCGAAGACACATCTTCCCGTGATCGGCGTCCCCATACCGACCGAAAATCTCCGCGGACTTGATTCGCTCCTGTCCATTGTTCAAATGCCGCGCGGCATTCCCGTGGCAACCGTGGCAATCGGCGGCGCGGAAAACGCCGGCCTGCTCGCCGCGCAGATTTTGGCCGGCCGCTACCCGCAGATCGCCGATCGCGTCAAGGCGTTTCGAACCACTCAAACCAGGACTGTGCTGCAGTCGCCGGAAGCCAAGGGCTCCATCGGCGGACCTCAGGACTCCTCTCGTCGTCGGTCGTGACTCCTACAGTGATTGAACTGGGATCCGTGCTTGGCGTCCTCGGTGGCGGCCAGTTGGGAGCTCTCTTCACGCGTGCGGCCGCAAAACACGGCTATCGCGTCGTCGTGTGGGACCCTGACCGTGACGCTCCGGCGCACCGTCTTGCGGCCCATTCGTTTACGACGCCGTTCACCGATCGCGAGACAGTCACCCGATTCGCGTCGACAGTGTCCGCCGTGACCTACGAGTGGGAGAATGTCCCGGCTGAGCTCTGCGAGCAGCTCGAGAGGCAACGGCCCGTGCGGCCTTCAGGCGGCGT
>Ga0075419_10003159_pt1 | contig 10547 bp, 9 predicted proteins | sample SoiMetdeltSBSDD3_FD_76900 | JGI IMG/M metagenome (GOLD analysis project Ga0075419, IMG submission 76900) | Bulk soil microbial communities from a Populus tree surrounding site in Tennessee, USA - Soil MetaG P. deltoides SBSDD3 | ecosystem: Environmental > Terrestrial > Soil > Tree plantation... | reverse complement strand
CATGTAAATATGCTGGCATAAGTTAGAGGATTACTTCCGACTACAGCACCCTGTGCATTATATTTTCTAAAATAATTAAACGGAACTACAAATTCAACACCATAACCTGCATCTGTTCCATCCGAATGTGTGTCTGTCAATGTCGCTGCGTTAAATAATTCGGCAACTCCATCAACAGAACCCAGTTGTGGAGGATTCACGCCATTATTGAAAGTCTTGAAAGTGCCAGGCATACTCCAACCATCAGCACTTCCCACTGCCCATTCTGAAGTATTGTTAGTTTTTACTCTTGATGTTGGCGCAGTCATTATATTTCCTTTTGTAGCATGAAATGCACTTGCGGGGTAGCCATTTGGCAAACCCGCTTCATAATAACCCATTTCGATGCTTGACGCGCTGTTGTTAAAAGTCAGGTGGATAACAGGTTCTCCATTTGACATCCAACCATCAACATCGATGTCAATAAAATAATACAGCGATACCTGGGCTGTATTATTGGCCGGTCTTCTGAAAAAGAAATACACATTGGCCTTGTCATACGTAAATGCAAAATAGCGAAGATCACGATGATCCTGGCCAACTGCATCTCTATCATAATCTGTACCAGTGCCTGCTTTCAATCCGTCTATCTGAACGTTACCCGGCGCGTAAGGAACACCATAAGGAGTTGGTTCAAATCCGCTTTTAGGGGAGCCAGAGTAAGCAAAGGCACCAGAGATCCAGTAATCCCAGTCAAGTGTTGAGCTACCATCGATCTTAAATAAATTTGCAGGGAGAGCAGTTGATCCTGCAGGACTGGGGCCTATATCGCCAGCATCCCCGACACCGGTCCAGTGGATGATGTTTCCAGCGCCACAAAGTTGTGATTGCCCATAAGACTGGTATGCTATACCAGCCGAGGCAAGAATTAAGAGTGAAAGTAAAATCTTTTTCATGCTTCAAGGTTTTTGTCCCGATCGTATCGGGACGTTTTTTAATAAATAGTTTTTACAGTTAACGAATTCTGCTCTTTGGCTTTAATTTTAGGAGCAGGGTATATGATGATTTAATTCATCCACTTTTTTAGTGGTGATTCATCAGGAGATTTGGAAACCTTGGCATTCAGAATAGGAAGGGACTTAATCATGCCTGCGGCAGACAGGGCTTTTGTTAGCTTCAATACAATAGAGGATCATTACTGAGATTTCAGAAGAATTGGAAAATCATTTAGCCAAAAAGCATATTGCTAAGCAACAGGCATTGCAGCTACACATTAGAGGTCAACTTTGAATGGATTTACAACCAACGGCTTTTTTTATAGGAGAGTGAGATTTAGAAAGGATTGAATTGCTCAATCGAAGCGCTAAAATAATGAGAGTTTTTAGAATTACAAATACCCTCGTATATTTTCTTGAGAAATTAATATTTGAGCAATCTGTCAATCGTCTGGACGCCAACCCTATGAAATCAACAAAAAACTCAAATCAATGATAAGATTTTATTTACTTATGATACTAAAATCCGGACCCATGATCTTTTTTACCATCAGCATCACCTTTTGGATCGTCTCTTTTGCGGTCAGATTGGTATTGTCAACGAGGATGGCATCGTCAGCTTGTCGTAAAGGGCTCTCTACCCGATTACTGTCAATATAATCCCGCATCTCAAGATTAGCCTTCACTTCTTCAATTGTAACATTTGGGTTTTTATCAAACAATTCCTTAAACCTTCTTTCTACTCTTACGGCATTATCTGCTGTCAAAAATATCTTCAACTCTGCTTTGGGGAAAACTACGGTTCCAATATCGCGGCCATCCATTATGATACCCTTCTTTTTACCCATTAACTGCTGTTGATCTACCGCAAATTTTCTTACCTCTTTTATAGCCGCCACATCACTCACCTTTTCGGCCACCACCAAATCACGGATCACATACTCCACATTTTCCCCATTTAAATGCATTTCACTTTGCTGGCTATTATCATTGTAAATAAATTCAAGTGATATTTCGTTCAATGCTTTTTTCACTTCGTTTTTATCTGTCCAGTCAACATGATTGCGTAAAAAATAAAGTGTGATAGCCCGATACATGGCACCACTATCGACATATAAAAACCCTAATTCCTTTGCAAGCTCTTTTGCTAAAGTGCTTTTGCCACAACTGCTCCAACCGTCAATTGCTATGATTATCTTTTTAGCCATACATTTTACAAAAATAAATTACCGCCGTTGAAGGCGGTAACTTGTGTAAAAAATATATTAATAAACATCAGAAAGGTTTTTTAGCCTCCTGGAAGTTCACTCCCTGGAACTTTGGCGTTAATTTCATATTATAAAAGATAAATGAATAAATATCAGCCGTTGTTTCCAAACTTTTTCTCAAATTACTTGCCCCATGACCGGAATTCACATCGATACGGATCATTGCAGGATTGTTTCCTTTGTATTTTTCCTGTAATGTAGCTGCATATTTAAATGAATGTGCAGGCACTACCCTATCGTCGTGATCTGCAGTCGTAATTAAGGTAGCCGGATAGTTGACTCCCTGTTTAATATTATGAACCGGTGAATAAGCATACAGGTTTTTAAAATCACTTGCATTATCACTACTTCCATATTCTGCTATCCAGTTCCAGCCGATTGTGAATTTATGAAAGCGCAACATATCCATCACACCTACTTGTGGTATTGCCACTTTACACAGGTCTGGCCGCTGATTTATAACAGCGCCAACTAATAACCCTCCATTCGAGCCACCCTGTAATGCCAGATAATCTTTTGAAGTATATTTTTCGCTAATTAAAAATTCACCCGCCGAAATAAAATCATCAAACACCGTTTGCTTTTTCAAACGCATACCTGCTTAATGCCATTTCTCTCCATACTCACTGCCCCCACGAAGATTGGCTATGCAAAACACGCCTCCTTGCTCTAACCAGGCAATTCTTGTTGGCGAAAAGGAAGGTGTGCTGCTGATATTAAATCCACCATAACCATACAGTATTGTTGGATTTTTGCCATTCTTTTGAGTTCCTTTTTTATATACAATAAACATCGGAACCTTGGTCCCATCCTTACCCGGATAGAATACTTGTTCAGTTACATATTCTTCAGGATTGAATTTTACTTCGGGCTTCCTGAACACTGTGCTCTTTCCACTTGCAATATCATAACGATAAATAGTTGGAGGAAATGTAACCGATGTAAATGTGTAAAAAACAAATTTATCATCATGATTACCACCAAATCCGCCAGCTGAACCAAGACCCGGCAGCTTTACTTCTCTTTCAAGGTTGCCATTAAGATCATAAACATAAACCCGGCTGGTTACATCCTTTAAATATGTCACAAACAATCTTCCTCCTGATGAAGTTGCTGAAGATAAGTTCTCTGGTTTTTCCGAAATGACCGTTTTCCAATTTGCGGGATCAGGATTTTTGGGATCAATAGAAATGATGCGGCGGTTTAAAGCTCCATCATTTGTAGTAATAAGAAACCTTCCGTCTACTTCGTCAAGGAAATTATAATTGAACTCTCCTACTTCCTTTATGATCGGCTTAAATATCTTGTCGTTGTCTTTGCTGTCAAAATACCAAAGTGCATTTCCATCTTTGCCTTTTCCGCGATCAGAAATGTTCAAGAACACAAATCGTTCATCTTCGCTGGTAAATACTCCATGAAATCGTTGAGGATTTGCGGCATCCTCATAAACTAACATATCCTGGTCCTGTGAAGTTCCTATCTTATGAAAATATACTTTGTGATTTTCATTTTTCGTCGATAGCTCTTTTCCTCTTTCGGGAGTTGGGTAACGGCTATAAAAAAATCCGTCGCCTTTCCATGCGGCTCCTGAAACTTTTACCCATGCTAACGAATCAAGTAAGTATTTTAATGTTGTCATATCCATAACAAAAAAAGTACGCCAATCACTACCACCTACTGTTTTCCCGATAACTGCATATTTCCCATCTTTTGAAAGGGAAAAAGTGCCAAGACCTGCTGTACCATCTGCAGAAAACTTGTTGGGATCTAAAACCAATTCAGGCTGGCCATCCAAACTTTTCTGACGATACAAAACACTTTGATTTTGTAAGCCATTGTTTTTTGAAAAATAGAAATACTCATTCTTTCTTGATGGGGAACTATACTTTGGATAATCATTTATTTCTTCAAGTCTTTTTAGCCATTGTGCCCGGTAGGGAATTTTATCAAGGTATCCGAATGTGACTTTATTCTCTTCCGTTACCCATTGCTTGGTTTCCTCGCTGCGATCATCTTCAAGCCAGCGATATGGATCCGCAACCATTGTACCATGATAGTCGGTTACTGTATCCACCTTTTTTGTAACAGGATAATTATACTGGGCGAACAAAAAAGCAGGCAGGAAATAAATCAGCGATAATAAAATTTTTTTCATACGAGCTTTGTTTAGTAAATAAAATTAGGGATAAGCGATTGTAAAAAAGCGAATAACTGACAAAGGGCATCACAATGTGATAAGTGCTTGTCTCAAAAAACTCGTTAAAAAACAAAACATTATTTTTGGCGGCCGGTTAATCCAATAAAATTCAAACAGTTGTTTGTTTTTTTAGTTTAACCTTTAAACTGATATGGGAAATAAAGTAACAAAAATTGGAGTGCTTACGTCAGGTGGTGATTCTCCCGGCATGAATGCGGCCATCAGGGCTGTTGTACGGACGGGCTTATATCATGGATTGGATGTTTATGGCATCATGCGCGGTTACCAAGGAATGATCGATGATGATATCGTTAAAATGGAAACAAGATCGGTTGCAAATATTATACAGCGAGGTGGCACGATCTTAAAAACAGCCCGCTGCAAAGAATTTTTTGAATACGAAGGAAGACAAATGGCTTACGATAATTTGAAAGCCCGAGGCATTAATGGTCTTGTGATCATTGGTGGTGATGGTTCATTTCGCGGTGCAGTTAAATTCAGTAAGGAATTCGACATCCCTTGTATAGGTTTAGCAGGTACGATCGATAAAGATATTTATGGTACTGATTTCACAATTGGTTTTGATACGGCGGTAAACACGGCAGTGGAAGCGATTGATAAAGTAAGAGATACCATGGATGCACATGATCGCATTTTTATTATTGAAGTAATGGGTCGTGACGCGGGGTATATTGCCTTGCATAGCGGCATCGCTACAGGCGCTGAAAATATTTTGATCCCTGAAAGAAAAACAGATATTAATGACATAATCGCTTCTTTGCAGGAAAAAGAAAGAAGAAAAAAGCTGGTGAACCTAATTGTGGTTGCCGAAGGTGATGAGTTTGGCGGTGCAAATGAACTGCATAAAATTTTAAAGGAAAAAATGCCACACGCAGAAATAAGGGTTTGTATTCTCGGGCATATACAAAGAGGGGGTTCGCCTTCTTGTCTTGACAGGTTGATTGCAAGCAGAATGGGGTATCATGCAGTGGAAAGTCTTTTAGAAGGAAGATATAACGTGTTTGTAGGTATCATGAACAACAAGATGCACTACATACCACTTGAAAACGCAGTCAAGAATAAAGCAAAGATCAGTGAAGATTGGTTGAAGATCGTGAAGATATTGGCCAGTTAAATTTCAAGATTTATGATTTCTATATTTCTAAATTATGGCAACCATTAAATCTTTTGAAGAACTTGAGATTTGGAGAGAAGCAAGAAGATTATATAAAAAAATAATTGAGCTTACACAAAGAGATTTGGTTGTAAACGACTATAGATTCAAGAGTAATCTGAGAGAGGCAGCCGGTTCTGTAATGGATAATATTGCAGAAGGATTTGAAAGAGATAGCAGGCTTGAATTTGTAAATGCATTAAGCTACTCCAAAGGCTCAACCGGGGAAGTAAGATCCCAATTATTCCGGGGTTTTGATAACGGATACTGGAATGAATCGGAATTAAACGAACTTAATGAAGAATATAAAATTCTTGCCTCGCATATTGCAAACTTTATAAAATACTTAAATACAAGTGATCAAAAAGGGCTGAAATTTAAGGATAGAAAATCTTGAAATAAGATATTTAGAAATCTAGAAATCAAACCATGGGCAAAAAAGCAGAGAAATATTTTCAAAAGAGTATGGATAAGGAGGCGGGTGTTCAACATACGACTCACCGGACAAAGATTGTAGCCACCGTCGGACCGGCGTGTGATACGTATGATAAGCTTCTCGATCTGGTAAAAGCAGGCGTCAATGTTTTTCGATTGAACTTTTCTCATGGTTCTCATGAAGATAAGACCAAGATCATCGAGCATATACGTCAAATAAATAAAACCGAACCTTATAATATTGCTATCCTTGGTGATTTACAGGGTCCCAAACTAAGACTAGGTGAAATAGAGAACGGCACGATCGAAGTTAGTGAGGGGGACATCATCACATTTACCAATGAAAAAGTGATTGGCACAAAGGAAAAGATCTATGTTTCTTATCCAAACTTTCATTCCGATGTAAAGATTGGCAATACGATCTTAATTGATGATGGTAAGTTAGAAGTATCGGTTCTTAACATTGAGCAGAATAATGATGTAAAAGTTGTGGTGACCTTGGGCGGAACGATTTCTTCAAAAAAAGGAATCAATCTTCCTGATACAAAAATTACTTTACCCGCATTAACAGAGAAAGATCTTACTGATCTGGATTTTATTATTGATCAAAAATTGGATTGGGTGGCTCTTTCATTTGTAAGAAATGTAAAAGATCTGATCATCCTTCGTAATAGGCTTGAAGAAAAGAAAAGTAAAACAAAGATCATCGCAAAGATCGAGAAGCCTGAAGCCATTGAAAATATCCGCGATATCATTGTAGAATCCGATGGCATCATGGTTGCCCGGGGCGATCTTGGTGTAGAATTACCAATTGAAAAAGTTCCGTTGATTCAAAAACAGATCATTAAAAAATGCATTCATCGAGCAAAACCTGTAATTGTGGCGACACAAATGATGGAAAGCATGATCGAAAGAACAAAGCCTAACCGTAGCGAGATTACCGATGTAGCTAATGCTGTGCTTGAAGGTGCAGATGCCGTAATGTTAAGCGGCGAAACTGCTACCGGTGCACATCCGACGCTGGTAGTAGAAACAATGAAGAAGATCATAGAAGAAGTGGAACGTACGGATTATCCCTATAATCTCGAAGATGAATTGGTACCGCAACCGCATTCACCATCTTTTTTAAGTGATGCTATTTGTTATAATGCCTGTAAACTTGCTAAAGATGTAGAAGCACAAGCGTTGATCGGCATGACACAAGGTGGTTATACCGGCTTTATGCTAAGTAGTTACCGGCCAAAAGCACCGCTATACATTTTTACAAAAGAAAGAACACTCGTTAATCAGCTAAGCCTAAGCTGGGGTGTAAGAGCATTTTTCTACGATGAAGAAGAAAGTCTTGATGATATCATCTTTGATCAAATAGAAATTCTTAAAGAAAGAGGGTTCTTAAAAAGCGGTGATGTGGCTGTGAGCACCGGAAGTACTCCTGTTCATCTTCATTTACCGACCAATACACTAAAGATTACGAAACTGGATTAGAAAATTGCTGAATGGCTAAACTGTTAAATTGTTAGATCGATTCACACATCAATTTAATCGTTTAACAATTTAGTAATTGAATCATTTATCTCCACACAACAAGAATGGTTGCAGCAATTACGTGTCCGACCACATGATAGCCATTGCTGATCAGGTAAAGATTGGTAGGTTTTCGTTCATAAACGTAATTAATGCTTACCGCTGTCGTAGCAAAAGCAAGGCCAGTAAGCAGTCCGAGTTTTATGCCATAGCTAAGCTCCTGGGCAAAACCGACCTTTACAATTAATGTCGCCAGACCGAAGCATGTCACCAGAATAAGTACAAATGTTGAGATCATCATACCACCCATTCCTTTTTTCAGATCAGGATTATTCATATCAAGCTTTATAAGCTGTGCCCATTTTGTTCCGAACAATGCTTTTGAATACCATAAAGCACCAAGCATAAAATAAGCAACGGCAGCTACTAATACAGCTAACCAGTTGACATGTGAGAGAAAGTCCGTATTCATAACAGTTGGTTTTGGTTAAGAAAAGCTATGGACAATAAATGAGATTACAAAATCAATGTATAAACAAAAAGCCTGCTGAGATCAGCAGGCTTAACTTATTGTTCTCAGGCATTATAGCTTTTTAATTTTAATATTTCTATACCAAACTTTATCTCCATGATCCTGTAAACAAATTCTCCCCTTTTTAAAAGTGCCAAAGTCCGGCCATTGTTTGAATTTACTATTGGCAAGCATTTTCTTCCAGTTCTCATCCCAGAGCTGAGTTGACACTACATTTTCGCCATTAAGCCAAAAATCAAGTTTGCCATTTACGGATTTTATTTCCACCCGGTTCCATTGCAATGCAGGTTTTACCGTCTCTTTGCTACAGCTCACCAGATCATACAAATCGCCCGCCCTGTGTTTCTCGATCTTTGCATCAGGATGACCATTATTATCCAACACCTGCATTTCAGGTCCTGTATGATAGGATCTTTTATATTTGGCAGTGTCTTCATTTACATAAAACATAATACCACTATTGCCATTTGTGTCAACCTTCCACTCTAGCTTTAAATGGAAATTTTCATATTCATCATCAGTTACGATATCCTGGCTAAGTGTATCTTTTTTTAATGCGCCATCAAAATAAAGAGAGCTGTCTGTTATAATCCATGCATAACCAACAGTACCTCCACCATAGTGGTGCCAGCCTTTACTGGATTTTCCATCAAATAACAATTGCCATCCATCTTTTTGCTCATCCTCAGTCAATATGTTTTGAGAATCATCTGTCATTTTACTTTTTGTTTCATTTTTTTCTTCAGAGGAATCATTGTTGCATCCAATAAGTAATATTGCTAATGCCAATACAAAAATTTGTTTCATTAAGAATTTATTTTTTTAGTAAAAGAACATATTTAGCAACCGTTTCAGCCTCCTCTTGTGTAAATGTTGGATGCGCAGCCATCGGCACTGTACCCCATACCCCCGCGCCACCCTCAATTATTTTTTTAGCCAGGTACTTTACAGCAGTATCCTGTCCCGCATATTTATTAGCTACATCTCTCCATGCAGGGCCAATATTTTTTTCGTCAATTTTATGGCAGGTAAAGCAATCACTGTTCGCTGTGATCTGCAATCCTTTCTGATAATCCGGGTTGCTGCTCAGATCGTCGCTCTTTACAGTTGTTTCATCTTTCTTTGTTTCTTCTTTCTTTTCTTTTTCACCACCTCCCCCACAAGCAGCCAAAACAGCAAGCGAAGCAATGATCATAAATGTTTTTTTCATATCGTTGATTTTTTTAAAGGTTGGTAAAGGTATTTATTATTCCATTCCTAAAATTTTTCGGTTAAACTTTTCGTCAGTTGCTTGTCCTGCAAAATCATCAAAAGCTTTTTCTGTGACACGAATGATATTCTTTTTGATAAAATGTGCTCCTTCTCTTGCTCCGTCTTCAGGATGTTTGATACAACATTCCCATTCCAGCACTGCCCAGCCGCTATAATCATATTGTGTAAGCTTGCTAAAAATGGTTTTAAAATCAACTTGCCCATCACCTAAGGAACGGAAACGACCCGCCCTGTCAACCCAGCCCTGGTAACCACTATATACGCCTTGTTTTCCTGTTGGATTAAACTCTGCATCTTTTACATGAAACATTTTTATTCTTTCATGATAAATATCAATGTATGCTTTGTAATCGAGACACTGCAAAACAAAATGCGAAGGATCATAAAGGAGACAAGCTCTTTTATGATTGTTTGTTTTTTCCAAAAACATTTCATAAGTTATTCCGTCATGCAGGTCTTCTCCCGGATGCACTTCATAGCAAACATCTACACCGCACTCATCAAAATGATTTAATATCGGCAACCAGCGATTAGCTAATTCTTTAAATCCCGATTCAACCAAACCTGCTGGTCGTTGCGGCCATGGATAAACAGTTGGCCATAACAAAGCGCCGCTAAATGTTGCGTGAGCATTCAGCCCCAAATTTTGTGAAGCCTTTCCGGCCCATTTTAATTGTTGCACTGCCCAGTCAGTTCTGGCTTTTGGATTATTCCTTACATTTTCCGGAGCAAAACCATCAAATAACGCGTCATATGCTGGATGTACCGCCACTAATTGACCTTGTAAATGTGTTGATAGTTCAGTGATCTCTAGTCCTGCTTCATTAACCAATCCTTTCAATTCATCAGCATAGGTTTTACTTTCTGCAGCTTTTTGCAGATCGATACAGCGAGGATCCCACGTAGGAATTTGCACACCAACAAAACCAAGAGTCTTTGCCCATTGGCAAATTGCTTTCATGTTATTGAATGGTGCTTTATCACCCATGAACTGCGCAAGAAAAATTGCGGGGCCTTTGATGGTTTTCATTAGTCAATTTTAATTTTTTAAGAAAAGAACCAAGAACCAAATCACAAATGCCAAATAAATTAAAAAAAACAATTAAAAATCAATCACTTCAGTTTTTGATTTTCTTATTTGTATTTTATTTGGAATTTGATGCTTGAGATT